>Ga0302325_10015068_pt1 | contig 16441 bp, 16 predicted proteins | sample Palsa_T0_2_FD_201948 | JGI IMG/M metagenome (GOLD analysis project Ga0302325, IMG submission 201948) | Peat permafrost microbial communities from Stordalen Mire near Abisko, Sweden - Palsa_T0_2 | ecosystem: Environmental > Terrestrial > Soil > Palsa > Peat permafrost | place: Sweden: Abisko... | reverse complement strand
CAACCGCGGCTTCGGCGGTTCTCAAATCGCTGATTCCACAGCGTTCGCCAGCCGGATCATTTTCCCCTATCACCCCCGCATCATCGTGTTTTATGCCGGCGACAATGATTTGGCCGCCGGCAAATCTTCGGAACAAGTTGTGGCGGAATATACCAATTTTGTCGGCGTGGTTCAGGCGGGTCTGCCGCAAACGCGAATCGTTTTCATCTCCATCAAACCCAGCCCCAGCCGCTGGTGGCTCAAGGACAAAATCATCCTGGCAAACAAGGAAATTGAGGCGTTTAAGGGACCGCGCCTCGCGTTCGTAAATATCTTCCCCAAAATGCTCAATGCGGACGGCAACCCGCGAAAGGATTTATTCTTATCGGACGGATTGCATCCCAACGAAAAGGGATATGCCATATGGGCATCGTCGATTCGCCCGTACTTGGACTAAACGCTCACCGGGCGAAACCTACCAACTCACCGCCACGGCCATTTTTTTGCCGAACCGGTTGGCGTAATGAATTTGCCGGTGGCGCACCCCGTATTCATGGACGAGTTTTGTTAGCTTCACGTCGTAGCAGCAATACTCGGCTATCTCCATAAACCTTCCATCCTTGAACCACCGGATGGCCTGCAACCCTTCCGCCGTCTTTTCCACTCCGAACGTCGCTGTCGCAATCGAATCCAGTGACAGGCGATGGTTCAATGTGTTTTGCAGGTCCACCATCAAATCCAGCGTCGGCAACTGCGTCAGGTCAAACGACGTGTAGCCGTGCAGCACTTCGTAATCAAACCGCAACTGGTTGAAACCCACCACCAAATCCGCGCGCTGCAAATCGCGGATTAATTCGCTCACGGTCTTTTCATGGTAAATTTTATACTCGCTGCTGGCGACGCTATACGTCACGCCCACGCTCATGCCCATTTTCTGGATGTGAGACCAGCCCCCCACTTCATCGGCGGACCTCTGCGTTTCCAAATCGAAATAAACAATGTTTTTCGCCATGCCCCGACCATTAAAATTCTTCGCGACCAAAAGAACAACCTGAATTTATCCGTAGGCTTGCCGCGCTGTAGCCTTCGGTTAAGGCGGGCTACTGGCATCCAAATTGCTTTTACCCTGTTTTAAGCTGGTGTTCCGGCTAAATAAACACATAAATAGCTGAACAATTAATCATGATTGCCGCCCTGACACAGTCATTGACGTCGCAGAAATTGCCCATTAACTGGTTCGATGCCACCATTGTCATCGTACTGGGTTTTGGCCTTTTTCGCGGGCGCAGGAACGGCATGACCAAAGAAATCGTGCCGACGGTCCAATGGCTTGTCGTGATTATCGCCGCCGGACTCACCTATGGCCTGGTCGCTACGTTTTATAACAACACCTGCGGCTTCAATAAATTATGGGCCGGCATAACGGGCTATCTTTCCGTTGCGCTCATCGTTTTCACCATTTTTTCCGCTATAAAAAAAGCCATCATGCCCCGCCTGACCGGCAGCAATGTCTTTGGTGGCGCCGAATACTATGCGGGCATGCCCTCCGGGATGATTCGCTACGGCTGCATGCTCTTTTTTGCCCTGGCGTTCCTCAACGCCCGCTCATATACCTCGGGCGAACTCCTGCAACAGAAAATCTACAACGAGCGCTGGTATGGCGGCGGCATTTATAGCGGCGATTATATACCCAGCCTTAATAACGTACAGGACACCGTCTTCAGGCAGTCCTTCACCGGCCCCTACATCAAGAATTATCTCGGCATGCTTCTCATTCAAACCGGCCCTGACACCGGCGGGAGCGGAGGTTCAGGGCCACCCAAACCGCAACCCATCATTCACATCGGAAGCTAGAGGGAGAACCCCGTGGAGGGTGAATGTATGCACCACCGCACCACGTTCCACTAACAAGACCCGTGCAAGGTCATGTGTTTGATTCGATCGAAAGCACCGGCATCGAACTTCAAATCTACGTCCCAATGAAACATGAGTGTTCCGGGGTTGCTGCCGGAATACATCCTGGGACCTGATTGCCCGGGCAAGGAAAACAGCTTAACGCCATCTTTATCTAAAATATCCCAGCTCACCTGCCAAACTTGGCTGGAATTTTGGCGATAGGTGCATACGATAGCCGACCAGTGGGCTGTGCCATCCGCTTGCAGGGTTAACACGCCATGTTCGATGACCCCATCGCCTGATTGAAAATGGTCAACACTAAACGAAATGGATTTAACCACGGGGTCGGGAAGAACGATGGCGGGAGCGTGCGGGGCAACCCCGGATTGTGAAAGCTGAAATTCGTTGTAAGCGAACAGGAGATCCGGGTTTAAAATATGAATTTGCTCATGGTCTTTTAAGCGACGAAGGAAACCGGGGCGCAGTTTAATAACTTGCTCATCCTCAAGATGGTGTTTAATTCCAGCCTCAATGTTGGTAAATTCAACCAAAGACCCGTCAGGGTACCGAAATTCCGCGGGATTATCATGGTAATATCTTTGGGCGTCGGTGTCGCTGATAGAGATACCCAACAAACGGATGAGAGCTGCCTGGGCGATATCCGCTTTCTTATCAATGGCCAGCACATCGCTTTCCGTAATGCCCAAAGAGTCCAGCAATTGATTGTATTGGTCCAGGGAACCGCACTCGTTAATGTGGTTGGTCACATCATCATTCATGGCGGCCAGGGAACCTTTGGTACGGTCGCCGTCATTGGCTTTTTCCAGGAGCAGATCATATTCGATTAAATTATTCATCACCGCGCCGGAAAAATATCCGGGGAGGGTGAGGCCGCGGACAAGATATTCGAATTGCATTGGGCCCACTGCCTGGTCGAATTCGCTCTGTTTGATTTCCACGCCGTTGCCTTTGGCAATGATGGGGTCCGGCGCACTGGTCTCAAAGTCCGGCACGGTATCTGCCCGCACACGGCCCAAGCCGATGGCAAGGAAGAGGACCAGCCAGGATAATATCTGCCCTGCCTTTGAGCTGTCCCAATTTTTTATATTCATTTGCAAACGCTCAAAACAAAATGATGCGCAAAAATTTAGCAGTCAATCCATATTGCAGCACTTTAGTGAAATTGCGTTTCCCGGGTTCTGGTTGGGAAATCATGAAATGACAAAATCCTTTCAGGATTTTCAAATTATATTGTTTCACAGCCCGCCAACCTGTAAGACGAAGCTTGGCATTGACGGAATTGATTCCATGAACTTCACGCGTCATAAATGGTTGCTCGTTATCCTGGCGGTTCTGCCGCTGGCGATTTGTTCCTGCCGCACCACCGTGCGCCCACCACCCCAACCCGTTTACACCTATCCGCAGCGCTGGTGGCAGCCAGTCTCCCCGGTCGGCGCTCCGGCCTGGGAAATTCTCCCGCAGGCCGCGAAGCCGGGCGAGGTGATTCTCTCCAAACGCAATGAACTCGGCCTGCTCTCCAATTTCGCCCCCACCCCCTTTACGTTTCGCGGCCAGCGCTACGCCAGCCTGGAAGGTTTCTGGCAGATGATGAAATATCCTGAAGGCCCCGATGACCCGCGAGCAACTTTTCCCGGCATAAAATGGGCCTATACCCGCGAGCAAGTCGCGCAACTCACCAGCTTCACCGCCAAGCACGCCGGGGACCTCGCCGATGCCAACATGGCCAAAATGGGCATCACCTGGGTGACTTTTGAAGGAAAGCGAATGGAGTATCGCCCCGCCCGGCCCGGGAAACACTATCGCCTCATTGTCGCCGCAACCCGTGAAAAAGTCCGGCAGAACCCGAATGTGCGCAGGGTTCTCCTGGCCACCGGCAACCTCATCCTCCGGCCCGACCATTATCAGGAACCCAATGCCACCGCCGCCTGGCACTATTACGATATTCTCATGCAAATCCGCACCGAGTTGCAGCATCAACCGCAATAAACCAGTCCTCTACGCCCTTTCCCGCGCATTGCTTGTTCCCCCTCTCCCGTTTATCCTCGCCATTGCATGGCCGGTTTCTCCCAGGCAACTCTTGAACGCATCCGCAGCGCCAGCGACATCGTGGACGTCATCGGCTCCTATCTGCCGCTCAAGCGCGCCGGGGCCAACTTCGTCGCCCTCTGCCCTTTTCACAAGGAAAAGAGCCCCAGTTTCAACGTCAATCCCCACCGCCAGATTTTTCACTGCTTCGGCTGCCACAAAGGCGGCGACGTTTTTACCTTCGTCCGGGAATATGAAAACATCGGCTTTCTGGACGCCGTCCGCCGCCTCGCCGAGCGCGCGAAAATTCCCCTGGAACAGGACGCCTCGCCCGGCGAACAGCAATCCCGTCACATCAAAGACCAGCTCCTCGACATCCACGAAAAAATCGCCCAACGCTGGCAAAATTGCCTGCTCAACGAAGCCGGCGGACAGGTCGCCCGCGATTACCTCGCCAAACGCGGCGTAAGCGCCGAAGCCATCCAACTCTTTCGCCTCGGCGCCGCGCCCGAGAGCTGGGACGACACCGTCAACTGGGCCAAGTCCAAGAACTACGAACTCCCGCTCGTGGAAAAAGCCGGTCTGGTTGTGCGGAAAGAGGAAACCGGAAGTTACTACGACCGCTTTCGCGGACGGCTCATGTTTCCAATTTGCGATGAACAAGGCCGCGTCGTTGCCTTCAGCGGACGCGTCCTCTCCGGCGATGAAAAAACCGCCAAGTACGTCAACTCCCCCGAAACGCCCATCTTCACAAAAAGCAAAATCTTCTTCGGCCTGGACAAATCCAAGCGCGCCATTTTGGACGCCGGCTTTGCCATTATTTGCGAAGGCCAGCTCGATTTGATCGCCTGCTTCATGGCCGGCGTGCAAAACATCGTCGCCCCCCAGGGCACCGCCTTTACCGACCAGCACGCGCGCATCATGAAGCGGTACGTGCCCGAAGTGGTCTTGTGTTTTGATTCGGATGAAGCCGGGCAAAACGCCGCCGTCCGTTCGCTCGACCATCTGCTCGCCTCCGGCCTGGCCGTGCGCGTGGCCGTCGTCCCCGCGCCGCACGACCCGGACAGCTTCATCAAATCCTTCGGCGGCGAAAAATTCCGCGAACTCGTCCAGAACGCCAAAGGCTTCTTTGATTATTACCTGGACCGTCTCTGCCAACAAAACGACGCAGCCAGTGACAAAGGACGGCTCACCATCCTGCGCGCCATGGCCGAAGCCGTCCACAAAACCGGGAGCGCCGTGCTCATAGATACCTACGCCCAAAAAACGGCTTTGCGGCTGGGCGTCTCGCCGGAAGCCGTCCGCGCGGAATTTACCAAAACCAGGCGTGCCGCATCTGCTGTTCCGGATTCCACGCCGGACGAATCGGTTTCTGAACCGGAGCCACAAACCGCAGAGCGTCCCTCGCCTCTCGAATTCTGGCTGCTCAAATTACTTTTAGTATATGAGGAACTCGCCGCCTGGACGGCTTTGCATTTGGATCCTAACTGGATTTCGCACCCGCTCGTCAGCCGGATTGTTGAAGCCCGTTTGGAAGCCCAAAAAAATGGATCCTGGAAAAACCTCGCGGCCTTCCTGGATGAATGTGATACGGCGGAAATGCGCAGCCTGCTTACCGAAGCCGCCACCGAAGAACGAAAAATTCCGAATCCCGAAACGCAACTGGCCGACGTGGTCCTGAAATTGCGAAACCAGTTTTTGGACCGCCAGATTGCCGGTCTAACGCAAAAAACCGCCTCGCCGGAAATTTCCGATGCAGAGAGGATTGAGTTATTGCAATGTCAAAAAAGACTACGAGAGCAAAAAGCCGCACCGCTCGTTTCGCTTGTGGCTTAAACGTCCTTGCGGGGAAACAACGGCGCCGGTTCGCCAATTTTGTGGCCCGGCTCGAGTTTGCCCCAGGCGGCTTCCGAAAATTTGTCCGGCGTTCCCGGCAAACCAAGCTGCCCGTAAATTTTCGCCGCTGTCCCCGGCAAAAACGGCTGGAACAAAACCGCCAGCACCCGGCACGTCTCTGCCAGGTTATACAAAACCTCGTCCAACCGCTTCGCCTGCGCCGGGTCCTTGGCCAGCTTGAAGGGCGCGGTCTGGTCCACATACTGGTTCGCCCGCGTGACCAGCGCCTGGATGGCTAGCAACGCCGCCTGCAACTGGTTTTTTTCCAGGTGCGCGCGGGTCTCAGCCACCGCTTTTCCCGCGTCGGCGGCAAGCTCGTCCGATTTCGCGGGAACAATTCCATCGCGATAGCGTTTGAGCATCGAAAGCGATCGGTTCACCAGGTTGCCCAGGCCATTGGCCAGTTCAGCGGAATAACGCGCGCGAAAACCCGCGTCCGTCCAATTCCCATCCGGGCCAATGTCCAGTTCCCGCAGGACATAAAAGCGGAATGCGTCCAGGCCCCATTCATCAATGACGGCCAGCGGGTCCACCACATTGCCGGTGCTTTTGCTGATGCGTTGCCCGTCTTTTTGCCACCAGCCGTGGGCCAGGATCTGTTTGGGCAGCGGCAGGCCCAGCGCTTTGAGCATAATCGGCCAGAACACCGCGTGAAATTTCAAAATATCTTTGCCAATTACATGCACATCCGCCGGCCACAAAGTCAATTTGGAATCGGATGCCGGGCTTACTCCAATGGCCGCCGTCACAGCCGAGTCGCCGTGCGCCGCAGCAATCGTTATATAATTCACCAGCGCGTCAAACCATACGTAGGTCACGTAATCGGGATCGAATGGAATGGGAATTCCCCAGCTCAGGCGCGCCACCGGCCGGCTGATGCACAGGTCCTCCAGCACGCTGTTTTTCAGGAAGCCGAGCACTTCATTGCGCCGATAGTCTGGTGCGATAAAATCCGGGTTTTGCCCGATGTAATCAATCAGCCACTGCTGGTGTTCACTGAGCTTAAAAAAATAGTTGTCTTCCTTAAGTTCAATCACTTCGCCCCAGGCGGGGTCAAACGTGCCGTCCGGCAGCCGGTCTTTCTCCGTCAAAAACGTTTCCTCCTTCGTCGAATAAAAGCCCGAATAAGTCTTCTTATAAAAATGCCCGGCAGCCTGGGCGCGCGCGAGGCAGGCCTGCACGGTTTGTTTGTGGCGCGGCTCCGTCGTCCGCACAAAATCGTTGTTCGTCAGCTCCAGCTTCCGGGCAAAAGCCTGCCACTCCGCCGCTAGTTCGTCGCAGTAAGCCTGCGGGCTTTTCTTCTCCGCTTGCGCGGCCTGTTGCACTTTTTGGCCGTGTTCATCCAGTCCCGTCAGAAAAAAAACCTCCTGCCCCAGGCTGCGCCGCGCCCGGGCGATAACGTCGGCAATGATTTTCTCGTAGGCATGGCCGATGTGTGGCCGGCCATTGACGTAATCAATCGCAGTGGTGATGTAAAACGGCTTGTTCATTTTGCGCGGTGATTTTACCGTAAAAAACCTGCGATACCAGCGCGGAAAATCCTGAAAAAACCGCTGGACAGCTGCCCCGGCAAGCCATTAAATCTTTATATTCGGCGAAAGGAAGAATTATGAAACCACAAAACGAGATGGCTGTAAAAATGATTCCGGTGGACGCGGAAAAGTTTGAATCCGTCGGCTACATGCTCAAGGGGAAGCTGCTTTACATCAAATTTCGGAATTCCCCCACGCTCGTTTTTAACAACGTGCCGGGATTCCGCTTTGATGGCTTGATGGCTGCGCCGCGCAAGGACGCCTATTACGATACCTTCATAAAAAACTTTTTTATTTCAAAGCCGGCAGAATTACCCCAAACTGCCTGAGTTTTTGAAGCACAAAACTGACAAAGCCGAGCCTGCTCCCCGGGCGTTTGCATTCGATTGGCAGGCTGCCTTGGTGACACTTCTGGTCAGCGCCATGGCCTTTGGCCTGGTCGCCGCCCAATATTCCTATGCGCAGGATCCGCAAAGTCCGCAAAGCCAGATCTCGCTCTGGTTTCTGGACAAACGTGTGCCCATCCTGGAACAGACCTCTGATTGGATCCAACGCGACAAGTATTGCGTCGGGCTGTCCGCCATGGGCCGCCAGTTGGACGCCGCAATCGCCCCGGATGCCAAAGTTTTTATGACCGGGATGCTCGGCCCCACCAACAGTCCCAGCGCGGGTTATTATTATTTTTTGAGAAATTATCTGTTCCCGCGCCACCTTGAAATTTCCCTGGATGGCAAAGCAACTTACACCGTAGACGGATTTGTGGGCGTCCCTTGTGACTCGCCGGACATCCTGAAAAGCAACGGTTACGACGTGATGATCCTATTCTCGAACGGCCAGCTACAAAACGTAATTGCTTTGACGCCAAAAGCCACCCGCAAACAAAATGAGTGAGTTGATTGCCTTCATTTTGCCGCCCGCAACCGCCCTGGCTGGAATGCGCGTGGCCCAATGGCTTCTCGGGGGAAAAATTGAAACCCTGTTTGGCTTTGGCTTCCGCTTCGCCTTCGGCCTCTCCGTGGGGATGCTTGTCTTCTCCCAGGCTGCTTTATTGGGCGCCCTGGCGGGATTCAACGCGGCATCTCTTCTGGCACACCTGATCCTCTTTTGGGGCGGAGTGGAGCTGGTCCTGCTCGCCCTCAAATTTCCCGCCGCGCGGCGCCTGATAAAATTCCAGCCCGGCCACCTCTGGCTGCTCCTGCTGCTCCCTTTGCTTTATTCCTGGTGGGTCTTTGGCAGGCTCTCCACCCTTGAAGGAACTCTGGAGTTCGACGCCAATGCCTTTTGGGTCTTTAAATCCAAAATTCTCTTCCTGGAACAGGGGAAAAACCTCATTGATGTCCTGCATCAATCCGACCTCGGGTATGCGCACATGGACTATCCTATGCTGGTGCCCTGCCTTTATCTTCTCAACTATGGCGCTGTCGGTCAGGTGGACGAATTCGTCAATAAGGTTTGGCCGTTCTGGATGATGGTTGCGCTCTGTGCTGCGATTCTCTCCTGTGCGCGGCTCTGGCGAAATCCCCGCCCGCTGCCCATCGCGGTTGTCACCCTCATCGCCTTCCTCCCGGCCAGCCTGGAATTCATCCGCAATGAAGGCGGGACCATCCCCATGGTTTTCGGCACCTGCCTTGCCGCGTTATTGATCGTCAGCACCCTCTATCAGGAGAATGAACTGGCCCCTGCCGCCCTTATACTCGCGTTGACGGGTTGCTTCTCCACCAAATTTGAAGGCGCCGTTTTCGCAGCGGTCTGTTGCTGCCTCCTCCTGCCGTTTTGCCTGCGGCACGGCTGGCTCAAAAACCCCGCCCTTTGGAAATCCGCCGCCGCCGCCGCCATTAGCCAGGTGCCCTACTTTATTTATCGCCAGTGTAAACCGGTTCTCCACTTCCAATCCGGCTGGCTCCATGCCGGCATGTCTGCGCCTCACGCTGTGTTGCACCGCTTCCCTCAGGTGTGGTTCATGGAAGTTTTCGCCCGCTTTTTCAGCGCGGATTTTTTTCACTGGCAGACCGCCGGCGAAAGCCTGCAATGGGCCGGCCACTGGACCGGCTTGAGCAGTCTTCTTAACGAAAAACTTTCGCTGCTCCCCTGGCTTTTGCTCGCGCTCCTGATTATCTCAATCCTCTATAAATCCAAGGGACGAATGGCCATTGCCGTGCTGTCTGGCGTCGTCATCCTGGTCTTCTCCTTTCTCTCACTGGTCGTTTCCTGTCTCTATTACGACAATTTGCCCGATTCCATTGGCTTCGCCTGCGACACCGTCGGCCGCTATTACTATCCTTTTTTCACCGCCTGGTTTTTAGGCACAGCCGCTGTGTGGTTTATGGATGAAAAAAGTCAGGCCCAGCCGGCGCCGGCGCCCGAACAAAAATCGCCCTCTTTGGCCCCTCAAAAGCAAAAACGGCGGCGTTGACTTGTCTTTTTCCATTTTTCCGATAAACTCTGGATATGAAAAACGACGTCGTGCCCGTCCAAATTCGGGGAATCCTTCCCGCAAATAGCGGCTGCGCGCTGTTCGTTGGCAATGACGAAAAAGTTTTCGTCATCAATGTCGAGCCGCAAATGGGCGCCGTCATTGGCATGTTTCTGCGCCAGCAACCCAAAGAACGCCCCCTCACGCACGACCTCATCAATCGCATCTTTCAGGGCTTCGGCATCAGCGTCGAGCGTGTCATCATCACGGATCTAAAAAACTCGACCTATTTCGCCCGCCTCATTTTGCAGCAACAAAACGAATTGCAAACCGCGCGAAAAATTGTCGAAGTGGATGCCCGCCCCAGCGATTGCCTCGCCATCGCTTCCGCCCAAAAGAAACCCATTTTCGTGGCGGCGGAACTGTTCGAGCAGGTCGAAGACATGAGCGAAGTGCTCAACCGCATGAACGAAAGCGGCGCCGGGGAGTCGGAAGACTAAAATGCCCGCCGCAAAATCCGCTCCTCCGCTCGCCCTCATTTGCGGCGACGATGAATTCGCAGTCAAAAAGCGCGCCAAGGAGATTTTCCAAACCTGGTCCGTCGAAGCCGGCGGCATGGACCACGAAATCATTGACGCCGCCATTTCCAACAGCGGCGACGCGTTAAACGCCATTGGCAAACTGCGCGAAGCCATTCAAACCCTCCCCTTTTTCGGCTCGGCCAAAGTCGTCTGGCTGCGCGATTGCAGCTTCCTGGGTGAAGAACGAGCCGCCTCCGCCCAGGCCGTGGTCGAAACCCTGGCCGACCTCGCCAGCGAATTAAAAAACTTCAAATGGGAAAATGTCCGGCTCCTCATCAGCGCCGGCAAAGTGGACCGGCGCAAGGCGTTTTTCAAGACCCTCGAAAAAATCGGCCTGGTCGAAAATTTCGAAGCCCTCTCCGCCGATGACCGCGATTGGGCGGAACGCGCCGAGGCCATCGCCCGCGCCGCCGTTCGCTCGCGCAAAAAGGAAATTTCCGAAGAAGCGCTCGCCGAACTCGTCGCGCGCATTGGCCCGAATGCGCGGCAGTTGGAAAGCGAAGTCGAAAAACTGGATTTGTTCATCGGCCGCAGGCAATCCATCGAATTTGGGGATGTCGCCGCTGTTTGCTCCCGCAACAAAACCGCGCGCGCCTTCGCCCTGGGCGATGCCCTGGGCGACCGCGACTTGCCCCGCCTGCTCAAACGCCTGGACGAGGAATTGTGGGAGATGAAGTTTGATTCGCAAAAATCCGGCATCGGCCTGCTTTACGGACTGATTTCAAAAGTACGCGCCATGTTGCTGCTCAAGGAAATGCTGCGCGAAGGCTGGCTCAAACCCGAAAATGATTACAACCGATTTAAGGCCCAGCTGGCCCGCGTGCCGGCCGACCGTCTGCCGGCGGACAAACGCTTCAACCCGCTGGCGCTCAACCCGTATGTCCTTTTCCGCGCACTGCCCCAGGCAAAAAAATACAGCCGCGCTGAATTGGTGCGCGCCATGGACCTGCTGCTGCGCTGCAATCGCCGGCTCGTTTCCAGTGGACTTGACAAATCGCTCCTCTTGCAGCAATTATCAGTTGAGATTGCAGCGCCCCAGGCAAACGCGGCGTAAAAAATTTCAGAATTTATTCAAAAAATGCCAGCATCGTCGGCAAAACTATCGGTATTGGTCGGCAAAGATTTCGCCTGCGTGAAAATCGCGGGCCGGGCTAACTTTACGTTCAGCCCTGACTTTAAAACCTTGCTCGCGGAACTCATTCAAAAAGGCTACGGCCATTTCATTATTGATCTGTCCGAGTGCGTCCTCATGGACAGCACCTTTCTGGGTGTCCTCGCCGGGTTTGGAATAAAACTCAGCCAGGCCTCCGCAACCGACAACGGGCCTATTGAATTGTCCAACCCAAATGCCCGCGTCACCGAACTGCTCGAAAATCTGGGAGTGCTCCAGCTCTTTAAAATCGTGAACGGCTCGCTGCAACTGTCCGGGGAGGTCAGCGTGCAAAATCCCGCCCCGGTCAACGCGTCGCGCGAGGAAATCACCCGCACCAGCCTCGAAGCCCACCAGACCTTGATGGCCGTGAACCCGGACAACGTTCCGCGCTTTAAGGACGTCGCTCAATTCCTGGCTGAAGATTTGAAGAAGCTGGAGAATTGCCGCTGATTTAAACCGCCCTACCGCGTTTGGTTCGTGGCTTCAAAGTAAATCACCGTTTCATCAGGCCGGGCGTATCCCAGCTTTTCGCGCGCCAGGCGTTCCACAGTCTTCGGGTCGTTCTGAAACGCGCTGATCTCATTTTGCAACTGCTGCGATTTTTGCTGCTCCACCTGCAGTTGCAATTCAAGCTTGTAAATCTGCTGCCTCATCCGCTCGTTCTCCTGGATCACGGGCAGGTAACACATCCCGATCAGCAGCAAAACCGCCGCCACGACCAATACCAGGACGGCATTGGTCAGCTTGCTCCACAAGCCCAGGTTAACATTCATAAGGCGAGTAAATCACGCACGTGCCCACGGCGAAAGTTTATTTCGTAAGATTCCTTCCATTTTTTCCATCAAACATCAGCCATCAACCAGCCTCCGGAAAACCCATTGTCAGCCCGCAAATGGATGATAAAATCTGTCTGTGGAAAATTCTCTGGATAAACAATTGCTGGACGCGCTCGTGGATTTGGACATCGCCGTCAAAGCCCTGCCCACGGCCAATCCCAAGCCAAAACTCGTGCCGCTGTTCAATCACATTGACGATCTGGCCCGCCAATTGCCGCGCGATACCGACGCCGCCCTGCTCCATTATTTGCACAAAAAAAGCTACGAAAAAGCCCGCCTCTACTTGCAGGGCCGCGACGCCGAAAATCAAATCGGGAACTGCCGGCACGTTTAAGATGCGCGCCCGGGTCCAGTGATGAACCTCGACGATACCATTGCCGCCATCGCCACGCCGCTCGGGGAAGGCGGACTCGCCGTCCTCCGTATTTCCGGCCCCGATGCCCTGGCCATTGCCGACAAAATTTTCACGGGCAAAGACAAGCCCTCCGCCGCGCCGACCCATACCATCCATTTTGGCAAAATCGTTCGCGATAGCAAAACCCTGGACGAAGTCCTGCTGGCCGTCCTGCGCTCGCCGCGCACCTTCACCCGCGAAGATACCGTGGAGATTTCCTGTCACGGCGGCATCCTGCCCGCCAAGCTTGTTCTCGACACCATTTTGGCCAGCGGCGCGCGCCTGGCCGAGCCGGGCGAATTTACCCGTCGCGCCTTCCTGAATGGCCGCATTGACCTCGCCCAGGCCGAAGCCGTCGCCGATTTAATCCACTCGCGCACCGAACTGGCCCTCGCCGCCGCCAACGAACAACTCGCCGGCAAACTCTCGCAACGCATCAACCAACTGCGCGACGATATGCTCGACATTCTCGCCCACGTTGAGGCGCACATTGATTTTCCCGATGAAGACATCGCGCCGGACACCCGGAACCAATTGCTCAAGCGGCTGGAAGACGGCGTCGCTTTTATCGGCGAACTGTTACGCACCGCCGATGAAGGACAAATCCTGCGCCGTGGCATTCGCGCTGCGATTGTTGGCCGTCCCAACACCGGCAAATCGAGCCTCCTCAACCAGTTGCTTGGCCGCGACCGCGCCATCGTTTCGCCCATCCCCGGCACCACGCGTGACACCATCGAGGAAACTGCTAACGTTCGCGGGCTCCCGGTCGTTTTCATTGACACCGCCGGTTTGCGCGAAGCCAGCGACGAAATTGAAATCGAAGGCATCCGCCGCAGCCGCCAGTCGCTCGCGCAAGCTGAATTGATTTTGCACGTCCTCGACGCCGCCCAGCCGCTCACGCGCGAGGACGAAAATTACTTCGCCGAGTTTGCCGATAAAAAACGGATATTCGTCCGCAACAAAATTGACCTGCCCGCCCAATGGCAATGGCCGCCAACATTCGCATCGGCGTCCAACGGCCTGCCTTCCACCGCTCCGGTGCATGTCAGTTGCGCCACCGGCCAGGGGATTGAACCTCTCAAAGACGCCATTAAAGAAATGGTTTGGACCGGCGAAGTGAAGGCGGAAATGTTGCAGGTGATGATTAACTCGCGCCATCAGGACGCCCTGAACCGCGCGCGCACGGCGGCCCTGCGGAGCATTGACGCCCTGCGCGGCAACGCCACGCTGGAACTCGTCGCCCTTGACTTGCGCATCGCCGTCGCTGCCGTCGGCGAAATTGTAGGAAAGACCACCACGGAAGACCTGCTCGACTCCATCTTCAGCCAATTCTGCATTGGCAAGTAAACGTCGGAGAAATTTCAAGCACCAACATTCAAGCTTCAGAGAAGGACCAAGGCACAAATTGGATGTTGAACCCTGGTGCTTCTCTGGAACTTCGATGTTGAAAGTTGGAGCTTTCCGCTCCGTCACGCCGGCGCAGGCGCAGGTGAACCGAGACCGGGCAACTTGGGCGGAGCCGGTTTGGGCGGGGCTTCGGGCAGCGGCGTGCCAGCCGGGGCGCCCATCATCGCGCCGCCCTGGGGCTTGGGCGGAGGCGGGGTAAATTTTCCGGTTTTGACAATCTCTTCCACCTGCACGCGGTCCAGCGTCTCAAATTCCAGCAGGCCATTGGCAATCAATTCCAGCTTGTCGCGGTTGGCAAAAATCAGGTCGTGCGCGGTTTTATAGCCCGCATCAATGATGCGCTTGATTTCCTCGTCAATTTCCCGCGCCGTGCTTTCGCTATAGACCTTCGTCCGCGCCATTTCACGCCCCAGGAAAACATACTCGTCATCGCTGCCGTATTGCACCATGCCCACCTTGTCGCTCATGCCGTATTGGCAAACCATCGCGCGCGACATGTTCGTGGCCATCTGGATGTCCATGGCCGCTCCGGTCGAAATATCGCCCGTGACAATTTCCTCGGCAATCCGTCCCGCCATCGTGACGGCAACGTCATCCAGCATTTCTTTTTTACGCCGGCTTAAAATGTCCTTTTCCGGCAACTGCATCGTCGAGCCGAGCGATTGCCCGCGCGGGATAATGGTCACCTTGTGCAGCGGATGCGTGTGCTCGAGCAGCACGTTCACCAGCGCGTGGCCGGCTTCATGCCACGCCGTGGACCGTTTCTCCTCCAGCGTCATGGCCATGCTCCGGCGTTCGCGGCCCCAGCGCACTTTGTCGCGTGCCTCTTCCAGCTCGCTCATGCCCACGGACTTTTTGTTAAGCCGCGCCGCCAGCAAAGCCGCTTCATTCAACAAATTCGCCAGTTCCGCGCCGGAATAACCCGGCGTGCCGCGCGCAATAATGGACAAATCCGCCGCCGGATCCAGTTTCACGTTCTTTGCGTGCACCTTCAAAATCGCCTCGCGACCGCGCACATCCGGCAAATTCACGACCACCTGCCGGTCAAAACGTCCCGGACGCAGCAGCGCCGGGTCCAGCACGTCCGGCCGGTTCGTCGCCGCGATAATAATAATGCCTTCCTGCGTGTCGAAACCGTCCATTTCCACCAGCAACGCATTCAACGTCTGCTCGCGTTCATCGTTGCCGCCGCCCAGCCCGTGGCCGCGCGAACGTCCCACCGCGTCAATTTCATCAATGAAAATCAGGCATGGCGTGTTGCGGCGCGCCTGCTCAAACATGTCCCGCACGCGGCTCGCGCCCACGCCCACAAACATTTCCACAAAATCCGAGCCGCTGATGCTGAAAAAGCTCGCGTCCGCCTCTCCGGCAATCGCCTTGGCCAGCAGCGTCTTTCCCGTGCCCGGGGGACCCACCATCAACACACCCTTGGGAATCCGTCCGCCCAGCCTCTGGAATTTTTTGGGGTCCTTCAAAAACTCCACCAGTTCGGACACTTCCTCAATGGCTTCGTCTATGCCCGCGACATTCTTGAACGTCGTTTTGTTGCGGTCCTTCGCCAGCAACCGCGCCTTGCTCCGCCCAAAACTCAACGCTCCCTTCCCGGCAATCTTGATCTGCCGGATGAAGAAAAACCAAAACAAAACCCCTATCCCAACGAAAAACAACAGTTGGTAGCCAATGTCCGACAGCATCGGGTTGGGCCAGTTAATATCAATTTTGTGCGACCGCACCAGTTGCTCCTCCACCGACGGCGTGAGCACAAAGGTCGGCACAATAAACGACACCGTTTTGGTCGGGTCAATCTTTCCATCCTGGCCCACGTCGAAAAATTTTCCAGTGACAGTGCCCGCTCCGCCGGAGACCGTGGGATAAGTAACGGTCGCCTGCACAATCTGGTTGGAATTGAACTTCTCAATGAAATCCGCCTCGGAAAGCTGCGTGCCGGTTTGCGGGGCCAAATGGCCCTTCAAAAAGAACAACGCCAGCAGCGCGGCAAAGATGACAATCCACGCTACCCAGGTGAAAGGCGGCATGCTCATGCCACCCGTCGGTTTTTTTTGGCCGCGGTCGTCCTTTTTATTGTCGTCGTCGTCAAACATGATCTTCTATTGCCTGTTTGGTGGTGAAACGTATCACGACGTTACTCCTTTCGCAACAAGCGATTTTCCAGTATAACTTACACCATGCAAGTGGGTTCGCTCAAACTCGAATCTAATTTATTTTTGTCACCTCTGGCCGGTTATACCAACCTGCCTTTTCGCCTCGTCGTGCGCGAAATCGGCGGCGTCGGCCTATGCACGACCGA
>Ga0302325_10015067_pt1 | contig 16441 bp, 11 predicted proteins | sample Palsa_T0_2_FD_201948 | JGI IMG/M metagenome (GOLD analysis project Ga0302325, IMG submission 201948) | Peat permafrost microbial communities from Stordalen Mire near Abisko, Sweden - Palsa_T0_2 | ecosystem: Environmental > Terrestrial > Soil > Palsa > Peat permafrost | place: Sweden: Abisko... | reverse complement strand
CTTCGTGCCGCTCGTCCCGGCCCTTCGTGCGTCGCTGGAGCGCCTGCACGGCGTGCGGGACGGGGGCCTCCCGGGTGGCCTTTTGCACGGTGATCTGTTTCGCGACAACGTGCTCTGGGACGCCCACGGGGAAGTCGCCGCTTTGCTGGATTTCGAGAGCGCCTGCCAGGGCAGCTACGCCTACGACGTGATGGTGACCGTCCTCTCGTGGTGCTTCGGCGACGACTTCGATCCCGGACTCGCTTCGGCCCTCCGTGCGGGCTACGAGGGCGTCCGTCCGCTGAGCGAAGCCGAGCGCCGGTCCCTTTGCGTCGAGGGGTCCTTTGCCGCCCTGCGCTTCGCCATCACCCGCATCACCGACTACGCCATGCGGACGGGGACGACGGGCCCGCGGGTGGTCAAGGACTGGACTCGCTTCAGGAAGCGCTTCGAGAAGTTGCAGGCGCTGGGTGACGCCGGAGTTCGCGCCTTGCTGGGGTGCTGAAACCGGAGAGTGCGAGGACGGAGCTCCGTCGCCCCGTGACGCGGGCTACTTGTTCCCCACGATGTCAACGCCGTAAGGCGCGTCACTTCATGACGACAGCGAGGCCTCGGACCCCACGCGCACGCGCTCCGGCGGCGCCCAGAGCTCCCCCCGGAGCTTCTGGATGCGCTCCCTCACCTTGGCCAGCGCCGCAGCCTGTCCTTCGACCGCCGCGTTGGCCTCCGGCTCGCCACCCTGGCCGGCTTCCCGCGCGGACTTGGTGGCCTGAAGCACCTCGACCATCTCCCGGTGGAGCTCTTCGCCGGCGTTGACCACCCAGGTGTCGAGCTTCTGCGCGAAGTCCTCGATCATCGCGTCGAGCTTGGGAGCGACCTTCTTGGCCGTCTCGCGCATCACCTCGGGAGCCATCTCCTTCGCCCGCTTCTTGAACTCTTCGTGGAGCTTGCCGCGCGCGAACATCGCGAAGATGGCCGGCCCAGCCACGGCCAGGACGCCGCCGGCCATCAGGTTCACGGCCATGAGCGCCACCCCGCCGAACATGAGCGCGACTACGCCCACGTCGTACCGCAAGCTGTCCACCTGGACGTCGAGCCGTCCCGCGTCGCTCCCCATCATCGACGCCACGCGCTTGGCGCTGTCGTGAGCGTCCTCGCGCACGAGCGCCACCGTCTTCTCGGCGAGCTTCTCGAGCTGCATGGCGATGTCTTTGGTCTCCTCCTCGGCCCACTGCTTGTAGGCGTCCTCCAGGAACGCCGGGAGATATTGCTTGAGCTCGTTCGGTTTCGCCGCATCGATCACGTTGGGAAGCTGACGGCACACGTCGTCGACGAACCGGTCGAGATCCTTGCGCGCCGCGGCCTTGATGCCCGAGACCTCTTCCCGGATGGCCATTCGCCGCTGCTCGATGGTCCCCGATTTGCCGGTGAGATCCTTCTCCAGCGCGGCGATGCGCCGATCGATCTCCTCCGTTTTCATCTGGATGCTGCGGCGGCGGGCGTCGACTCCTTTCGACAGAAGATCCGCCAGGCCGAGCCCCTCTCCGAGCGCGTTGTCGAGCAAGATGCGACCCCGCTCCTCGGCCAGGAAGCGCGTGATGTGCGCGACGAGCTCCGGCAGCCCGCTCGCCTGGCGATGCCCCGACAGCGCCGTCTCCGAGCTGACCGGGAAGACCACCGGCGCCTTGACCAACGTCGACAGGTGGTTTCTCGCGTAGGCCAGGGCTTCGTTTTGCTCGTCCGGCGAGAGCAGATCCCACTTGGTGATGACGAAGACGATCTTGTCGCGCGACGCCTTGAGGAGCTTGTCGTTGAGAAAAACGCGCTCGCTCTCCTTGAGGATCTGCCCGGCGTCGAGCAAGAAGAGGACAGCGTCCGCGCGCGGAATGTAGCTGTAGGTGATGTCCGCCCGCTGGAGCGACAGATCGTTCACGCCCGGCGTGTCCACGAGAAGGATGCGCTCTTCCAGCAACGCGGCCGGGTAGCCGATCTCCAGGTAATCGACCTCCCCGGAAGAGGCGTCCCCGCCGACGGCGAAGCGCTTGGCATCGGCGAAGGGAATGCTCCGCCGCTCGCCCGTTGCGGAGACCACCGTGGCCTCTGGCTGCGCGGCCCAGCGGATATGGTGGATGGTCGCGGTGGTCGGCGTCACCCCTGTGGGTAGCGCCGCCTCCCCGAGCAGGGCATTCACGAAGGTGGTCTTGCCGTGGTTGAACTCGCCCACCACGACCAGATGAAAACGATCCTCCTCGAGCTTGCGCACGAGCTCCCGGTCGACGCGCTCGCGGAGCGTCTTGGTCCCCAGCGCGGTGGCCACGTCGCCCAGGCCGCGCAGCGTACGGACCACCTCGTCGCGCTTCTCGAAGAAGGCGTCGAGCGCGGGTGTGGTGGGCGCCGTAGCGCCGTTCGCGCCGCCGGCTTCGCTCACGATGCGTCTCCCTTGAGAAGGGCCGCGACGCGGCTGTCCACCTCGCTCATCGTCAACCCGGTGGCGGGCGCGCCCATGGCCTTCTGGAACAGCTGGCTTTCGCCAAAGACGCGCATGGCCAGGACGCGCTTGGGCAACCACGGATGGGTCGCGAAGACCTCCATGTACTTGCCGATCCCCTGGTTCCCTTCCTCGTGCTGCTCCAGAAAGGCGTCGAGACTAAACTCTTCGTAGAGCTTCCGCGAGCCCACGGCGAGCTTGGTGATGGCGCGCTCGGCCGCCAGCGGATCTTTCGACACCAGCATTCCCGCCCGGTCGCAGGTGATCTCGGCCCGGCGCGACCAGGTCCGCAGCGCGATGAGCGCCGGCTGCAAGAGCCAGGGCACGAACATGCCTGCCATGTAGGTGAGATAATGGAGCGCGGTCAGGTAGGAGACGTGCGAGTTGTGGATGTGCCCGCACTCGTGACCGATGACGGTGAGCAGTTCGTCGTCGGTGTACTGGTCGATGAGGGCAGAGTGCACGATCATGAACGAGTCTTCGTTGGTCCCCAGCGTGCCGGCGTTGAACACCGGGCTGCTCACCACGAAGACCTGAGGCATGCCGATCTGCAACGTGTCGCAGGCCTTCTGGGTGATGCGATGGATGCGGGGGAACTGCCGTTCGCTGACGCGCACGGCGTTGCCGAGCAGCTGGTGCTTCCCCAACTGCTTGAAGAGGCGCACGCTGGCCTCGACCGCGTAGGCGACGGGCTTGGTGCTCTCGAACGCCACGCGGGACTGCCGATCGAAGGTGTACGTGTACTCGTGCCCGGTGGTCTCCATGCCGCCCGTGGAGCGATCGGACTTCTTTCGTGCGACGAAGCCGTCGAAGTCGAGCTGGGGTGCTTGCGCCATGTCCTCTTTCCCTTGGATGACTCCGATGAGCCTAAGCACCCGCGCCGAGGGGCACCAGTGCCAGAAACGCCGCGCCTCATTGTGCCTTGACCCCGCCGCTGACGAAGCGCGTCTCACCGGGGGCCGACCGGAGGATGCCGGAGGCGACGACGACGACGCCTGCAGCGACGACCGCGCCCACGCCCACCAGACCCCAGGTGGCCCAGGTGGGCCACCGGCCATGCACCTGCTCCGGAGCCGGGCTCCACGTCCAGACCGCGGCACCGGGCGCCGTCCATTCGAGCAGGGTACCGCAGCGGCCCGCCTCGCAGAGGGCCACCAGCACGCTGGCCGGTCGTGGTCCAGCCAGAGCCGCCACCCACGACGAGCAGCGGACGCTCGCGGCGTCCACCGAGCGCCCCCCGTCGGTTCGTACCAGGTGTGCCGTGCCGACGTCGCCGAGGGAGCACGGTGGTGGCTCCGGAATCGCCAGGTCAAGGGCCCAGCTGCCCGCCGGCGCATCGATCCAACCGGCCCAGACGGGCGCTTCTTCCCAGGCCACGACGAGGGCATGCGGTCCGGCATGGGTGGCGACGATGCCCGAGCCCACGGGCTGAAGGCGACCGTCGAGACGCAGTGTCGCCAGGGCAGGAAGGGGATGGAGCGCAATGGTGGCCTCGGCCGGATGGGCAGCGGCTGCCCGCTCCCCCACGCCGGCGACGCGTCCACCGTCGAGCGCTTCGGCCCTCATCCAGGCTCGCTCCGCGGCCTCTTCATCGAGCGGCGGGAGCCGGCGAAAGCGCGACGAGCGCGCGCGTTCCACCTCGGCCATCAGCCAGGACGCCTGCGGCAGCTCCGGGCGCGCGCGCAACGCGGACTCGGCCGCGGCGAGGCTCCCATCGGCCGCTTCGGCGTCGCGCCCGGCGATGGCGTCACGAACCCGGTCGAGGAGCCTCTCCACGTCGTCGCCCACGTCCCTGGCCGCGGGCGCGTCCACGGACACGGCCACGGGGTGAGGTCTGGCATCGCTCGGGGGGGCGAGCTGCACCCCGCGGGCTCGCGCCCAACCCGTGAGCGCGCTGGACTGCTCCGCATCGGGTCGCTCCGCCCCGAGCCACACCATGGGGATGGGCGGCTCCGCGGTCACGCGCGCAGCTCTTGCAGCGCCGCGAGCACCTTCTCCACGTGCCCGTCGACCTTGACGCTGCGCCAGGCTTTGAGGAGCTTGCCCTCCGGTCCAACGAGGAACGTCGAGCGGATCACGCCTTCGACCTCCTTGCCGTACATCACCTTCTTGCCCCACGCCCCGAAGGCTCGGTGCACCTTCAGGTCGGGATCGCTGAGGAGCCGAAAGCCGATGCCGATCTTTTCCTTGAAGCCGCAATGACTCTTGGTCGAATCGCGGGAGACGCCGACCACCTCGGCGCCGAGCTTCTTCAGGCGCGCGGCGGCCTTGGTGAAGTCTTGCGCCTCGCGCGTACAGCCGGGCGTGTTGTCCTTGGGATAGAAGTAGAGGACCAGCCATCGACCCGCGAAGTCCGCGGGCGTGAGGCGTTCTCCGCTGTCGCTCTCGAGGTCGAAGTCGGGGATGGCGGACCCTTCTGCGGGGAAAGCTTCTTTCTTGGGCGGCATGTTCCGGGGATTCTAGATAGGATTGGCGATCGAGGGCGCGTGCAAATCAATTTCGGCGGACGCGAGATCGCGATCAAACTCGTGTACTACGGCCCTGCCCTCAGCGGGAAGACGACGAACCTGCGCTCGCTGCACCAGATGACCACCGAAGGGTCGCGCGGGCGCCTGATGACCCTCGAGACGAAAGACGATCGCACGCTCTTCTTCGACATGCTCCCGCTCACTTTCCGCGCAGGAGGCGCGGGAGGGGGGGGTGCTCGCTCCGAAGGGGATCGCGGGATGACCTTGCGCGTCAAGATCTTCACCGTGCCCGGGCAGGTGCTCCACGCGTCGACGCGCCGGCTGGTGCTTCAAGGGGCCGACGCCATCGCCTTCATCGCGGACTCGCAGATCAGCGAGACGGAGCACAACGCCGCCTCGTTCCTCGACCTCCGCCAGAATCTATCCGAGCTCGGGCTCAGTCTCAAGCAGCTGCCGGTGGTCATCCAGTTCAACAAGCGCGACCTCGAGCACGTCCGCTCCGACGACGAGATCGGCGCGCTGGCGCGTCGCGGACGCGAGCCGGTGTTCAAGGCGGCCGCGGTGCAAGGGCAGGGCGTGCTGGAGACCTTCTTCGGGCTGCTTCACCTGACCTGGACCAAGCTCGACGCCGAGCACCAGCTGGCGAAGATGATCGGGGTGGAGTCCACTCAGCTCTTGCCGATGGCGGCGCGGCAGCTCGGCCTGGAGGGCGACGTGTCCACGCTCCTCTCCGCCTGCGTCGGCGGTAGCCTCGATCGCCACGCCAAGGTGCCCGCGTGACCGCCGGCGTTCCCGACGTCCTCGTGGAGGACGTTCTCCTGGACGGTCGCCTGCGCATCGAGGATCTCGTCGATCGCCAGGGGCTGGACGAGGTTTGCCGCAGCTTCCACGCGCTCTTCGGTATCCCGGTGCGCATCTACTCCGCCGAAGGGGCGCTCCTCGCCGATGCCGCAGGCGAGCAGGAGCTGTGCGCGTACGTGAACACCACCCCCGACGGCCGCAAGGCGTGCGCGTCGGTGGTCGGCGCAGTTCGCGCACGCGATCCGGGCGAATCGGGCGACGTGGTGCACCCCTGCTTCACCGGGGCCGCGTACCGCATCCTGGCCATCGAGTACGACGGACGGCGGGTGGGCCGCCTCATCGTGGGGCCGTTCATGCCGCACACCATCGTCGAGCCGCCCGCGTCGCTTCTCGCCATCGACCCGGCCATCTCCGCCGAACGGGCGAAGTCGCTGCTTCCGAAGATGCCCCGCGCCAAGGCCGAGACGGTGACGCGCATCGCGGCCCACCTCAAGTCCGCGCTCGACCTCATCCTCTTTTCTGGCCACAAGGCGCACGTCACCAGCACGATGCACCTGGCCAGCGTGCGCGAGAGCTATCGCCAGCTCGAAGAGAAGGCGGGGCGCTTGCAAGAGGCGTTCGACCGCCTGAAAGAGCTGGATCGGTTGAAGTCGAACTTCCTCGCCACGGTGAGCCACGAGCTGCGAACCCCGCTGACCTCCATCATCGGATACAGCGAGATGCTGGCCGAGGGGTTGGCGGGGGAGCTCCGTCCCGAGCAGCAGGAGTTCGTGGCCACCATCCACGAAAAGGGCGAGCAGCTCCTGTCGCTCATCATGGGGCTGCTCGACCTCGGCAAGCTGGAGAGCGGCACCATGCGCCTCGCCATGCGTCCGACCCACATCGAGGTCGTGCTGGGGGAGGTGGTGTCGACCTTGACTCCGACCGCTCGCAAGAAAGGGGTGCGCTTGCAACTCGACCTCGGGCGGAGCCTCGCCGAGCTCCGCGGCGATCCCGAGCGGCTGCGCCAGGTGTTTCTCAACCTGGTCGAGAACGCCATCAAGTTCACGCCCGTCGACGGCTCGGTCACCCTGCGCGCGCGGATGGTGGCCGACGAGTCCGGCGACGGACAGGACGACGGGCTCTCCCTGCTGGCCCCGACGCGAGCGCGCCTGGAGGTTCGCGTGGAGGACACCGGGATCGGCATCCCGGCGCGCGAACGTGAGCGCGTCTTCGATCCGTTCTACCAGATCGACTCGTCGAGCACGCGCGAGTACGGCGGCACCGGCCTGGGACTCTCCATCGTGAAGCGCCTGGTCGAGGGGCACTCCGGGACCATCCGCATCGAGGACAACACCCCGAGGGGGACGACCTTCGTCGTGTCGCTCCCGCAGGCGATGCCGACCGTCGCCGAAGCACCACGCGTCACGGTGTAGACTCCTCGCGCGATGGACGAGCTCGGGCGCATCGCCATGCTCGCACGGGTTCTCGGCGCGAGCGCGGCGGGCGTCGATGTCGCCATCGGCGACGACGCAGCGGTGCTGTCGCCGCCCAGCGGTCGACTGGTCTGGACCATCGACGAGCACGTGGAAGGGGTGCACTTCCGGCGGGACCTGGCCTCCTGGCGCGAGGTGGGCTGGCGCAGCTACATGGCCGCCGCGAGCGACGTGTCCGCGATGGGCGCTTCGCCGTGGTGCGCGCTGGCATCCATCGTGGTGCCGCGCGACGTGGACGACGCGGCCCTGGAAGACGTCGCCCAGGGCCAGAGGGACGCGGCCGACGCGTCCGGCGCGCCGGTGGTGGGCGGGAACCTCGCCCGCGGACCGGTCCTGTCGATCGCGACGACGCTCCTCGGTACCTGCCACGAGGCCGTCCAGCGACGCGGCGCGCGCGCGGGCGACGGGCTGTGGCTGGCCGGGCGCGTGGGCCTGGCGGCGGCGGGCTTCCGCGCGCTGGAGCGCGGAATGGGGTCCGCGCCAGCCCTCGCGGCGGCCGTCCTGGCCTGGCGTGCCCCGCGCGCGCGCGTGGTGGACGGGCTGGCGATGGCCGGGATCGCGACCGCCGCGGTCGACGTCTCCGACGGCCTGGCGCGCGACGTCGCGCATCTGGGCAAGGCCAGCGGCGTGTGCGTCGTGCTCGACGAGCGGTCTCTCATCGAGGACCCCGCGCTACTTGACGCGGCCCTCGCTCTCGGAGAAGACGCGCTGGATCTCGCCCTTTACGGCGGTGAGGACTACGCACTCGTGGCGACGAGCGATCGCCCGATCGCCGGCTTCCGCCGCATCGGCGAGGTGCATGGCGGCAGCGGCCTGGCCCTGCGCAGCGCCTCCGGGGAGCGCCGGCTCGATCCGCGCGGGTTCGACCACTTCGGCTGAACGCGCCCCGTGGCCCGAGGGGACGAAGTCAGAACTGGCAGGCGGAGGGCAGCCTCACGCTCCGCAGCACCTGGCGGAGCTGGTTGAGCTCCGGAGCGTTGCCGGCAGGCCCGACCTGCTTGGCGAAGACGTCGCACTGGCCGGCGAGCGCGTTGAGCTGGAAGGCCTCCGGCGCGGCCTGCCCGAGCGTCCGGGCCTCCGTGCGCATCGCCCTGCAGCACGCCTGGATCTTCGATTGGTTGGGGTTTCCACCGGGCCCGGTCCACTTCTTCGGCCCGGCCTCGGCCCCCGCGCCGCCATCGCCCGCGTCGTCGTCGGTCAGCGGCACCAGCTCGGCGACCGACGTGCTGCTGGCGGGAGGAGCCGGTTCGCCGGCATCGACCACCGGCGCCTGCTTCTTGGGGCAGCCCAGGAGCAGCACTGGACATGCCAGCGCGAAGGCGCCGAAGATCGTAGCGCGGCGAGCGGGCGAACGTGTCGTCATCGGGGACTCTCCTCGGTGCTCTGGAGCGGGGGAGGGTACAGGGGGACCACGCGCGGGAAAATCCCCGAAGTGGTGGTGCGGAACTTCGTCGACGGTGCCGTGCTCCACCCTCCTCAGGCTGCTACCGTTCGAGCCGTGCTTGACCGCGACGCTGTCGCTCGCCGGTATGTCCGCGTCCGCGCCCGCACCGAGCAGCTCGCGGCGCCGCTGTCGGCCGAGGACGCGATGGTGCAGTCGATGCCGGACGCGAGCCCCGCCAAGTGGCACCTGGCGCACACCACGTGGTTCTTCGAGGAGTTCGTGCTCGGGCACTTCGAGATCGCCCACCGCTGGCGAGATCCGCGGTGGCGGGCCCTCTTCAATTCGTACTACGACGGCGTGGGGCCCAAGCACCCGCGTCCGGCCCGCGGGGTGCTCTCGCGTCCCTCGCTCGAAGAAGTGCGGGCATGGCGGGCGTCGGTCGACGAGCGCGTCCTCACCCTGCTGCGCCGGCCCGAGGGGGTGGCGGCGCTCGACGCGGCGCTCCTCGGCACGCACCACGAGGAGCAGCACCAGGAGCTCTTGCTCACCGACGCGCAGCACGCCCTCTTTTCGAACGAGCTTCGGCCGGCCTACCTCGGCTTCCCTCCGCCGGCACCCTCGGTCGACGCGGCCCCATCTCTGCGCTGGTCCACCTTCGACGAAGCACTCGTCGAACTGGGGGCCGGCGCGGGGTTCGCCTTCGACAACGAGACGCCCCGTCACCGCGCGCTGGTCGGAGCCTTTCACCTGGCGTCGCGTCTGGTCACCAACGAGGAGTACCGAGCCTTCGTGGCGGACGGGGGCTACGGGCGGCCCGAGCTGTGGCTGTCCGACGGATGGACCGCGCTGCAGGGGAACGAGTGGAAAGCGCCGCTTTACTGGCAGGGGGATCCTCCCGGCGCGAGCTCGTTCGGGATGCACGGCGTCACCGCGCTCGATCCCGAGGCGCCGGTGGCGCACGTCAGCTACTACGAGGCCGACGCGTACGCACGCTGGGCAGGGGCGCGCCTGCCCACCGAGGCGGAATGGGAGCGTGTCGCGGCCGGGAGCGCGGTGGAAGGCAACTTCGTCGATGGCGGAAGAATGGCCACGGCGCGGGCGGAGGACAGCCGCGCCACGAGCCAGCTCTTCGGCGACGCTTGGGAGTGGACGGCGAGCGCCTACCTGCCCTATCCGCGCTTCCGTCCGCTGGAGGGCACCCTCGGCGAATACAACGGAAAGTTCATGAGCGGGCAAATGGTGCTGCGCGGCGGCTCCTGTTTCTCTTCACGAGAGCATCTGCGGGCGAGCTACCGGAACTTCTTCCCGCCGCACGCGCGCTGGCAAGTCAGCGGCATCCGTCTCGCCCGAGACTAAAGGCAGATTGCCATAGAGAACTGCTCCTCGCCGCGTCGGCGGACGCATGAGCCCGCGTCCAGCGCGCGCGAGTCCACGGCTCGAACGACTGGCGCGCGTCTTGCTCCAGATCCGAGGGGGGGCCGCCATGGGAGGCGACGCTTTCCGTAACGCTTCCGCGGAGCGCGAGATGAGCCGATGACCGTGACGGATCAGCGCCGGTTCCCCGAAGAAGGCGACACCGGCACCACGAATGTCATCACCGAAGTCCGGCGTCAGGAGGCTCTGTTGAAGACCGGGGCATTGCAGAGCGCCATTCTCAACAGCGCCAATTTCTCGATCATCGCCACCGACGAAAAAGGGGTGATCCAGCTATTCAACATCGGCGCGCAGCGCATGCTCGGCTACACCGCGGCCGAGGTCGTGGATGCCATCACGCCGGCGGACATCTCCGATCCGCAGGAGGTCATCGCGCGGGCCAAGGCGCTGAGCCTCGAGCTGGGCACCCCCATCACGCCGGGCTTCGAGGCGCTGGTCTTCAAGGCCTCGCGCGGGATCGAGGACATCTACGAGCTGACGTACATCCGCAAGGACGGGAGCCGTTTCCCGGCGGTGGTCTCGGTCACGGCGCTGCGCGACGCGCAGGGTGCCATCATCGGCTATCTGCTCATCGGGACCGACAACACCGCGCGCAAGGAGGCCGAGGAGGCGCTGCTCAAGGCCGGCGCGCTGCAGAGCGCCATCTTCAACAGCGCCAACTTTTCCAGCATCGCCACCGACGCCAAGGGGGTCATCCAGATCTTCAACGTCGGCGCCGAGCGAATGCTGGGGTACACCGCGGCCGAGGTGATGAACAAGATCACCCCGGCGGACATCTCCGATCCGCAGGAGGTCATCGCGCGGGCCAAGGCCTTGAGCCTCGAGCTCGGCACCCCCATCGAGCCGGGCTTCGAAGCGCTGGTCTTCAAGGCCTCGCGCGGGATCGAGGACATCTACGAGCTGACGTACTTCCGCAAGGACGGGAGCCGTTTCCCGGCGGTGGTTTCGGTCACGGCGCTGCGCGACGCGCAGGACGCCATCATCGGTTATCTGCTCATCGGGACCGACAACACCGCGCGCAAGCAGGCCGAGGAGGCGCTGCTCAAGGCGGGAGCGCTGCAGAGCGCCATCTTCAACAGCGCCAACTTTTCCAGCATCGCCACCGACGCCAAGGGGGTCATCCAGATCTTCAACGTCGGCGCCGAGCGAATGCTGGGGTATACGGCGGCCGAGGTGATGAACAAGATCACCCCGGCGGACATCTCCGATCCGCAGGAGGTCATCGCACGGGCCAAGGCGCTGAGCCTCGAGCTCGCCACCCCCATCGAGCCGGGCTTCGAAGCGCTGGTCTTCAAGGCCTCGCGCGGGATCGAGGACATCTACGAGCTGACGTACTTCCGCAAGGACGGGAGCCGCTTCCCGGCGGTGGTCTCGGTCACGGCGCTGCGCGACGCGCAGGACGCCATCATCGGTTATCTGCTCATCGGGACCGACAACACCGCGCGCAAGCAGGCCGAGGAGGCCCTGGTCAAGGCGGGGGCGCTGCAGAGCGCCATCTTCAACAGCGCCAACTTCTCCAGCATCGCCACCGACGCCAAGGGGGTCATCCAGATCTTCAACGTCGGCGCCGAGCGAATGCTGGGATACACGGCGGCCGAGGTGATGAACAAGATCACGCCGGCGGACATCTCCGATCCGCAGGAGGTGATCGCGCGGGCCAAGTCCCTGAGCCTCGAGCTGGCCACCCCCATCACGCCGGGGTTCGAGGCGCTGGTCTTCAAGGCCTCGCGCGGGATCGAGGATATCTACGAGCTGACGTACTTCCGCAAGGACGGGAGCCGCTTCCCGGCGGTGGTCTCGGTCACGGCGCTGCGCGACGCGCAGGACGCCATCATCGGCTATCTGCTCATCGGGACCGACAACACCGCGCGAAAGCAGGTCGAAGCGGAGCAGAAGAAACTGGATCAGCGCCTTCGCGACCAGCAATTTTACACGCGCTCGCTCATCGAATCCAACATCGACGCGCTGATGACCACCGATCCCTCCGGGATCATCAGTGACGTCAACAAGCAGATGGAGGCGCTCACCGGCTGCACGCGCGACGAGCTCATCGGCGCGCCCTTCAAGAACTATTTCACCGACCCGGAGCGCGCCGAGGCGGCCATCAAGCTGGTGCTCCGCGAGAAGAAGGTCACCGAGTACGAGCTCACCGCCCGCGCGCGCGACGGAAAGACCACCGTCGTCTCCTACAACGCGACCACCTTCTACGACCGCGACCGCACGCTCCAGGGCGTCTTCGCCTCGGCGCGCGACGTCACCGAGCGCAAACGGTTCGAGCGGACGCTCCAGGAGACCAACGGCGAGCTGGCCGGCGCCAAGGCCCTGGCGGAAAAAGCCAATCTCGCGAAGTCCGATTTCCTCTCCAGCATGAGCCACGAGCTACGCAGTCCGCTCAACGCCATCCTCGGCTTTGCCCAGCTGATGCAGTCCGACTCCCCGGCGCCCTCGGCGTCCCAGAAGGAACGGGTCGACCAGATCCTGGAAGCCGGGTGGTATCTGCTGAAGCTCATCAACGAGATTCTCGATCTGGCCACCATCGAGGCCGGCAAGCTGTCGCTGGCTCTGGAGTCGGTCTCGCTCGCCGAGGTCATGCTCGAATGCCAGGCCATGATCGAGCCGCAGGCGCAGCGCGCGGGCCTGGGCATGACTTTCCCGCGCTTCGATCTGCCCACCTTCGCCAACGCCGATCGGACCCGCGTGAAACAGGTGCTCATCAACCTTCTCTCCAACGCCATCAAGTACAACCGCAAGGACGGGACGGTGGAGGTGACCTGCGCCGCAGCCGGCCGGGGACACGTGCGCATCAGCGTCAAGGACAGCGGCGCCGGATTGCCTCCGGAGAAGCTGGCGCAGCTGTTTCAAGCCTTCAACCGTCTGGGGCAGGGAAGCTCGGAAGAGGGCACCGGCATCGGCCTGGTGGTGACCAAGCGGCTGGTCGAGGTGATGGGAGGCAAGATCGGCGTGGAGAGCGTCGTGGGAGTCGGAAGCACCTTCTGGGTCGACCTCATCGCGGACAGCGCGCCGGGGCTCGCCCTCAACGGAGCCGAGCCCCCCACCGTTCCCGAACCGCAGGCGCCGGGAAAGGCGCACGTGCACACCATGCTGTACGTGGAAGACAATCGGGCCAACTTGCAGCTCGTGGTCCAGATCATCGCGCGCCGCCCGGAGATACGCCTGCTCAGCGCGACGACGGGATTGCTCGGCATCGAGCTCGCGCTCACCGCGCGGCCAGACGTGATCCTGATGGACATCAATCTTCCCGGCATGAGCGGCATCAAGGCCATGCAGATCCTGCGCGCCGACAGCCGCACCTCGCACATTCCGGTGGTGGCCCTCAGCGCCAACGCGATGCCCCGCGACATCGAGCGCGGCCTCGAGGCGGGCTTCTTCCGGTATCTCACCAAGCCGCTCCGGATCGACAAATTTCTGGAGGCGCTGGACGTGGCGCTGACGTTCGCCGGAAACCATGGCGCTCAGCCCCAGTGATCGGCCGGTCAAGCCCAGCGACGAGCTGGAGACCCTGGCCGCCGCCTTCGGCCGGATGGCGATCGACCTGAAGGACAGCCAGGACAAGCTCCTCTCCTACGGGCGGGGGCTCGAGGCGCTGGTCTCGAAGCGGGCCGCCGAGCTGGCACACCAGAAGGCCAACCTCGAGATCAGCGTGGCCGATCGGACCGCCCAGCTGAACGTCGCGAACGACGAGCTGAGAAGGCAAGCTGCCGAGCTCTCCAAGCGCAACCAGGAGATCACGCTCTTCAGCACGATGAACGACTTCCTGCAGACCAGCACCACCGAGGGCGAGGCCTATTCCGTCATCGCCGAAACGGTGACGCGTCTCTTCCCCGAGAACTCCGGCGCGGTGTTCGTGCTCAACAACTCGCGCAACATGCTGGAAGCCGCGGCGGTCTGGGGCGACGTCCCGCCGGGGAACCTGATCTTCCCCCCGCACGAGTGCTGGGCGCACCGCCGCGGGCAGCTTCATCTGGGAGTCGGTCGCGAGCGACAGTGTCCTCACGTGACCGAGGATGGAAACACCCACGTGTGCGTGCCGCTCCACGCGCAGGGGGAGACGCTGGGGGTCCTCTACCTCATCGAGGTCGCGACCCCGAGCGACGAGGGTGACGGCGAACGAATCGCGGAAAAATGCAAGCTGGCGAGGATTCTCGCCAACAACGTGGGGCTGGGCATCGCCAACCTGAAGTTGCGAGAGTCCATGCGAAATCTGTCGATTCGCGATCCTCTCACCGGGCTGTTCAATCGCCGCTACCTACACGAGGCGTTGATCCAGGAACAGCACCGGACCATGCGAAACAAGGTCCAGCTGGCGGTCATCATGATCGACATCGACCACTTCAAGAGTTTCAACGACAAATTTGGCCACGACGGGGGCGACGCCGTCTTGCGGGTGCTGGGGGCGTTCTTCAGGAGCCACGTGCGGAAGAGCGACATCGTCTGTCGCTACGGAGGAGAGGAGTTCACGCTGATCCTCTCCCCCTCGACCGCCGAGGGTGCGAGGGTGCGGGCCGAGAAGATCCGGGAAGAAGCCGCTGTGCTGAGGATCCATCATGCCAACCGCGATATGGGCGCCATCACGCTGTCGATGGGCGTGGCGATGTTTCCGGAGCAGGGCCCCGACATGGACGCGATCGTGAAGGCGGCGGACGTCGCCCTTTACCGGGCCAAGCACGGTGGACGGAATCGCGTGGTCATGTTCGAGGAGCAAGTCGAGCCGGCCTTCACCGAACAAGAACTCGGCACGCATCGCATGCTGGGGGCCCCGGACCCGCCGACGTAGTCGCCACCGGGTGCAGTCACGCGACGGCGATGGTTTTCTCGAGCCGTTCGAGCATGGGCATGAGCTCGCGATAATCGGACTGCCGGGCGACACGCATGGCCTCGGCGATGTAGCGCCGCGCGTCGCCAGGGTGACTGCGCTCGTGCGCCACGCGAGCCAGCACCGCCAGGAGCCGAGCCCGGTGCTCGCTGGTGGGCGGCGCGCTGCCCAGGGCCTCGCGCAGGACACCCTCCGCGTCGTTCCGCTGGCCGGCCGAGGCCAGGGCTTCGGCGAGCTTGCGCGCGAACACCAGCATGGCCTCCATGGGGTCGTCCAGGTCGTCGCCGTGCAGCTCGCGTCGGGCGACGTCGAGGGCATGACGCAGGGCGCTGATGGCCCCCGCGCCGTCCCCCTGCGCGGCCCGGCGAATGCTCAGCATGTCCAGCAGCGACAGCGCTTCGAGCGCGCTCCCGCCGTGCCTCGCCTCGTTCGCGCGTACCTCGAGCGGCGCGTCGGGACGTAGCTCGGCGCGGCGCGCGAAGAGCTCGCGCTTGCGACCGGCGGGGATGCTGGAGAAGACCACACGACGCACCAGAGGGTGCGCGATGCGTACCGTGGAGCCCTCGATACGGACCAGCCGGCCGCGATCCAGAAGGCGCAGCGCCGGGTCGAGGTCCACCCCCGCCGGGAGCATGCGGAGGAGCACGTCGGTGGACGCGTCGTCCCCCCAGACGGCGAGCGCGTGCAGGGCGTGACGGGCCTCCGGTGCGAGGCGTTCGGCGCGTCGTGCGATGAGATCGGCCAGGCCATCCGGGGGTATCTCGCGGCTCTCCCGGGACCAGGCGATGAGCTGCTCCACGTGGAGCGGCGCCAGCGCTCGCGCTTCGTTCATGAGGCGCGCCGGAAGCAGATGGCTGAAGGTGGCCGGGGGCAGCGGCGCGAGCGTCCACGTCTCGCCGGCCAGCGGATGGCCCGCCGGAGAGGCGGTCGGCGCGTGGGTGACGATCATGAAGGCCCCCACCACCGGTGGCTGGTCGAGGACGTCGCCGAACGCATTGCGGCTGGTGCCGTCGATGAAATCGAGGTCGTCCACCGCCAGGACGACCAGCGCGCCATGGGCCCGTTCGCTCGCCTGCTCGAGGGCCCAGCGGAGCGCCTCGGCCAGCGCCAGGCGCCGCTCGTCCGGGGTGGGGAAACGGCCTCCGAAGGACTCACCCAGAAGCAGCTCGAGGCCGAGCTGGGCCTCGGGACGCGCCCCTTCGCCGATGTCCCGATCGAGGGGGCCCTCCGGCAAGCCGGCGAGCTTGCGCACGGCGTTGCGTACGGCTTCGTCGGCCACCTTGGCCCAGGCCGCGTCGGCCCCGACGTGCACCACCAGATCGCCCCGCGAGTGGCAGCGCGAAAGAAACTCGGTCATGAGGCGGGTCTTGCCATAGCCCGCTTCGCCGATGACGTGAGCCGCCGCGGGCATCGCCTCGGCATCGTGCCGTCGCGCCTCCAGCCACTCCAGCGCGTCGGTGCGCGCCAGGAGGGGGAGGGTGTGCGCGCCGCTTCCCACGGCTTCGGCACGTTGCACGGTCACGGCCTCTCCGTCGACCCGCGCTTCGACGGCCCGCGCTTCGACGGCCCGCGCTTCGA
>Ga0302325_10015066_pt1 | contig 16442 bp, 15 predicted proteins | sample Palsa_T0_2_FD_201948 | JGI IMG/M metagenome (GOLD analysis project Ga0302325, IMG submission 201948) | Peat permafrost microbial communities from Stordalen Mire near Abisko, Sweden - Palsa_T0_2 | ecosystem: Environmental > Terrestrial > Soil > Palsa > Peat permafrost | place: Sweden: Abisko... | reverse complement strand
GGTGTTCGGTCCCAACGACTTCGACGAGACGCTGCCCGGACCATGGGAGTGGGACGTCAAGCGAATGGCGGCCAGCGCCGAGATCGCCGGTCGCGACGTGGGTCTCCCGACGGATCGCCGCGAGCGGATCGTGACCGCCTGCGTGCGGGAGTACCGCGAGGGGATGCGCGGCTTTGCGCGGGAGAGCCACCTCGATGTCTGGTATGACCGGATCAACGCGAGTGAACTGGTCAACCGCTTCGGCGGGAAGCTGGGCAAAACCGGCCGCATCGAGTTCACCAAACCGTTCGCGAAAGCGCGGAGCAAGACGAGCCTGCGGGCGGTCAAGAAGCTCACCGAGCAGATCGACGGAGAGCTGCGCTTTCGCCGCGTGCCGCCGTTGCTGGTCCCCCTGCGCGAACTGGTCGACCCAGCCGACGCGCGTCAGGACACCGATATCGTTCGGGTCGCTTTGGAGGCGTATGCCGCCAGCCTGGACCAGGGCCGGCGTTACCTGTTTGAGACATACCGATTCGTCGACATGGCCCGCAAGGTCGTCGGCGTCGGCAGCGTCGGCACCCGCGCCTGGGTGCTCCTGCTCGTCGGTCGGGGCGGGAAGGATCCACTCGTCTTGCAGATGAAGGAGGCGCAGGCGTCAGTGCTCGAGCCCTACCTGGGCCCGAGCGAGTTCGACAATCACGGCGAGCGGGTCGTCCACGGCCAGCGGCTCTCCCAGGCGGCGATCGACGTCTTCCTCGGCTGGCAGCGAAGCCAGGGGCTCGACGGCCAGGACCACGACTTCTACATCCGTCAACTCTGGGACTGGAAGGCGTCGATCGACCTCTCCCGGATGAGTGAGTCTGGCTTGCTCGCCTACACGCGGGCCTGCGGGTGGTCGCTGGCGCGCGCTCACGCCCGCTCCGGCGATCGGCTGGCGATCGCCGCCTACCTGGGCGCAGGGTCGAAATTCGACCAGGCGATTGCCCGCTTCTCCCGGGCGTACGCCGATCAAACCGAACTCGACCACCAACGACTCGCAGACGCCGTCGGGATGGGCGACGTGGCCGCCGAATTCGGCGTCTGACCTTGATGGCCCACGATCCAGGGGGAATCTAGCCCGCGAGGGTGCGACCGTGCTCCATTTGCGTGTGTTTGGAGACCCGGCGGCGATGGCCGAGGTTGCCGAGGAGCTCAGAGCGCTGCCCGGCGCGCGTCACGTCAGCTGGACCGATACGGGGAGCGGCGCCACGGTCCTGGTGACGGCCGACGTGCGGGCCGACGCGGCGGACCCGGCGCTCGAGTCATTGGCTCGGCTGGGCGTCCCGGCGCAGGACGTCGCGCTCGTGCGCCTCGACCGGATCGGCCCGGCCCTGGATGACCCCGAGCCGTTCGGGCTGGTGTGGGCAGACCTGCTGGGACAAGCGCGCGTCAACACCCGCACCGCGGTGCGCTATCTCGTCTTCATGGTGGTGGCCGGCGTGATTGCCTCGTTCGGAGTGATCAACCAGGATCAGATCCTGATCGTCGGAGCGATGGCCGTGAGCCCGGACCTGTTGCCGGTCACGGCGGCGTGCACGGGCCTGGCCCTGCGCCGGCCCCGGTTGTTCTGGCGGGGTCTCGTCTCGCTCACGATCGGGCTGGGTGTGGCCTGCGTGGCTGCCGTCGTGATCACCGCTGGGCTGAATCTGTTCGGTGGGCTGCCCCAGGGGTTCACCGTTCAGCAGGTCACCTTCACTTCGCAAGGGCATGTCACCGCTGAGACCATCCTCGTCGCGCTGGCCGCCGGTGTGGCCGGGATGATGGCGCTCGAGACGCGTGCCAGCTCGGCAGTCGGGGTGGCCATTTCGGTGACCACGATCCCCGCTTCGGCGTTCCTCGGCGTCGCGGCCGGTATCGGCGAGCTGTCGAAGTCGCTGGCGGCGCTGTGGGTGCTCGGCGCCAACGTCACGATGATGATCGTCGGTGGGTCGTTGACGCTCCTCGTCCAGCGATCAGCGGCATCGCGGGCTGAGCGGGCGGCGGGCGAGGACACGCGGCGGTCCTCGCTCAGCTGAGACCGGCCCCGTGGCCGGTCACGATGCAGCGAAATCCGATGTGGCTCGTCGTGGTGTCCACGGCCTCGCCCTGTCGCGCGGCGGGCCGATAGCGCAGGCAGTAGTTCGGTGCGCACAGATGCGAACCGCCTTTGGTCACGCGACGGGGGATGTGCGCGCCGGGCGCTCCGAGGTCGTAGCTGTGATCGGGTGAGATCACCCGGGGGTTGCGCGGTGTGCAACAGGGGTGATCAGGCTCGTCTGGGTGGCGGGGGATGAAGAAGTCGCTGGTCCACTCCCACACGTTCCCGGACATGTCAAACAGGCCGTAGCCGTTGGGCGCAAAGCGCTTGACCGGCGAGGTGCGCTCGTAGTGGTCGAGGGTCAGGTTCTGCCACGGAAACTCCCCCTGCCACGTGTTGGCCATCATCTTCCCGCGCGGGGCAAACTCGTCCCCCCAGCAGAAGATCTTGCCTTCAAGCCCGCCCCGGGCGGCACGTTCCCACTCCGCCTCGGTGGGCAGTGTTTTGCCCATCCAGGCCGCGTAGGCCGCAGCGTCCTGGTAGGCGACGTGCGTCACGGGATGGCGCTCACGCCCGTGCACCGTGCTGCCCGGTCCTTCCGGATGGCGCCACTGTGCACCCGGGGTCCACGACCACCAGTTGTGCAGGTCTGACAGGTCAACAGGCCCCGAACTGCCCTGGAAGACGAGCGATCCAGGGACCAACAGTTCGGGCTCGGCGTCCGGGTAGTCGGAGGGATCCGGACGCTGCTCAGCCCAGCTGAGATGCCCGGTGGCCTTCACGAAGCGGCGGAACTCCGCCACCGTGACCGGGTGGTCGTCCATCCAGAAGCCGTCGACGCCGACCGTGTGAACCGGGCGCTCCTCGGGATAGAAGTCCGTGGACCCCATCAGGAACTCGCCGCCCGGGACCCAGACCATGTCCTTGAGCGGTGGGCGTCCCGGCGGATCGCTCACGGCCCGATCGGCTGCTGCCTCGGCTCCCTGCGCTCCGACCGGGTGTGTCATCGCGCAGAGCATAGGCGGGTGAACGCTGTCTCCGGCGCCGCGTCTGGTGAGGGGCCGTGAGCTCGCCGATTGTGGGCGTACTTACGACGGCGACCGCTAAGGCTCGGCTCGCCCGGCTGACCCGTAGAGATCCATGTGCGCCTCGACCACGTCCTGGACCGCCCGGAGCACCGGCGGCATGAGCCGTACGATCGCGTACTCCTCGGGGTGCTCGCGCAGCTGAAGCTCGAGGGTGGTGCGATACGCGTAACGCATGTCCGAGTTGAGGTTGATCTTGCTGACGCCGATCCGCGCGGCTGACTCGAAGTAGTGACCGGGCGTTCCGCTGCCGCCATGAAGGCTCATGTTGACATCGATCGCGTCGCGAATCTCTTGTAACAGGCCGAGGTCAAGCTGTTTGGGCACCGGATAGCGGCCGTGGAGGTTGCCGACGGCGGCGGCGAACGTGTCGATGCCGGTTGCCGCCACGAAGGCCCTGGCTCCCTCAGGGGTGGAGAAGGTCTGCTTGATCTCGTCGTAGTCGATCTCCTCTTCGTGGACGTTGGAGCTGCCGCCGAAGTAGTGCGGCTCGCTCTCCACGAGCGCGCCGGTGGTCTTGGCGTACTCCACCACGGCCTTGGTCGCGGCGATGATCTCCTCGTCACTGGCGTCCTTCTTGGCCTGGCTGTAGTCGATATGAATGAACTCAAAGCCGGCGTCGACACCGGCTTTGGCCGCGTCCACGCTCGGACTGTGGTCAAGGTTGACGTACATCTCGATGCCCAATTCGGCCCGATAGTTGTCGACCATGTCGCGAATGTTCGCCAGACCGATCGCCTCCACCTCGCCGGCGCTGACCTCGGCCAGGACAGGCGAGCGCTTGACCGCGGCGGCGCGGGCGATAGCCAGCAGCGTCTCCTGGTTGTCCACATTGAACGCCCCGACCGCGAACCGCTGGCTGCGGCTGCGCTCCATCAGCTCTCGCGCCCGCCTGACGTTGTCTCTCATCGCCCGTCGAGTATCTCACTCTGCCCCTCGGCCGACCGGCGCGGCGCGGGCACGACCGGCGGGGAAACCCGGTAGCACGTCGGGGCGCTCGTAGACCCTGCGCTATCGCGTCAAGGTGAACGAGCGGATGACGCAACCCAGAGCGTCAAGATCGTTAGGATCGCGGGCGTATCGCTCGGCAGCCACATAGCGTCGCGTGGGACACATGGCATTCGACCTGGTCATCGAGATCGAAAACACGCCAGGGGCACTGGCGGGGGTCGCGGCCGCGATCAGCGATGCCGGCGTGAACATCGCCGCAGCCACGTGCATCGGGCCGGCTGAGCGAGCCGAGCTGCACATCCTCGTGCCCCACGCCGAAGCGGCGAGGCATTCGCTGGCGATCTCTCATCTCGCGATCACCCGCGAGCGTGAGGTCGTGGTGATCGATGTCGAGGACCGCCCCGGCGTGCTGGCGGATCTGACTCGCAAGGTCGCGAACGCCGGAGTCAATCTCGATCTCGTCTACGTTGCGACGCGAAATCGCGTGGTCTTCGGAGCCGCGGACCTCGATGCCCTCAGGTCCGCGTTGGACGACGCGAGCTGACGACGGTCCGCGACGAACGCCACACCACGGCCGTCGATGATCGATCGCCGGTAATGCGGGTGATTCAGGGGACTAGCCAGCACCCGCGAGATTGCCCAAACTGGTCGGGTGACCCAGACACGCACTCAGGCCGCGGCGCATTTGGGCGGGAGACGGCGGGTCGGTCGCGAACAGCTCGGGCAGGCTGACGGAGCGCAGATGGCGCTGACGGAGGACGGGCAGAAGCGTGGTCAGCGCTCGAATCGTCTGACCGCGGTTCTCGTGCATGAGGATGATCGCGCCGGGGCGCAGGTCCGATTCCACGTTCTTGATGATCCCGGCCCAGTTCGCGCCCAGCGAATCGCGTGAGTCCATCGACCACATGATGTCGAGCAACCCGAGTCGTTTGGCGATCTGATTGACGGCAGCGTCCTGGGCGCCATACGGAGGGCGGAACAGGTCGACCGGCTGACCCGACTCATGCTCGATCAGCTGCTGGTTGCTCTCGAGCTCGGAGGCGACCTCCGCCGGGGGGAGCTCGAGCAGGTCGGTGTGAGTAAACGTGTGGTCGCCCAAGGTTGCCACCTTGAGCTCTCGCGGAAGCCAACCGGGCCACGCCTCGATGCTCTTGCCGACGACAAAGAAGGTGGCCCGCTCGTGGGCCTGAGCGAGCTTCTTGACCGCGTAGTGGGTGTAGACGCCGGGCCCGTCATCGAAGGTGAATGCGAGGTCATGGCCATGCGGGCCGCCGCAGTACACCGGCAGGGCGAGCGCCGCCAGCCTGCGGATCGTCGCGTTGCCGCGACCCTCCAGCGAGGTGAGCCGGTCGGCTGTCACCGGTCTGGTGTCGAGCACCGGTTTCAGAGCGCTGGCTTGCGCCTGATGCGTGTTGGCTGCGCCGGTGTTCGCCGTCACGATCACAACCACGATCGCGGCGATCAGCGCAGCCAGAAGAGTACCGAGCGCCGCCATCTGCTGTCGGCGCCGCCGAGCCCTGCTCTGCGCCCGGCGAGCGACGATGTGGTCGGGAAGGTGCGCCATCCCGAGCCGGAATGTAGCGTTCACCCAGGCGTCAGGCCGATACCGAGACTGCCTGTGCGCGGTCGCGTTCGGATGTCAGTCGGGCGGGGGCAGCGAGCACTGACAGTCGCGCGATATTTGGCTTGCACAGTTGCAAGAAAAGTGATATCCAATAGCTATCACTTTTCTGAGGGACCGCTCCCGGGAGGGATCATGAACCAGGCCGTCCAACCGTACCGCCAGCCCGAGGCGACTCCAGTCGGGCACTCGGGGACGCGTGTCGTCATCCAGGAGCGCCCCGCCTGGGCGATCAGCGGCTGGGTTGGCGTGCTCGTCATCGCCGCCTGTATCGCCGCGGCGATTCTGCTCGGCGGCCGCTCGGTCCCGGGGCTAGCCGCGGTGCCGATCGTCGTCGGGGTGCTGGTCTTGAGCTCGCTGGTCATCGTCCAACCTGGCCACACCAAGGTGGTGCGCTTCTTCGGCAGCTATGTCGGCACCGTCCGCCGTACGGGACTGTCGTGGATCTTGCCGCTGGCGGACCGGCGGAGCTTGAGCATTCGGGTCAGGAACTTCGAGACCAACCATCTGAAGGTCAACGATGCTGACGGTAATCCGGTGGAGATCGCCGCGATTGTCGTCTGGCAGGTGGCCGATACGTCGCGAGCGTCCTACGCCGTCGATGATTACGTCAACTTCGTTCAGGTCCAGGCGGAGTCGGCGTTGCGCCACGTCGCCACCACCCATCCCTACGACGACCCCGTGGGCGTGGGCATGTCGTTGCGCGGCTCGACCGACGTCGTGGCCGACGAGCTCGCCGAGGAGGTGGCCCAGCGGGTGACCATCGCCGGAGTGGAGATCGTCGAGGTGCGCATCAGTCATCTGGCCTACGCCTCGGAGATCGCCCAGGCGATGCTGCGCCGGCAGCAGGCCAACGCCGTCGTCGCAGCGCGCTCTCGTATCGTCGAGGGCGCCGTGGGCATGGTGGAAATGGCCCTCGACCGGCTCAATGAACGCGGCATCGTCGAGCTCGACGAAGAGCGCAAAGCGGCGATGGTGAGCAACCTGATGGTCGTGCTGTGCGGTGACCAGCCGGCATCCCCGGTCGTCAACACTGGGACGCTCTATACGTGAGCCATGAGCGCAAACAGGTTCTGCTGCGGATCGATCCGACGGTCCACGACGCCCTGGCCCGGTGGGCCGCTGACGAGTTCCGCAGCCTCAACGCGCACATCGAGATGCTGCTCCGGCGGGCCCTCGACGACGCGGGCCGGATGCCGCAACAAGCGGGACCCCTGCCCAAGCGGGGCCGTCCGGCCGGCCAGAGCGGCTGACCGCCGCACCTATCGACCAGAGCGCGCCCGGGGCCGCGAGCTTGGCTCACCCGGGCCGCTCCCTGACGACCTCATCCGGTCGCTTGTCATCACGGAGCCCGAGGAAGCGCGGCTGCCGGAGCCGCCCGTTGTCCGTCCACTCGGCGAAGCCGATCTGGGCCACCAGCTCGGGCCGGATCCAATGCGTCCCGCGCGGAATCGGCCGCGCGTCGACGAACGGCGACTCATCGGCCTTCAGCTCGCGCACGCGAGCGCCGAGCTCGCGGAGCGCGGCCGCGGTGTACCCCGTGCCGACCTTCCCCGCGTATCTCAGCCGGCCGGCTTCGTAATAGCCCACGAGCAGCGCCCCGAAATCCGCCCGGCTGCCGAGCGGGTCGGTGTAACCGCCGACCACGCACTCCTGCTCCCACACACACTTCAGCTTCAGCCAGTCCTTCGACCGACCCGCCGCGTACGGCGCCTGCGCCCGCTTGGCGATGAGCCCCTCCCAGCCAGACCGGCACGCCTCGACGAACCGCCCACGCGAGTCTCCCCGCCAGGCTTCGGTCAGTTGCAACGCGGAGCTCGGCTGGATCACCTCCGCCAGTCGCGCGCGGCGCTCCAGCAGCGGCCGGCCGGTGAGATCCTCGCCGTCGACCTCGAGCAGATCAAACACGCACAAGACGACTGGGTAGGTGAGCTGCTGCTCTGGTGAGGGATTCGCGACCCCGAGGCGCTGCTGAAGCCGGCTGAACGACGTCTGCTCGCCGTCATACGCGACCACCTCGCCGTCGAGCAGGAGGCCTTGGTCTCTCTGTGCGCCCACCGCAGCACGGACCTCGGGATACGTGCCGGTGAGGTCCTTCGCGGTGCGCGACTCGAGTCGCACCTCGTCGGCCTGCTTGTACGCGAGACAGCGCTCACCGTCGAACTTGCGCTCCAGCAGCCAGTCATCGCCGAAGTCGCGTCGGTCGGTGAGCGTCGCCAGCATCAGCCCGTGCCTCATGCCCGCATCGTCTCAGGTCAGTCCTTGCCGCACCGGGCTCGTTTTACGCGGCGCGGAAGACTCGAAAGTCGCCGCTCACCGTGTTGCCGCGGACAACGACGGTTGGGCCGGCGGCGGCTCCGGGGGAAGCGGAGAGCGGAACCTCTGAGCTGAGCTCCCCGGAGGCGGATCCCGCATCGACATCGATGCTCGTTCCGGGAGCAATGCCGAGCTCGACGTCGCCCGAGACGCTCTGCACGCTCACCTTGCCCTCCCGCAACGAGTCAACGCGCACGTCACCGGAGACTGACTTCACCGATACGGACCCTCCGACCGAGTCGGCGGCGACGTCACCTGAGACTGTCCGGACGGTGAGGTCGCCGGTGACGCGGGCCAGACGCACGTCGCCGCTCACGGTCTTGGCGTTTGCGTTGCCGTCCAGTTCGCCCATGACACTGATGTCGCCGGAGGCGGACTTCATCTCGAGCCCGGCGAACGTGCCGTCGAGCGTCGCGTCACCCGAGGCGGTCACGATCTCGACCCGAGAGTGGTGCGGGACGCGAGCGCGCACCTGCAGCGACCCGTCGAACCGGCCGAACAGGCGGGTGAACGTCTTCCCCTGTGGTTCGACAACGAGCCGGTCGCCGACGAGTTCGACCTTGGTCGCGTCGACGAGCTTGTGGGAGCCTTCAAGCGTCACGGTCGACTCGCCGCCGTCGACCGTCGCCACAGTGACGTCGGCGACGGCGACCTTGACCTCGAGCCGGACAGGCCCGGGCGTGGCGAAGCGCTGCTCGACCATCGTCAGACCGCCTTTTCCAGCCGCTCGGGGAAGCCGAGGGGGCCGTCCTGGGTGTGCCGCCGCGGTGCGGCGGCGGCAGTGCGAACGCGGGACGCGAACATGAGACTCCTTTCAGCTCCGGCCGTAGCCGGTGAGGCGGCGGCTGCCGCCGGTGGACGAACGCGGCTCGAGCACGCGGTTGAGGACCTGCACGAGCCAGGCATTGACCGAGACGCCGTTGGTGGCGGCGGCCTCCTCAAGGTGGGACTTCAGGGTCTCCGGTAGGCGCAGGGTGATTCGGGCGCTGAACACCTCGTCGGCTACCTCGGCGACCGCCGGTTGGGCGTTGTTGACGTGAACCAGCTCCAGGTCGCCGCCGGCGACACGAACCTCGACGCTTCCCTGCTCAAGCTGCGACGAGAGCTCGAGCGCCGCCTCCGCGAGCGCCTCCTGGAGGCGACGGCCGAGCGACGACTCAAGCGCGACCGCGAGAAGCTCGGCGGCGCGGGCGGTTGACTCGTCACCGACCGCCGCGATGCGCGCGACGTCCTCGCACACCGCTTGAACATAGGTGTCGACTTGCATGACGTCAGATTGACATCATAATGCTGTCATGTCAAGTCAGAGCAATGTCACCAATCTTCCCAGCCCGATGGGTGACCATGGTTGTCGGGCCACGACGCGGCGAAGGAATCGAACCTTCCAAGCGGGGGGTGCCCCGCCCTGCCGGTTTTGAAGACCGGATGGGCCACCAGGCCCCTGCCGCGCCATGGGTGATGCTACCCGCCCTGCCAGTCGGGAAAAGCCTGCGTACTGCCCAGATTTAAGCGAACTCCAAACCGCGAGGGCAACGTCTCCGCTGGGTCAGCGCAGATCAGTCCAGGCCCCCAACCGGCCGTGCCACGCCAGGACTGTCACTCTCGCAGCCCGTGCTCCAGGGCTCCCTTGACGCTCGCGTCGAGGGCATTGAGCCGGTAGAGGGCGAGTGCCTCGGCTGACCCGAATCTTCCGCCAGGCGCCGAGGCGGGGCCGTGGTGGCAGAGCACGCAGTGCAGCAGTGACAGGGTGCGCGGCTCGTCGAGGCTGGCGGCGCGTTCGGTGAGTATCCGATGCCCGATCGCCACGTGGCCGAGCAATCGACCCTCTTCGGTCATTCCGATCTCGGCGCCGTAGGTGAACTCCCGCGTGCGTCCCAGGTCGTGGGTGATCGCCGCTGTCAGGAGCAGATCGGAGTTCAGTCGCGGATGCAACTGGCAGACCTCATGCGCCAACGCGGCCACCGCCACGGTGTGCTCGAGCAGGCCACCGAGATAGGCGTGGTGCGAAGACCGCGTGCACGGCGCCCGGCGCCACGCCGCCCGCAGCGCGTCATCAGCCAGCAACGCGCTGAGCAAGGTGCGATAGCCGCGATCGTAAACCTCGCCGGACAGGTGCTCCAGAAAGCCGTCGAGCTCGTCGAGGTCCCGGTAGGCAGAGGGCAGAAACTGCGTGGGATCCAATTGGTCGGCAGAGACGCGCGCGATGTCGACCACCTCGACGACCACCTCATCACGGAACCGCTCCACCGTTCCGCCGACGCGGACCACGTCACCGCGGTCAAAGCGACCAGCGAGCGCGTCGGCATTCTGGAACGCCCGTGCCGGTACCGTGCCGGTGCGGTCGCGGAGCTCGAGCGCCAGATACGGGGCGCCGGTCCGGGTTATCAGGCGGTCCTTGCGCGTGCAGGCGAACACGCCGCTGAGCACCTGACCGGGACGCAACGCGGTGACCGCAACCATGGTGATGTCCTCAGACGCCATGTGCTCATGATGTACGGTGGTCCGGATGCAGCCACTGCAATGGGAGCATCGCCCAGACGGACTCCGCGCCCCTGCTCTGGTGTGCGCATTCAAAGGCTGGAACGACGCGGCCGACGCGGCATCCACCGCGATCTCGTTCGTGGGCACCGCGCTCGGGGCGCGACGCTTCGCGACGATCGACCCGGAGGAGTTTTACGACTTCCAGGCCACTCGGCCGCGCGTCAAGCTCGTCGACGGTCAGGCCCGAGAGATCGTGTGGCCGGGCATCGAACTGTTCGAGGCCCGCGTCCCGCGCGCTCCGCGGGATCTGATCCTGTTGGCTGGGAGCGAACCGTCGTTTCGCTGGCGCACGTTCAGCAAGCTGATCGTCGAGCTCGCCGAGGCCCTCGGGACGCAGCTCGTGGTGACGCTGGGGGCGCTGCTGGCCGATGTCCCGCACACCCGTCCGGTGTCGGTGACCGGGCTGACATCCGATCCCGCCCTGATCGCGCGCCTGGGTCTCGCCCCCTCTTCGTACGAGGGGCCAACCGGAATCGTCGGCATCCTGCACGCAGCGTGCCAACAGGCTGGGCTGCCATCCGCGAGCCTGTGGGCGGCTGTGCCGCACTACATCGCGGCGACGCCGAACCCGAAGGCGGCGCTGGCGCTGGTACGCAAGCTCGAGGGTCTCGTCGGAGTGGCTGTCGACGCGTCCGATCTGGAGCACGGGGCGGCCGACTACGAGCGCCAGGTCAACGTCGCCGTTCAGAGCGATCCCGACGTGCAGGCGTTCGTGGAGCGTCTCGAGCAGGCGGCGGGTAGCGATCCCGACGACGAGGCGGGCCAGCTGCCCTCCGGCGAAACGATCGCCAGGGATCTCCAGCGCTTTCTCCGTCAGCGGGGCGATGGCCCCGGGGCGCCCGGCGCCTCGTAACCGGCAGGCTTCGCCCGGGGGGCGCCGGTCAGCGCACCACCGCCTTCCGACACCGTGAGCGTCGTCTCGGCCGTCTATCGCTCCGCAGCCGGGCACACGATTCGATAGTCGCATAACGAGCAGGCCGCGAGTGAAGGGGTGGGTTCGAATCCTTGCGAGAGGATTCCCTCGGCCACCTCGTTCACGACCTCGCGCACCCAATCCGCACGATCGCCCTCGTCGCAGGGCACCGCCACCTTCTCATCGTCGAGCAGGTAGTAGTACGCCTGTTGGGAGGCGTCCAAGCGCCAGGCCTCGCGCGCGCCGACGGCGTAGAGCGAGAGTTGTACGTCCTCGGCCAGCTGGGCGGGGCTCTTCGGGCGGCCTGTCTTGTAGTCGATCAGCTCGTACTCCCCGCTGGGCAGGAGATCGACGCGATCCACCCGACCGCGCAGGTGGTGGGGTCCGAGTTTGAATGTGAATTGGCGCTCAAACCAGACGGGCTGTGACTCCTCGGACTGGAAGCGCTCGTGGTAGCGGGTCAGGGCGCTCGCGGCCTTGCCGCGGAGCTGGCGCTCCTGGTCAGAGTCCGCGAACCCCCCACGACGCCATCCCGCATCAAGCAGCCCGAGCAACTCCGGAAGCGTTCCGACGTCGTGCGCGTGGAAGCGCTCGAGCACCTGGTGCAAAAGGATGCCGAAGCGTTGATGCAGCGTCGGCTCCTGCGGGATTCGAAATACCCGCGCGAACTTGTACTTGAGCGGACACGTGCGATAGGTATCGATGTCTGAGGCGGACAGCACGACTCCCTCGCCGCGCTTGGGCAGGAACGGCTCGAGCGACGGCTCGTCGCGCGCGGCGATCGCCTGGGCACGACGTCGCGCATCGCGCTCGGCATCAAGCAGATAGTCGTCGAGCGCCGAGGAGGTGAAGATCTCCCGCTGCTCAGCGCTGACCGCCTGCAGGATCCGTGCGTTCACGTCGCGGAGCGCCTCGGCGATGCTCTGACCCTCGGGCCTGGCGATCAATGCCGCTGCCTTCAGGAGCTCGAGGTAGCGCACGACCGCGTGGGACACATCGAGATCAGTGTCGAAGCGCAGCTCCCCGAGCCGCCCCCCCGCCCGCATCGTGCCCTCGAGCAGCTCGTCGCGCAGCAGGCGGTAGGTCGAGTGCAGCGTCTCGGCGGGACCGAACAGCTCTTCCTGCTTGTCCTCCCACCCGCCCTGCAGCGCCTCGAGGACCGCTTGCGCAAACGGCGAGGGCGCGAGCGTGATGCCGCGATCGTTGGCGCGCGGGTAGGACAGCACGAGCCGCTTGCGGGCCCGCGTCAGCGCCACGTAGAGGCATTGACGCAGCGCGGTGCGGCGGTTCGCTTCGCTGTCGGAGGGCAGGTCCTCGCGCAGCAGCGCGTTGGGAATCGGCTCAGGCAATCGGGCTGCGAGGCCCGCGTGAAGCCCCAGCACGTACACGTGCTCCGCCTCCAGCCCGCCAGCCGCATCCAGTGTCAGCACCTGGACCATCCCGGCCGCCGACAATGTGGGCTCCTCCTGCTCGCGCAGGCCGAAGTCCGCCACGGCCGCGATCGACCGCGCGAACTCGCGGGGAGTCGCCTGGGGCGCCCGCCGGACGTAGGCCGAGGCGAGCTCGCCGAAGCTGGCCAGCGCCCGCAACCGCTCCACCACGTCCGCCTGCGCGGCGAACAGCTGCTGCCGGCGCAGGCCCAATCTGTCGATCAGCCGGTGCACGTAGAGATCAGGCCGGGTGGTGTCGATCGACGCGACCCCCGATCGATAGAGCTTCAGGAACACGCGGATGCGCTCGCGCGCCTCGGGCGGCACCTGCGGGGACTCGGTGGCGGCCGCGAGCGCGGCGACCATGTCCAGCTTGCGCCGGCGCGCAATCTGCGTGCAGCGCGCGATGTCCACCGAGCGCAGATCGATCGGCGGGCGCGCCAAGGCGCGGACCACCGCGCCGGCGTCGGAGGGGTCGGCCAGCAGCCGCAGCCAGGCCAGCACGTCCCGGATCTCGGCGCGCTGGAAGAACGCCGCCTCGCCCACCAGGCGGTGGGAGACCGCCCGCTCCTCCAGCGCCACCCCAACGGCTTGCCCTTCGCGGGCGATCTCGGGCACGAGCACCGCGATCTGCCCGGGATCGACGGATTCGCGGGCGATCAGCCGCTCGATGTCGGCGGCCACCGATTGAGCCTGGGCGCGGTCATTGGCGCACCGCCACAGCTCGACCTCACCGCCGGGCAAGGACGCCGGCACAGGCGTCCCCAGCACGGCCGCCGCGCCGCGCAGGATTCGCTCAGGGCATCGGCGGCTGAACGCGAGCCTGACGGTTCGCACATCGGGCCCCTCGAAGCTGCGCATCCGGGTGGCGCCCGCCCCGCGGAAACGTCGCAGTGCCTGCAGCGGATCGCCGGCCACCGTGAGCCCGGGGCCGGCCACCTCGCGCACGAGGGTCGCCGGGGCGAGGTCGAGCTCCTGGGCATCATCGAGCAGCAGGTGCTCGAACCGGCGCGCCGCGCCGGGCGCTCTACGCGCGATCCGCAGCGCATGCAGGATCAGGTCGCCGCCGTCCCGCGCCCCGACCTCCGCGAGCATCCGTTCGTGGGTGCGGTAGACCTCGGCGAACTCGCGCTCCAGCGCCGCCTCAGACCGGTCGCCGGCCTCGAGCCGGGCCGCCCAATCCACATACTCCTCAGGTCCGATCAGCTCTGCTTTGAGCCGGTCGATTCGGCGCACGAATCCGCCCAGCAGGGCGTTGGCGCTGCCGCCGAAGTCGTGGTGCTGGAGTGACAGCTCGTCGATGCGCTCAACCAGCATCGCCAGCCGATCTCCCGGACCGAGGATCGACTCGAGTGGATCGGGCCCGCCACCGAGACTGACCAGGATCGACGCCCCCAACTCGACCGGTGTCAGCACGAAGAGCTGTTCATATCCGCGCGCGAGTGCAGACTCGAGCCGCCCCCGCAGCGCCGTGGCGCGGGCCAGCGACGGGGCCAGCACCGCGATGCGTTCGGGCGCGCACCCCCGTCCGACCAACCAGCAGAAGCGGTCCTCGACCACCCGCGTCTTGCCGGTGCCGGCCGCGCCGAGCACCAGCAGCGGCCCGCCGTCGTGCGTCACGGCCTGATGCTGCGCTGCCAGCAGCTCCGGCGCCGCCGCCACGTCCTCGGACCGACATTCGGTCGGCAGCCTGCCGTCACCGCGTTCGTGCCTCGCGCTCACCGTCTGACAGCATAGGTTGGCGATGACCTCCACCCGCTCAGCGTTGGACGCAGACTGGCTCGGCGCCTGTCGGCGTGCCGTGATCGGGCTCGAGCAGTTGCTCGCCGCCGCGCCGAGCACGGTGGAACGGGCGGTCGAGACGGGTACGCGGGGAAGCGGCGGGGACCGGACACTGGTGATCGATCGCTCCGCCGAGAGCGTGGTCCTGGCCGAGCTCGACGCGATCCACGCTGAGGGCTACGGCTTCGTCGCGCTATCCGAGGAGCGAGGTGCGGTGGACTACGGCGATCCCAGCGTTCGCGTGATCATCGACCCCATCGACGGCTCGCTCAACGCGAAGCGCAGGATCTCCCACTACGCGCTGTCGGTGGCCGTCGCCCGCGGCGAGACGATGAACGATGTGATCTTCGGTTTCGTGTATGACTTCGGGCCGTCGGAAGAATGGTGGGCCCGGCGAGGAGAAGGCGCCTGGCTCGACGGCACCCGGCTGGATCCCAACCTCGGCGAGCGGCGCTCGCGCGACGGCCGACTCGAGGTGCTGGGGATCGAGTCCGCTGATCCGCGTTGGGTCGCGGCGTGCATCGGCTCGCTGGTCGACACGACGCACCGCCTGCGCGCACTGGGCACCATCGCCGCCTCGCTCTGTCAGGTCGCAGCGGCTCGGTTCGACGGGATGGTTTCGCTGCGCCCCTGTCGCGGGGTTGATGCGGCGGCGGGGCAGCTGATCGTCCGCGAGGCCGGTGGCTTGGTCAGCTTTCCCGAGTGTCAGGATCCGCTCGGCGCGCCGCTCAACGCGGCCCCGAGCTCACCGGTGGTCGCGGCGCGCACGCTCCAGGGGCTGCGCGAGATCGAGCGGGTCGTCGCATGATCGACTGGATCCTGGCCGAGAAGATCGCCGGCTACGTGGCGGGCACCGGCGATGGGTACCTCCCGACCGCTGACCTCGCCTCCCTGGCCGCCGAGTCCGAGCGCCGGGTCACCGCCTATACGGGCCTGCAACCGGCCCAGGCGTTGCCAGAGCCCGAGGGAATCGGCCGGCGCGAATGGGTGGCGAGCAACGTCCAGGCGATGCGCGCGCTACTGGACCCGGTGCTGGAGCGCGCGGGGAAGGGCCTCGGGCCGCTGAGACCGGCGATGCGAATCGCGGTCGGAGTGGTGGTCACGACCGAGGTCGGCGTGGTGCTTGGCTACCTGGCCCAGCGCGTGCTGGGCCAATATGAGCTGGTGTTGCTGGACGAAGCAGTCGAGAACCGGCCGCCTCGCCTCCTGTTCGTGCTGCCGAATCTCGGCCAAGCCGTTCAGGCCTTCGGCGCCGAAGAGGGTGAGTTCATGACCTGGGTCGCGCTGCACGAGGTGACCCATGCGGTGCAGTTCTCAGGCGTGCCGTGGCTGCACGGTCATCTCGCCGGGCTCGTGCGTGAGCTGTTGCAGAGCGCCGAAGTACGGATCGAGACGCCCCGCAGGCTGCACCTGCCCAGCGGCGAGGAGATCCGGCGCGTCGCCCGCGCGCTGCGCCGGGGGGACCTGATCACGATCGCCACCAGCGAGGCCGAACGCGAGACGCTCGACCGCGTGCAAGCCGTAATGGCGGTGATCGAGGGCCACGCCGAGCACGTGATGGATGCCGTCGCCCCCGATCTCCTCCCGTCGCTGCCGAAGCTGAGGGCCGCGCTGGACGCACGACGTCGATCCCAGTCGCGTTTATCGCGCCTGATCGCCCGGCTGCTCGGGCTCGAGCTCAAGCTCCGCCAGTACGAGCAGGGCAAGTACTTCTGCGACACGGTCGTGCAGGCCGGGGGCACTGAGGCTCTGAAACGAGTGTTCAGCG
>Ga0302325_10015062_pt1 | contig 16443 bp, 12 predicted proteins | sample Palsa_T0_2_FD_201948 | JGI IMG/M metagenome (GOLD analysis project Ga0302325, IMG submission 201948) | Peat permafrost microbial communities from Stordalen Mire near Abisko, Sweden - Palsa_T0_2 | ecosystem: Environmental > Terrestrial > Soil > Palsa > Peat permafrost | place: Sweden: Abisko... | reverse complement strand
CGACCGCGGCCAGCCGTTCGCTGGTGCTGTTTGACGAGATTCCGATCGACGATCCCTTTGGTGGCTGGATCCATTGGGAGGAATTGCCTCCCCCTTCCATTCATTCAATTGAGCTGGTGCGTGGGGGTGGGTCCGATCTCTATGGCTCGAGCGCCATCGGGGGTGTGATCAGCATTGTCCCAGTCAAGCCCGACACCAACCGCTTCCAACTCTCCACCAGCTACGGTTCGGAGCAGACAACAGATGACTCGCTGCTGGGAGTCTTAAAACTGGGCAAATGGTCGGGCCTGGCAAGTGGACAGGTCATTGCTACGGACGGCTATGTTCTGATTGCCCCGAGTGTGCGCGGCCCGATCGATCAGCCTTCGAATGTGCACGCGCAAAATGCGTTGACGGAATTCGATCACGGGCTGAGCCACGACGGCCGGGTCTTCTTAAGGGGCAGCGTGTTGAATGAAGACCGCCATAATGGCACCCCGATCCAGATCAACAGTACACGCCTGTGGCGGTATGCAGGGGGAGCTGACTGGAGCAACCTGGTAGTGCGTTTGTTTGGGGATAATGAGCACTATTCGCAAACCTTCTCCACCATCAATCCCCCGCGCACCGCGGAGACGCTGACTCGCATCGGGAAAGATCCAGCGGATGAGTTGGGGGCGGCTGGGCACTGGCATCAGCCGGTGGGCACGCACCTTCTGCTGCTGGCCGGCGCAGATATCCATGATGTGCGGGCGGCCGATAATGAGACGAATTTTCCAGCCTCGAAGGGGTACCTCAACACCACCGCCCGGCAGCGCCAGAGTGGCGTGTATGGTGAGGTGCTGTTTACGCCGCCGGCTTGGACCATGAGCGGTTCGGCGCGGGTGGATCACTTCTCCAACTTCGATGCCAGCCAATATAAGACCGCTACCGCCCCGGTCCAATTGCCTCAGTTGAACCAGACGGTGTTCGATCCGCGCATCGGGATTACGCGGCGCCTTACGACGAACCTGGCTCTGAATGCGTCGGCGTTTCGGGCTTACCGCGGGCCGACGGAGAATGAGCTTTATCGCACCGGGCAGGTGGGTTCGCAGACGACACTGCCTAATCCCGATCTTCGTTCGGAGCGGGCTACCGGTTGGGAAACGGGGGTTCATGCCGATCTGCCGCAGATCGGGTCTACCGTTCGGGTCAGCTATTTCTGGACGCAGATCAATCGGCCTATCACTGCGCTGACGTTGAGTACTACGGCTACCAGCGAACTGCTGAAGCGCGAGAACCTGGGGCAGATTGAAAGCCGGGGAGTGTCGTTAGACTTCGCGGCCAGGCCGGCGAGTTGGGTGGGTATCCAGGGAGGGTATCAGTACGCGGATGCAACGGTGACCAGCAATTCGCAGGAGCCCAGCCTGGTGGGTAATTGGATTCCGCAGGTGGCGCGCAATATGGCGACTACGCAAGTGAATCTGACTCGCCGGCGATGGGGTTTGCTTAGCTTGCAGGGACGTATCAGCGGACGACAGTACGACGACGATGCTAACCAGTATCTGCTGCATAGCTACTTCCGCTTTGGTGCTTACGCTTCCCATAACTTTGGGCGCCACCTGGAGGCGTTCGCGGCTGGAGATAATTTGTTTGATCGGTCGATTCAAGCGGGGAAGACGCCCCTGCTTACGCTGGCTTCACCGCGGGTCGCGCGATTTGGATTGCGAATCAATTTTGGGGAGTAGCTAAGGGTTCCGGTTCAAACCTTGAAGGAGCCGCTAGCTCAAGGAAAGTCAAACCGCAGACCAACTGCTACCTCGCTCCGTCGAAAATCAAGCTGCAACCGCCGGACTTTGAGTGGGTGGCCCAGGTCTCTCTTTTGAGCAAACGACTTTTTGGGCTCTATCCCCTCCACTCACCGACGGGTGCCCCATCCTTCGCGCTCTTTGCGAAGGGTGGGATAGTCAGGTCTCACCCCCTGACCTCCCACGGAAAGCAGACTTGTTCATTAGGAGACCTGGGTTTCTCCTCAGATGTGTTCTGGCCGGAACACCCAGGTCTCAGAAGCGAGAACTGGGCCACCCACTTAACATTCGTCCGCGCCATTTTCTCCACGACCACTCTGCTATTTGCTGTGCCACTTGAGCAGGGGAAAGACGCTGCTGTAGTTGTCGGTCCAGAGTCTTACGTTTGCTTGCAGCAGGGTCGGGAAACCGTTGTTGACGATCTCTGGTTGTGACAAGAGCGTCTCATTTGCAGTTACCAGAATCCAGTCCGCATAGTAGTAGCCATTCTGTTCGTCACCCCTCGAGTGCACGGACTCGGCCTTCATTCCTGCATCTTCCGCGATCGCCGCCACGACCGGCTCCAGGTTGATGTACTGGTTGGAGACGTGAAAGACAATCACGCCGCCGGGCTGCAAGTGCCGCCGGTAAAGGGCCAGCGCCTCTCTGGTTAATAGATGGACGGGGATCGCGTCCCCGGAAAAAGCATCCACTACGATTACATTAAAATGCTGCGGCTTCTCTGCGGCAAGAGAGAGCCTCGCATCCCCCAGGATCACCTCAATGCGCGCGGGGCTATCGTGCAGGAACGTGAACCAATGCCGCGCCAGCCGCTCTACCAGCGGATTGATCTCGTAAAAGAGGATGGCGTCCCCGGGATTGCCATAGGCCGCGACGGTCCCCGTTCCCAGCCCGATCACACCTACCCGCTTCGCACCTGCCCCACAGCAGAGACGCATCGCCAAGCCCAGGCCGGAGTCAGGCGCGTAATAGGTCAATGGCTGGTCCAGGAACTGGGGAGCAAACCACTCCGCGCCGTGCTCGATGGTTCCATTCAAGAGCTGGCGGTCGGTGTCGGACTGCGGCGGCAAGTGCGACTCCCTGACCCGCAGGGTGCCGTAGAAGTTGCGCATCAGGGCTACGGCGTCATCGTCGTATTGGTGCACCTGGGTGCTCAAGACCACGATCGCCGCAGCCGCACCCGCCATCCAGATCATGCGCAAGCCCCAACCGTCTTGCCAGGTCGCCGCCAGGGCGATCAGCGAGACCACCACCAGAGTGCACGCGAGATCGTAGTTCGCACGCAGAACCAGGGGAAAAATCACTCCTACCAGCAAAGTTCCAGCCGCACCGCCGGTGGCGACGACCAGGTAAAACCTGGTCATGCCCGTGGCCGCCGGACGCCGTGCATAGAGCTCGCCATGAAGGAAGAAGCAGCACAGAAACAAAGCAATCAGGAACAGAGGGAGGCTCACCGCAATGGGCAGGATGGTGCGAATATCCCGCAGTGCGTACGCCATGGAGGCCACCGCTACCAACACCCAGCGCAGCATCGATTGGCGAATGGGCCTCCAGGCTCCCTGGAAGGCCAGGATGAACGTCAGCAGGTACAAGGCGAGCGGCGGAAGCCATAACAGCGGAATGGCCGCAATGTTCGCGCTCATGTGGCTGGTTACGGCAGTCAGCATCATACCGCCGCCCAGGGCGAGCAAAAACCAGAAGGGTTCAGGGCGGCCGGCCAGGGCTGCCTTCTCTGGCCCGGCTGTTAGCAAACGTCTGCGGCCCTGCCAGGCGATGGCCCCGCAGAGCACGGCAAAGACCAGAAATCCCCCACTCCACCACCCGGTCTGCTGCTTCATGGTGAGGTGCGGCTCGATGAACAGCGGGTAGCTGGCGAGGGCGAGCAGGGAGGCAAAATTCGACAGAGCAAAAAGCCGGTAGGGCGATCTTCCTTCGAAGCTGCCGGCGTACCAGGCCGTCAGCAAGGGGGTGGTGGAAGAAAGAGCAAGGTAGGGTAACCCGATGACCGTGGCGAGCACACGAAAAACCGTCAGGGCAGGATGGTAGCTCACCGCCGCGGGGCCGGGCTGGATACGAATTCCAAGTGTCAACAGTGCCATGGTCAGGATCAGGATGTGGATCACGGCCTGCTGTTTGGGGTCGAATAGGGACGAGATCCAGTGCGCATAGAGGTAGCCGAGCAAAAGGGCGACGGCAAAGAAGACCAGGCAGGTGGTCCACACCGCGGAGGAGCCACCGAGGGTGGGGAGCAGCTGCTTTGCGGCCATGGGTTCCACGACGAGGAGGAGAAAGGCACTCAGGAAGATCGTCAGTGAGTACAGGCAGCGGAGAAGGGTCATTGCGGGTACCACAAGGGTTTATCACACAAATGTCCATCCCGAAGGCAGGCAGGGTAACCAGGCGCAAAGTGACCGTTGCCGGTAACCGGCGTGATGTAGCCAAACCGCTTAGCCGCCGTTAATGTCATCCACGAGGATCAGTTCTGGGGGAGGGCTGCTCTTCGCCGCGCTCGTGAGCTTCGGCTCACGGGCGCGTTCTATTTGCGCCCCACCCGTGGCATCCATAGAATCGCGCTCATGCCCGATCCACTGCTGATTGCTCAGAGCGAAATGCCGCTCTACCTCCTGCCGGCCATGTCCAACCGGCACGGTCTGATCGCCGGGGCAACTGGTACAGGGAAGACCGTCACGCTGCAGGTGATGGCGGAAGCGTTCAGCCGCATCGGCGTCCCGGTGTTCGCTGCCGACGTCAAGGGCGACCTCTCCGGTATCAGCCAGCCTGGGGTCGAGAACCCGAAGATTGCCGACCGGGTCAAGAAGCTTAACCTGACGGATTTCTCCTTTGCTGGATGCCCGGTGACGTTCTGGGATGTGTTCGGAGAAGAAGGACATCCGGTTCGGGCAACGGTCTCTGAAATGGGACCCTTGCTGTTCAGCCGCTTGCTGAACCTGAACGAAACCCAGGCCGGAGTGCTGAACGCGGTTTTCAAGATCGCCGATGACCAGGGTCTGCTCCTGCTCGATCTGAAAGATCTGCAGGCCATGCTGCAGTACGCGGCGGATAATGCCAAACAGTTTCAAACCCAGTACGGCAATATTTCTGCCGCCAGCGTGGGAGCGATGCAGCGGGGCTTGCTCGCCTTGCAGCAGCAGGGTGGAGAAAAGTTTCTGGGTGAGCCGGCGCTGAACCTCGACGACCTGATGCAGACGGATACCCAGGGTCATGGCGTGGTGAATATTCTGGCCGCCGATAAGCTGATTAACTCGCCCAAACTCTATGCCACGTTCCTTTTGTGGCTGCTGAGCGAACTGTTCGAGCGCCTGCCGGAAGTGGGTGACGCGGAAAAACCGAAGCTGGTGTTCTTTTTCGACGAGGCACATTTGCTGTTTTCCGATTTGCCCAAGGTGATTGAAGACAAGGTCCACCAGGTGGTTCGCCTGGTGCGTTCCAAGGGAGTCGGGGTCTTCTTCGTTACCCAGAGCCCGATCGATGTGCCCGACGGCATCCTGGGCCAGTTGGGCAACCGGGTCCAGCATGCGGTGCGCGCGTTTACTCCCAAAGATCAGAAGGCGGTCAAGGCGGCGGCTCAGACGTTTCGCGCCAATCCAGCGATCAATGTGGAACAGGCGATCCTGGAGTTGGGGGTGGGCGAGGCGTTGGTTTCGTTTCTGGATGAGAAGGGAACGCCGGGGATGGTCGAACGTGCCCTGGTTTGCCCACCGCGCGGGCAAATTGGGCCCATTTCAGCCGAACAGCGGCAGCAGATCATGCGTGAATCCCTGGTGGCCGGTGTGTATGAAAAGGCTGTCGATCGCGAATCGGCCTATGAGCTGTTGAAGGCCCGCACCGCCCCGTCTCAACACGTTTCGAATCAGCAGCCTGGGACAAAAGCGAGCACGTGGTATGGGGATCTTTTGTCTATGGGCTCAGGTTCCTCCGGAGGGCGGCGTGGGGACAGCCTGGTCGAGACGATGGCTAAGAGTGCGGCACGTACCCTGGGCAGCACGGTGGGACGGCAGATCGTCCGTGGGGTACTAGGGTCTCTGCTTGGTGGTAGCAACCGGCGCTGATCTCCTTCTACCGGCTGGGTTGCCCAGGCTGCTTGCAGCGAATGTTGTATAGCCACCTACATCCTTGGTCGGTACCCTCCTTTGAGCAACCAATCCGCCCAGTTACCTTGTGCTGCACCAGCCAGCAACAAATTCGTGGGCGCCGCGTTCATACAGTCGGGCCGGTTGTTATCCGGTCACGCTAACCGCGTAGATAATTGGCCGCGGAAAAGCAAGGAGCGATGCTATGCGTACGATTCGAGCTTTAAGAACTCTGTTCCTCGCGTTACTGGTGTCTGTTGTGCCGGCTTCGTCGTTTGCGGGCGTATTCGTTTCCATTACGGTCGCTCCGCCGATCCTTCCGGTGTACGTGCAGCCGATTTGCCCCGGGGATGGATACCTCTGGACTCCTGGGTACTGGGCTTATGGTGAGGCAGGCTACTTCTGGGTTCCGGGAACCTGGGTGCTTGCTCCCCGGCCTGGATTTCTGTGGACTCCTGGGTACTGGGGTTGGGGTGGCGGCTTTTACGCGTGGCACGGCGGATATTGGGGACCTCACGTCGGCTTTTACGGTGGGGTGAACTATGGATACGGCTATGGCGGTGTAGGCTTCTACGGCGGACGCTGGGAAGGCGGACATTTCGCGTATAACACGGCGGTGATGCACGTAAACACCACCGTTGTTCACAATACGTATATCGATAACACGGTGATTCACAACACCACCGTGGTTAACCGGACAAGCTTCAACGGGCCCAATGGGATCAACGCCCGGCCTAATGGCCAGGAGCAGGCGGCGATGCGCGAACAGCATGTGCAGCCGACGTCTGAGCAAGTGTCCCATCAGAACTTCGCCAGCACCAATCGGGCTAACTTTGCGTCTGTGAACGGGGGACGGCCTGCTACTGCAGCCGTAAGCCGTCCTATGACGTCGGCAAACTTTAATCATGCAGCTGTGAACGCTAACAATCGGCCGGCTTATAACACGGCTGCCAATCGTCCGGCGTACAACAACAACTCGGCGTACAAGGCGCCTGCCAACAATCAACAGCACTACCAGGCTGCTCCGCAGGCGCATTACTCAGCTCCGCCGCCAGCGCATCAGGGTGGTGGCGGCGGTCAACCGCATAACGAACCTCATCCGAACGGCGGCGGTGGGGAACACGAACGACGGTAGTTTCTTTTGCTGAACAAACGGCTCACGGCCTTGCCGTGGGCCGTTTGTTTATTGGTTCGCGTGATGGTGTCGAGAAGGCTATGCAGGTTCAAGAGCATTGCCCGCAGGGGCTAAAGCCCGGGATATTTTCGCGTGTTTACAACTAAAGTCGTGCCCTGATGCAAAGCCAAGTTCTCATGCTGACGTAAAGAAAGCGCATCCCGAGGCAAGTATGTGCCGCCTGAGGAGGCTGCGGAGAAATTCGGGACCGGGCAGGACACGCAGGGGCTAAAGAGCCTGGGTGAGAACTCGACTTACAAACTGAGTCCCGAAGGGACGGCTGAGAGTAGCCCAGGACGCTAGTCCTGGGTAGAGATGACATCCAGGAACAGTCCCGCCAGGGACGGCTGAGAATGTCCCAGGACGCCAGTCCTGGGATTGCTAAGGGGCTGACGACTCTACACGAGAACTCACTATCCGCCCAGGACTGGAGTCCTGGGACATTCTCAGCCGTCCCTGGCGGGACTGTTCGTGGCTCTTGCCTAACTCGCTCGCAGGTAAAATCGCTTTTTCATTGATGATCGATGTCCGGAGATCGCGCGATGCACATGCTTGACGGATCGAAGCCCTCGCCTGTTATACGGTGCAGTTATCTTTGTCTCGCGATTTCGATGCTTCTTGTACAGCCTGCCAGCCCGCAACACGTCGATACGAAGGGGCCTCTTGTTCATCTGGCCAGCGGCACGCTCGAAGGAACCATGAGCGGTGAAATCGCCGTGTTCAAGGGAATACCCTTCGCCCAGCCTCCGGTAGGACCGTTACGGTGGCGGCCGCCGCAACCCAATGCTCCCTGGTCTGGTATACGCGATGCGACGAAGCCATCCCGCCCGTGCATGCAGAGTCTCCAAGGTGTGGATAGCTTCATTGCACCCCTTGCGGCAGCCTACGGCGTGACGTATTCGCCTCAACAGCTCGATCCATCGGAAGATTGCCTGTATCTCAACGTTTGGACACCTCAACTGAAGCCTGGCGTCCATCTTCCTGTCATGGTCTGGCTGCATGGCGGCAGCAACCGGATCGGCAGCGGCACGGAACCCGCCTACGATGGAGCCTCCCTGGCCTCGCGGGGCGTTATCGTTGTGACCGTCAATTACCGTCTCGGGGTAATGGGTTTCTTTGCCCATCCTGAATTGACCGCGGAGTCTCCACACCACAGTTCAGGCAACTATGGGCTCCTCGACCAGATCGAAGCTCTACGATGGGTAAAGCAGAACATAGCCCAGTTCGGCGGCGACCCGGAAAACGTCACATTATTTGGCGAGTCTGCCGGATCGGTGGATGCGACCACACTTATGGCGTCACCTCTTGCGGCAAGCCTGTTTCGGAGGGTAATTGCGGAAAGCGGCCCCGCGTTCGGGCTAGGACCGTCGCAAAATCTTGCTCGAATGGAATTGTTGGGTGCCGCGGTTGGAAAAGAGGCAGGCGGTCAGCCAGGGTCGGAGCTTACAGTTCTTAGAAAATTGCCTGCTGCGCAGATTGCGCAGATTCAGAGTAATTTGATCGCTTCAAGATTCAAGGGCTACGATCCGAACGCGTCCATCGCAGATGGCTGGGTGCTTCCACAGTCGCCGGCAAAGGCTTTCGCACTGGGAAAGATTCAACAGGTCGACCTTCTCGCCGGCTTGAACGCGAGAGAGTTCAGCGCCTTCCGAATCGGTGCGGCAGCAGCCGCCAAGAAATCGCCGCAGCCTGCTAACAAACCGAGCGTGACCGAACAGCTGAAACAATTTGCGGATGTGGCCCGCCCGCTCTATGGCGACTGGACCGACACTGCCGTTGCAACCTACGCCGTCCAAATTCTCTTTCACGGCGCACCTGCTATCGATCAAGCGAGCAACGACATTGTGGCGGCTTGCCCCATTGGAGCAGAAGCGGCCCTGACGACGAATACCGGACGGCGCGCCTTCGTTTACAGATTCGATCGTTCGATCCCAGGAAAAGGTGAGTCAGAGCTTGGGGCCTTCCATTCGGTGGAACTCCCCTATGTCTTCGGAACGTTTCAGGTTCGTACCTTTAGCTGGCTGCCATTTACTCCAACTGATCAAAAGCTGTCACAAATCGTTCAAACCTATTGGACGAACTTTGCCAAAACCGGAGATCCCAACGGACCTGGCCTTCCCCATTGGGATTCCTGGAGCACCGATCAGGAATCGTACATTTCGTTTGGTGAGAGCGGCGATGCAGTCCCACAGAAACATTTCTCCCCGATGTATTGCCATCTTTCACCAGATCGTTTGAAGGAGCAATTGGGCAGCTTGTGACCACAGGGGTAAGAACCGCAGGGACCTGCGGTTTCTTTTCCGGGTACTCGCACAGCATCTAAAGCCCAAAATTTTTTTAACGTGGGGCACATACAACGTGGGGCGCAAAGGCACTCCTAGGCCGAACCTAGCTCCTGTAGCAGGAAGGCGTAGTCGAGAGCTATCTCCTTCAGGTAGTCGTAGCGGCCGGAGGCGCCGCCGTGCCCCGCGCTCATGTTGGTCTCTAGCAGCAGCAGGTTGTCGTCGGTCTTCAGGGTTCGCAGCTTGGCAACGTACTTCGCCGGTTCCCAGTACATGACCTGGCTGTCATGCAACGAGGTCTTTACCAACATTGCCGGGTAGGGCTTGCGGTCCAGATTGTCGTAGGGGGAGTACTGCAGCATGTAGGCGAAAGCGTCCGGCTGGTTCGGATCTCCCCACTCCTCATACTCGCCGATGGTCAGCGGCAACGTCGGATCAAGCATGGTGTTCATCACGTCTACAAAAGGCACATGAGAGAGAACGGCGCGGTAGAGATCGGGCCGCAGGTTGGCTACCGCGCCCATCAGCAGCCCACCGGCGCTGCCGCCTTCCATGGCCACACGGCCCGAGTCTCCATAACCCTGGGCTGTTAGATATTCCGTCACCGCAATGAAATCGGTGAAGGTGTTCATCTTGTTCATTAGACGCCCGGCATCATGCCACGGCTTGCCCATATCGCCGCCGCCGCGAATGTGCGCATAAGCGAGAATAAAGCCGCGGTCGAGCAGGCTAAGACGATTCGAATTAAAGCCCACCGGAAGCGCATAGCCGTAAGAACCGTAACCGTAAATGTACAGAGGATTGGCGCCGTCGCCCTTCTTGTCTCTGCGGTAGACGATGGAGACCGGAATCCGCGTCCCGTCCGGGGCGGTGGCGAATAATCGCTCCGAGCGGTACAGCGAGCGATCGAACCCTCCCGGTACTTCCAGTTCTTTCAACAACGTCGATTGGCCAGTGGTCACGTTGTATTCATAGACCGAAGTGGGCGAAACCAGTGACTGATAGCCATAACGAAACGTGTCGGTTACGAATTCCCGGTTGACGTGGGGATGAGCGCTGTACGTTGGCTCAGGAAATGCAATCTCGGGCGACGGCCCGGTAAAGGATCCCTGGTTGTCGAAAAATCTGACCTTCAGGTGTGGCAATCCATTGGAGCGTTCTACCAGCACGGCAAAAGATTGAAAGAGGTCCAGCTCTTCAAGCATGACGTCTTCACGATGCGCGATCAACTCGCGCCAATGGGCGCGGCCCGGAGTGGCAACCGGTGTTGTGATCAGGCGGAAGGTCCTGGACGTGTCATTGACTCGGATGTACCAAAGCCCCTCGCGGTGGTCAGAGTAGTACTCGATGTTCTCGCGGCGCGGTTCGATCAGCGTCCAACGGCCCTGGGGATCGGCAGCGGGCAGAAACTGTTCTTCGCTTGCGGTATGGCTGGCGCTCTCGAGCACGAGGTACTCGCCGTCGCGTGTGCGTCCTGCGCCTACATTAAAGCGCTCGTCGGCTTCTTCGTAGACCAGCGCATCCTTATCCTGCGGTTCCGACACTACGTGGCGGTATAGCTGAAACTGCCTCTTGGTCTCCTCATCCTCTACGGTGTAGAAGAGTGTGCGATGGTCCGCTGCCCAGACCACGGATCCAACCCGCTGTGCCTGGTCGGGAAGTACTTCACCGGTTCGCAGGTCCTTTATGTGCAAGGTGTATTGGCGAAATCCAGTGGTATCGGTCGAATAGGCCAGCAGATTGCCATCATCGGAGACTGTGAGCGCGCCCAGCGCCATAAACGATTCGCCGATTGCGAGCTGGTTCATGTCGAGGATTACTTCTTCCTCCGCCTCGAGCGAACCATGCTTGCGACAATAAATCGGATATTGTGCACCCTGCTCCGTGCGCGAGTAATAGAAGTAATCTTTGTCGCGAAAAGGAACGGATATATCCGTCTCTTTGATGTGGCTGAGCATCTCGTCGTAGAGCTTGGCCTGCAGATCCTCGGTGGGTTTCATGACCGCCCGGGTGTAGGCGTTCTCCTGTTCGAGAAACGCAATCACCTCCGGGCTGGTCTTTTCTCGCAGCCAGGCGTAGTCATCCGTCAACCGGTGGCCATGGAAGGTGTTCACAGTTTGCTGGCGGCGGGCGGTCGGTGGCAGAGCAGAAATCGACGAAGTCATATAGAACCAAGGATATAGGAAGCCCCTGTGTACAGGGTCAAAACGCGGTGTTCGCCCGGACGCCTTCTCGCATCACAGTTAGGGAGGAATAAAACATGAACCTTCCCACACTTTGCGGTAGGAAAACGATCGCCATGGCCGGAGCGGTCCTGCTTTGCAGCAGCATAGGCATGGCACAGATGCAACAACCATCCACCGGCGCTGCAGGCGGTCAAGGCGCGGGATCAGCGAATCCTTCTATGAATCCCCAGATGAATGGCATGCAAACGAATGGCCCGGCTTCCCCCGTGGACTCGTTGTTCGTGAAGAAAGCGCTGCAGGGCGGCATCGCGGAAGTTCAGCTGGGGCAGCTTACGCTGCAGAAAAGCAACAATGACCAGGTAAAGCAGTTCGCCCAGAAGATGATCGATGATCACACCAAGTTGGGCGATCAGATGAAGCCCATCGCGCAACAAGTAGGCGTGTCGGTTCCGACCGAGCCTTCGAAGAAGGACAAGCAGACTATGGCGAAACTGCAGGCCCTGTCAGGCTCTGCGTATGACCAGGCTTACATCAAGGACATGGTCAAGGATCATAAGCAGGACTTAAGCGACTTTCAAATGGAAGCCTCCAATGGGCAGGATCCGGCGGTGAAGGATGCCGCCACCCAAGGCAGCCACGTAATCTCGCAGCATCTGCAGATGGCGCAGCAGCTGGCGAAAGACCAGAACGTCAACATGGCAAGTAAGTAAGTATCTGATTCAACCTTGTGCCCGCTCGCTTAGGTCCCCGGCAGCGGGCACAACTGCGTCTGGGTACAATGAGGCAATGCGTAAATGCCTGCTTGCGCTCTTTGCACTACTTCTCGCCTGGTCTAGTCCGTTATTGGCTGAGCGCGTGCAGGATCTGCCCCGGCCCACCAACTACGTCAGTGATTTTGCCGGGGTACTGTCCCCCGCGACCCAGGTAGACCTCAATCGTTTGTGCCTGCAGGTAGACCGGCAAGCCCACGCGCAGATTGCTGTGGTCACGGTCAAGTCGCTCGATGGCGAGCCTATCGAGAACTTCGCCACGGCCCTGGAAGACAAGTGGAAGGTGGGGAAGAAGGGCACGGATCGGGGCTTGCTTCTCATATTTGCCACCGATGACCGCAAGTACCGCATCGAGGTGGGTTACGGCTTGGAAGGGATTCTGCCGGATGGCAGAGTAGGGGATATCGGCAGGCAGATTGTGCCGTATTTGCAGCGGAACGACTACGACGGCGCTGTTACCGTGGCGGTGCAGCAGATTGCGGGGGTAATCGCAGCGGATGCAGGGGTCACGCTCAGTACCAGTCCCCGGCCCGCTTATGCTCCCGCTCCCCAGCCACGGCCGCTTTCCCTGGGCGAATTGCTGGTGCTGGGCGTTGTTCTACTGCTGGTTATCTTTGTGCTGGCCCGCTTTGGCGGTTCCGGGCTGCTCGGCTTCCTGATTGGGATGTTTCTGGGCGGCGGCGGAGGGGGAGGCCGCGGCGGTGGGGGTGATTGGGGCGGCGGCGGAGGAGGCGACGGCGGCTTCGGAGGATTTGGCGGGGGAAGTTCCGGAGGCGGTGGTGCTTCTGGTAGTTGGTAGGCTAACGAAAGTAAGAGCAAGAGAAGGAGAACTTTGGAATGAGACGCGGGCTTTGGGTAGCAATCGCGGCGCTGGTGGTTATCTTTTTGGCGGTGCTGCTGGTTTTCGGCAGCTATGTAAGCGCAAAGAATCAGATGGTGCAAAAGAGGGAGGCGATTACTTCCTCGTGGGCTGAAGTGAATAATCAACTGCAGCGGCGTGCGGATCTGATCCCCAACCTGGTGGAGACGGTGAAGGGTTACGCCAAGCAGGAGACCACGGTATTTGGCGACATCGCCAATGCGCGGGCCGGTCTATTGAACGCGCACGGCGATCCGAAAGCCACTATTCAGGCGAACGGCGCGCTCGATGGCGCTCTTGGACGGCTGTTGGCATTGACCGAAAATTATCCGGATCTCAAGTCCAATGCCAACTTCCAGCGCCTTTCCGATGAACTGGCGGGCACGGAAAACCGGATCAGCGTATCCAGAATGCGCTACAACAACTTGATTCAGGACTACAACACATTCATCCAGCAGTTTCCTAACAGCATTTGGGCGGGGATGGGTGGATTCCAGGTCAACAACGACTACTTCAAGGCGAGTCCGGGGGCGCAGAACGTGCCCAAGGTCAGCTTCTGATCGGTGGATTCAACATAGGTGGGTGGCCCAGGTCTCGCTTTTGAGACCTGGGCCACCCACCTACTGGTGTCTATGAAGCGCGAGCAAACGAAGCTACGGCACTCGCTTCGTCGTCCTTGACGTCGAACACGGTGTAGAGCTTGGTAATCTGCAGCAGATCGTGGACCTTCTTGGTCAGGTTGAGCAGCTTGAGGTCTCCACCCTGGTTGCGAACAGTCGTGAAAGCGCTGACCAACTCGCCGATGCCCGAGCTGTCGATGTAAGTGACGTCGCCCAGATTGAGCAGGATCTGCTTGGAGCCCTTGCCGAGGAGATCCCTCACGGCGTCGCGCAGTTGCACGCTGCCTTCTCCCAGGGTAATGCGGCCGCTGCAATCCATAATGGTGATCCCGTCCACCTGACGGGTCTTGATTTTCATGCTCACGAATACTCCTCCTTAAATTGCGGAACGGGCGGTTCCTAGATGTTTGATGAGGGTTAGTTCGGTGCCGGGCTGCAATTGTCGAAAGTGTACCTCATCCATGAACGAACGAATCAGAAAGATACCTCTTCCTGAGCCGCGGAGCAAGTTCTCTGGTGCGAGGGGGTCGGGCAGGGTCTCTGGATTGAGGCCTTTTCCCTGGTCTGCGATGCGAATCACCAGCGAATCCGCAGTCTGTTCGAAGCTGGCGGTTATATTCTTCTCAGGGTCGTACGAGTTGCCGTGGAGCACGGCGTTGACGGCGGCTTCACGAACCGCCATGGCAACGCGGTAAATCTCTTCTTCTTCCAGGCCGGCCTTGCGAGCCATCTCCTCGGCGGTCTGTTCCACGCGATTGACGCTGTCAAGCGAGGACTCAAGTGTGTAGGAAACCTGGCTAGGTTGTGATCCGCCCAATTGCCTGACCTCGTGTGAGGCAAGTTTGCTTGGCCTGCAGCCTCATGTCAAGGCACATTCAGAGCTTAGCAGCCCGCCTAAATCAATTCGTACCCGGCAAAGAAGTAACCGATCTCGAACGCAGCCGTGTCGTCGGCATCCGAACCGTGGATCGCATTCTCTTCAATAGATGACGCAAACTGCTTGCGAATGGTGTCCTCGGCCGCGTCCGCCGGGTTAGTAGCGCCCATCAGCTTACGCAGATCGGCGATGGCGTTGTCCTTTTCGAGCACCATGGCAATGATGGAGCCCGAGGACATAAAAGTGGTCAGGGAATCGAAAAAAGGCCGTTTGGCGTGCACGGCGTAGAAGCCCTGGGCCTGTGACTTGGAAAGAAACATTTTTTTGATGGCGACGATTTTGAAGCCCGCTTTTTCGATTTCCGCCAAAATGCCTGCCGAGTAGCCTTTGCGGACTGCGTCGGGCTTGATGATGCTGAACGTGCGTTGCATAGACTCCCTATTTCCCAATGACTTTAGCTAATGTTTCGCCGATAGCGGCGGGGGACTGCACTACGTGGATGCCAGCCGCGGTCAGAGCCTTCATCTTGTCCGCAGCAGTTCCCTGGCCACCGGAGATAATGGCCCCGGCGTGGCCCATGCGCCTTCCTGGAGGGGCGGTCTGGCCGGCGATGAATCCGACTACAGGTTTCTTGACGTGCGCTTTGACGTAGGCGGCGGCCGCTTCTTCGGCTGTGCCTCCGATTTCGCCAATCAGGATGATGGCTTCGGTCCCCGGGTCTTCGTTGAGCAGCTTGAGCGCATCGACGTGGGTGGTGCCGATGATCGGGTCTCCGCCTATCCCGATAGCGGTGGATTGCCCGATGCCTCGCTGGGAGAGCTGGTAGACCGCTTCATAGGTCAGGGTGCCGGAGCGGGAAACGATGCCCACCGTGCCTTGTTTGTGGATGCGGCCTGGCATAATGCCGATCTTGGCCTTGCCTGGGGAGATCACGCCCGGGCAGTTGGGGCCGATGAGCCGCGATTTGGATTTGCTCACCACGCTCCACACCTTGACCATGTCGTTGGTGGGGATTCCCTCGGTGATGCAGATGATCAGGGGCAGCCCGGCGTCTTCCGCCTCCAGAATGGCATCGGCGGCAAACGGCGGCGGCACGAAGATCACGGTGGCATTGGCCCCGGTCTTTTCTACCGCCTGGGCTACGGTGTCAAATACCGGCCAGCCCTCATGCGTCGAGCCTCCCTTGCCTGGAGTGACTCCGCCTACTACTTTGGTTCCGTACTCTGCGCAGCCCTTGGCATGGAAGGTGCCTTCCTTGCCCGTAATACCCTGCACGATGAGCCGCGTATTTTCGTCCACTAATACCGACATAGATGGCTCCAGCTCACTTTCTCGAGGCTTTCTCTTTGGCGGCCGCGACCACTTTCGCGGCGGCGTCCTGCATGGTCTCTCCGATAATGAAGTTCAGCCCTGAGTTCTTCAGAATCTCGCGGCCCTGCTCCACATTGGTGCCTTCCAGGCGAAGGACGACGGGGACTTGCACGTTGGTCTTTTTGGCCGCCTCGACCACTCCGTGTGCCAGGGTGTCAACGCGCAGGATGCCGCCGAAGATATTGATGAACACGGCTTGCACATTCTGGTCAGAGAGCAGGATCTCGAAGGCGTGCTCGATCTGCTGCTGGTTGGCGCCGCCACCCACATCGAGGAAATTTGCGGGAGAGCCGCCGGCGTACTGGATGATGTCCATGGTAGCCATGGCCAGACCGGCGCCGTTCACCATGCAGGCGATGTTGCCGTCGAGCTTGATGTAATTGAGGGCGTACTTTGAGGCTTCCACTTCCAAAGGATCCTCTTCGGCCGTGTCGCGAAGTTCCTTGA
>Ga0302325_10015061_pt1 | contig 16444 bp, 11 predicted proteins | sample Palsa_T0_2_FD_201948 | JGI IMG/M metagenome (GOLD analysis project Ga0302325, IMG submission 201948) | Peat permafrost microbial communities from Stordalen Mire near Abisko, Sweden - Palsa_T0_2 | ecosystem: Environmental > Terrestrial > Soil > Palsa > Peat permafrost | place: Sweden: Abisko... | reverse complement strand
GGCTCGGCCCCCTCGTAGTCCTCCTTCAGCCGGACCACGACGTCGGCGACCCCGGCGCGCGAGTTGAAGTACCCGCCCCTCTCGTCGTCCCAGAACTCGGCGTCCATCGCCCCCTGGAGGCGCTCGGCGAGGTTGAGCCACCTCGTGTCAAAGGTCGCCTCGTAGAGGTCGAGCCATGCCTGGACGAGGAAGGCGCAGTCCTCTGCAAACCCGGGCCCGGATCCCGACCCGCGCCGCCACGACCGGCGCGGAACGCCGCCGGGGATGTTGAAGAGCTCGCGCTCGGCGAAGGCCGCCGCGCGCAGCGCCGCCGCCAGGTAGGCCGGGCGGCGTTCTGACAGGGATTCCGCCGGCAGGACGGAGGCTCGGGCCAGGGCCGAGATCATGAGGCCGTTCCACCCCGCGACGACCTTGTCGTCCAGGTGGGGGCGCCGCCGCGCCGAGCGGACCACGAGAAGCCGGGAAAGACACGACGCGAGGAGGTCGCTCGCCGCCTGGGGCTCCATCCCGGAAAGCTTCGCGGTCTCGGTGAGGGGCCTCACCTGGGCCAGGATGTTCTTGCCGGCGAATTCGCCGTGGGGGTCGCGCTCGCGGGGCACGTTGCCCTCCGGCGTCATCCCGAAATGCCCGGCCGCAAGCCCCGCATCGGCGCCGAGCGCGCGCTCCGCCTCGGACAGCGACCAGACATAGAACGCCCCCTCCACGGGATCCGAACCCCCCTGCGGCAGGGAGTCGGCGTCCTCCGCGGAATAGAATCCGCCCTCGGGCGCCGTCAGGTCGCGCAGCACGTAGTCGAGGATGCCGCGCGCGAGCCATGCGGGCCGCTCGTCGGCCGTCGCCTGCCACGATCCCAGCGCGCACATGGCGATCTGCGCCTGGTCGTAGAGCATTTTCTCGAAGTGCGGCACGAACCATTCCGCATCCACCGAGTACCGGTGGAAGCCGCCGCCCACGTGGTCGTGAATGCCCCCCTTTGCCATTCCGCCGAGCGTCCTGGCCACCATCCCCGCCGCCTCGATGCCCGCCTCGCTCCCCAGGCCCTGCAGCGCGGCGCAGCGCAGGAGGAACTCGAGGTTGGCCGGACGGGGAAACTTGGGCGCGCCGCCGAACCCGCCGTGCTGGGGATCGAAATTCTCGGCGTAGTACTGGTAGGCCTTCTCGAACGCGGCTCCCGCCGCTTCCGCGAGAGGAGCGACCGCGCCCGCGGCGGGAGCCGCGCGCTCCCCGGCCCGCTCCCCCAGGGACACGACCACGCGCTCGGCCTCCCCGACGAGCGTTGCCCTGTCCTCCTTCCATCCCCGCGCAATCGCGCGCAGTATCGTCGGGAATCCCGCCCTGCCCTGCCGGTCCACCGGCGGGAAATAGGTGCCCGCGTAGAAGGGCTTCAGATCCGGGGTGAGCCACACGCTGAGCGGCCAGCCGCCGTGGCCGGTGAGCGCCTGGATATAGGACATGTAGACCCTGTCGATGTCGGGCCTCTCCTCCCGGTCGAGCTTGACGGACACGAAGCCGTCGTTCATCGCCCGGGCGATCGACTCGTTCTCAAACGACTCGTGGGCCATCACGTGGCACCAGTGGCAGGTGGAATATCCAATGGAGAGGAATATCGGGCAATCCCGCCCGCGGGCGGCGTCGAACGCCTCCTGCCCCCACGGATACCAATCCACGGGATTGGACGCGTGCTGCAGGAGATAGGGGGACGTCGCGCTCGCGAGCCGATTCGGCATGCTCACTCCCCGAGCACCCAGGCAAAAATCAGGGGGGCGACAATCGTCGCATCCGACTCGACGATGAACTTCGGCGTCGATGCGCCCAGCTTGCCCCACGTTATCTTCTCGTTCGGAACCGCGCCGGAATAGCTGCCGTAGCTGGTCGTCGAGTCGCTCACCTGGCAGAAATAGCCCCAGAGCGGGATGCCCGTCCGCTGCATGTCCTGGTAAAGCATGGGGACGACGCATATCGGGAAATCCCCCGCGATGCCGCCGCCGATCTGGAAGAATCCGACGGAGCCCTCGCCGCTCTTCAGCCTGCGGGCCGTCTTCGTGTACCACTGGGCGAGTTCGGTCATGTATTCTATGCCCGAGCGCACGGTGTGCACGTTCCTTATCGTGCCCGACATGATATGGGCCGCGAATATGTTCCCCAGCGTCGAATCCTCCCAGCCCGGGACGACGATCGGCAGGTTCTTCTCGCACGCCGCAAGGAGCCAGGAATTCCGCGGGTCGATCTGGTACCATTTCCTGAGTTTTCCGCCCCTCAGGATCTTGTACATGAACTCGTGCGGGAAAAACCTCTCCTTCGCGCGGTCGGCGGCGATCCACTCCTCGAGGACAATCTTCTCGATCCGGCGCATGGCCTCCTTCTCCGGGATGCAGGTGTCGGTGACCCGGTTCATGTGCCTGGCGAGGAGCGCGTCCTCGTCCGCCGCGGTGAGCTGCCGGTAGTCCGGCACCCGCTCATAGTAATCGTGCGCGACCAGGTTGAAAACGTCCTCCTCCAGGTTGGCGCCCGTGCAGACGATGGCGTGGACCTTTCCCCTGCGGATCATCTTGGCCAGCGAGATTCCGAGCTCGGCCGTGGACATTGCGCCCGCAAGCGTCACGAGCATCCTTCCTCCGGCGGCGACATGGGCGTCGTAGGCCTTCGCCGCGTCGAGGAGCGAGGCCGCGTTGAAGTGGCGGAAATGGCGCGCCACGAACTTGGAAATCGGCCCCTTTGCGCGCGCAAGGGCCTCGTTAAGGACCTCGGGAGGCTGCAATCTGGATTTGGCGCTCATGACGGGGTGGTATGAGCGTGGAGTCCGGTGCAGCGCGTGGCCACCCAAAATGGGCAATCTTCGGGCTCAGCTACGACTCCAAAAATAACGCACATCCGGTTCCTTTTCCTCACAGCGCGAGCCGTCAGTTTCCTCCAGAGCCACGAAACCCCGCGCCTCATAAAAGCGGCGCGCCCGTTCGTTGCGCTGAAAAGTCCAGAGTGACAGGCGGGGGAACCTGGCCTGGGCCTCGCGCAACAGCGCGCTTCCCACCCCGCGCCCCTGTGCGCCGGGCATGACGTGGAGCTGGTCGATCCAGCCTTCCCGAAACGCGACGACGCCGATCATTTTGCCTTCCTCAAATGCACCCCAGACTTCGCAGACCTTGAAGACGTGGTCCCGAAAATAACCCCGGTCGTCATCGGCGGTGTGCCGGCCTGCGAGCCAGGGGAGCTGTTCATCGAGGGAGGCGCGATGGACGGCGGCCGCCGAATCGATGTCGTCCGATCGAAGCTGCCGGTAGGCGATCATTGAAAGGCGGCCCCGAAGTTAAGGTTTAGTGACGGCAAGCAAGGGCGTTTGCCCTTCGCGGATTACGTCCCCATTTCTCGTGGCCGTGAGCAACAGGAAAGCGGACGTGGCCATAATTGGCGGCGGTATTGTCGGTCTTGCCCACGCCCTGGCGGCGGCAAGAATGGGCAGCCGCGTCGTGCTCTTTGAACGCAGCGCCCCCGCCGTTGGAGCATCGGTCCGAAATTTCGGCCTGCTTTGGCCGATCGGACAGCCCGCAGGTGCCCGTCATGAGCGTGCCATGAGAAGCCGCGAGATATGGGGGGAAGTCGCGGGCGCAGCAAAACTGCACCTCGCGGAGACGGGGTCACTCCATCTCGCCTACCGGGCGGATGAATGGGACCTCCTGCAGGAATTCGCCGCGACGGCAGTGGGCAGCTCCCATGGCCGCGCGCTGCTCAGACCCGGCGATGCCCTGGCGCGAAGCCCGGCGGCGAAGCCGGAAGGATTGCTCGGGGCGCTCTGGAGCCCGACGGAGGCCACTGTCGATCCCAGGCAGGCCATCCGCCGGCTGCCCAGCTGGCTGGAGTCGGTGCACGGAGTCGAGATCCACCTGGGGACGACGGTCCGGGGGATCAACCTTCCCGCAATCGAGACGACCGCCGGCGCATGGACGGCAGAGAACGCCATCGTCTGCAGCGGCCAGGACTTCGAATCGCTCTATCCGGAGGTCTTTGCCCAGGCCGGCATCACCCGCTGCAAGCTGCAGATGCTCCGCACGCCGCCGCAGCCCAACGGCTGGCTGCTGGGACCCGCGCTCTGTGGCGGCCTCACGCTGGCACACTACGACTCGTTCAAAAAATGCGCGGCGCTCCCGGCGCTGCAGGAGCGCTTCAATGCCGAGCATCCCTTCGAAGTGGCCCATGGCATCCACGTCTTGCTCTCGCAGACCGCCGCAGGGGAGCTGACGATCGGCGACTCCCACCACTACGGCGCGACCGTCGACCCCTTCGACCGCGAGGATGTCAACCGTGCCATCATGGATTACCTGGGCACCTTCGCCGCTCCCCCCACCCTTGAGATCGCGGAGCGTTGGCATGGCATTTATCCGAGAATGAAGTCCGGTGAGAGCGAGCTCGTAGCCACGCCCGTGCACGGCGTGAGGGTCGTCAACGGCCTCGGCGGCGCGGGAATGACCCTTTCGTTCGGCCTGGCCGAGGAAGTGCTGTCTAAATTGTGATGCCGGGCCGGGCGCCATCTCTCAACAGGCCGGCGATCTCAAGGAGCACCGGGCGGCAATCCGCGACCGAATCGACGACGTAGTCGGCGCCGGCCTCCTCGAGCGAATGGCGCGCATCCTCGAGTCTCGCCGCGCTGTCGCGGGGCGCCAGCGCATCCGCCTGGGCGGCCGTGAGCCCAAGCGCGTTGCCCGTCCGGGCTACTCCCACAGTCCAGGAGCCCGCGTTGCGGCCCTCGGAAACGTCGCTGGGGGTGTCTCCTATCTTGACGAATCTCCAGAGCGGCCACGCCCGGAGGCGATGGGCGTTCGCATACATCATGAAGGGTGCCGGCCGGCCGGCCGGTACGTCGTCCGGGGTCACGACAGCGTCGGGAACGTAGCCCTGGCGCGCAGCCGATGACGCGACAATCCGCATCATCTCCCGAGTGTATCCCGTGCTTGTCCCTATCTTGACGCCCTCGTCGCGCAGCCATGCCGCAAGCTCGGGCGTTCCCGGGATCAGCTCCGCGTGAAGGCCGAGCTGGGTCATGATGGCCTTCTCGAGTTCCGGGTAGATGCCGTCCGCCAGCGCTTCGGCCCCGCGGGCGCCGAGAAGGCCGCGCAGGTGGTCCTTCTTCGGAAGGCCCATTCCGACCCTCACCTCCTCTGGGCTGAGCGAGATGCCATGGTTCAAGAGCACGGACTGCAGCGCGGCCACGGGCGCAAGACAGCCGAAGTCTATGGTGGTGCCGGCCCAGTCAAGGACGACGGCGGCGATCTGTCCATCGAGTCCTGTCATGGCGATGCGGCGGGACGGGGTTCAATCCGCAGGAAAAAGGCGAGAATCGCCGAGATGAGGCTGAGGCCGGCAAGGACGTGAAATCCCAGCGTGTAGCCCCCGTGGTCCAGCAGCCAGCCAAAGGCCGACCCGGCGAGCACGCCGGCGAGGTAGCCGACGGAATCCACTATCCCGGAAACGGTGCCCGCGCATTGGGTCCCGCGCAGCTGCACCGCAAAATAGCCCGCCATGAGGCTGTAGGGCCCGAGGCTGAGAAAGCCGACCGCCCCGACGGCGGGCACAATGGCATATAGCCCGAGTGGGACCAATAGGGGCAAAGACACCAGAATGGCCACAAGCAAGATCAGGCTGCTGGCGAGAAGCCACGCGCGCTCGCGCCCCCGCAGCCGGCCCACCAGGATGCCGATGAACAGTATGCCCACCGCGCCGCAGATGTCGAAGGGAGTGGAGAGGAACGCCGCCACCCTCACCGACAATTGCGGGCCGCCCTCAGTCTTGATGAAGTCGACAGTCCAGTCGTTGAAGGTTTCGCGCAAAAGCGTCAGCGTGAAGCTCAGCGCGCAGATGATCCAGAACGGGCGGAGCCTGAGGAGCTCGCCCACAAGCGCCCAGCTGAATCCCTTCCGAGCCTCGGAGGGGTCGACCGCATGCCTATCGGCTCCGTGGTCCCTTGGCAGGAGGGCCGCGCAGAGAGCGAACAGGCCCAACAGCACGACCGATGGCGCCCCCATGACGGCCCTCCAGCTTTGACCGCTCCATTCCGATACCTGGCCGGCGAGGGAGATTGATGCGGCGCCGCCGAAGACATAGCTCAGGCTGAGAACGGCAAGGGCAACGGCCACGTTTCGGGGACCGAACCAGGGCGGAATCTGCTTTATCATGCTTGCCCATGACGGCGCCGCGAAAAAGCGGTTTAGCCCGTAGAGAAGGGCGAGCGCCCCGAGCGACGGCGCGAACGCGGACGCCATTCCGAAGACGGCCACCAGAAAAAGCGCGCCAAGGAAGCAGCGCCTGCCCCCAAACTTGTCGGCCAGGGGGCAAAGGACCATCTTCCCGCACGCATAGGCGAGCGTGCCGGCGCTCGCAACCCGGCCGATCTGCTCCTTGGTCGAGTGGTATTCGGCCCGCAGCAGGGGCACGGCGACGGAGAAGTTCTTGCGGCAGAGGTAGACTCCTATGTAGCCGAGAATGAGCGCGCCCAGCAGCATCCAGGACCGCCTTGAATCGGGCTCGGGCTGGCTCGACACGGCGGGTCAGGCCTCGGCGCCATCCAGGGTGTGGCGCGCCGAGCGGAAAAGGCCGCGGTAATCGTCAGGCACGATTCCCGCGTTAACCATCACGGCAAGGGGACGGCCGGCCGGAAGCGCGGTGCGGGAGACATGGGCCATGAAGGGGCCGTCGTTGTCATAGCTGTCCCCAAAGGCGCCAATGATGAAGACGGGCCGCTCCGGCGTCTCGGCCTCCGCCTTGAGCACAATATCGTGCATGCGGTCGAGCTTCCCGGCGGCGTACGTTACCGGGTGGATCAAGTCGCGCGTCAATAGGCCGCAGCGGGTGCGCACGCGTATCCCATGGAGCTGCGCTGGAGCGACGCCGAGGCTTTCCGCCGCGCCGCGGACGAATATCTCCGCGCTGGCGGATAAAATGTGCTGCTCGATGCCGCAGTCGGCCAGTCCTTCAAATAGGCGCGACGACGAGGGAAAATAGAAGCGGCTGAGGGTTGAATCAAAATGTTCCGCGGCGAGGTCCAGCAGCTCGCGCTCATCCGCACCGGCGAACACCTGCGCCAGGAACGGATAGGCCATCCAGGCGCCGACGTGCTCCCGGAGCCACGCATAGTGCCCCATGCATCTCTCGTGGGCGCGCGGTCCCCGGTAGTCGGCCGACAGCCCGCGCTCGATCGCGAGCTGAACCAGGCCGGGGAACTGCGTGCGTCCACCCTCGACGGATCCCTCGGAACAGTCGCCCGCGAGCAGCGTGCCGTCCAGGTCCCAGAACGCCAGGAGACGCGCGCGGGGAAGCCTCTCCAGAATGGCCGAACGCGTGTCAATGAGCTCCGCCAGGAGCCCGGGTGTGTGGGTCAATGCGGGGCCGGACACGTCGAATCAGGTATTGCGGTAATGGACCAGCGTGTTGTCGACCGATCCGTCGTCGTAGAAGTCCACAAGCGCATAGGCCGGCCCGAATTCCTGGTAATTGCCCTTCCACCATCCGCCGCAAACGGCCCCGTTGCAGAGGTAGCGCACGCCGAGATAATTGACGTCGTCGACCAGATGCACGTGGCCGCTGATGCAGGCCTTCACGTTGGGATGCTTGTGGAAGAGATCCTTGATGCGGCGGGCGTCGATGTGCGTCCAAGCCCCCGGGATCACCCAACTCCCGGTCGACTCCAGGTCTTCGTCGAAAAAGACGCAGACGCTCATGATCGGGACGTGCGACATGACGAACACGGGCGTGGACGGCGGCGTCGCCTTCAGGTCGGCGGCCAGCCACTCAAACTGGGTGTCATCCAGCCGCGCAGTGTACCCGTGCTTGTTCGCAAAGTCGGGCTGGATGCTGTCGAGGACGACGAAGTGCCAGCCCGCCTGCTCGAATGAGTAGTAGCGGTCCTTCATGCCCAGGCGCTCGAGCGCCAGGACCTTTCCGTACTGCGGGTCCCGCTCGATGTCGGGCTCGTCGTGGATGGCCCATCCCCAGACGTCGTGGTTGCCGATGCAAAGCCTGTAGGGGAGCTTGACCTCGGACGCAAAGATCCGGTCCCAGGTGTCCCACTGAGCGATGACCTTGGCCTTCTCCGTCTTGAGCGAGTCCATGACCATGTCGCCCCCGAACAGGAGCAGTTCGGGCTTGTCGGCGTGGCCCTGGGCGTGCCGGATCGCGGCTGACATTCCCTCCTCGGGACTCTCGAAATTCGGCGCGTCCGGCAGGACGTGTATGTCCGTGAGGTGGGCGGCCCGAAGGACCCGCTTGCGTCCGGGCGCCGGTGCCGATGCGGGATCCGAGGCTTTGCCCGTCGTCCCAAGGGCGCCCCCGAGGGCCAGGGCGCCCGCGCCCTGTAGGAATGTGCGTCTGTTCATTGGTTTTTGGGGGGAAATCCCCGGCAAGGCATAGCCCCCGCCGGGGAGTGTGTGGTGTGATGCCTGCCAGGATCAGAAATCCAGGCCGACGGTGAAGGTGATCGTGCGTGGGGCCCCGATGTTCCAGAGCATGATGGTGCCGGTCGGGTCGTTCTTGACGTAGCCCTGATCGTTGGTGGAAACGGCGCCGAGGTAGTCCTTGTCGAGGAGGTTCTCAATCGACATCCCGACATTGACGCGCTTGAAGAAATCGCCCCGGGACAAATCGCGCGAGTAGTTGACGGTCAAGTCCAGCACCGTGTATCCGGGCGCGGAGTTGTCGTTGCTAAAGGTGCCGTAGCGTTGGCTGACGGACTTCGCCATAAGGCCGCCCGAGAACCCGCTGTGCTCGTATTGGAGGCCGTATGAGGCGATGTACTTCGGCGTGTCGACCACCGTCTTGCCCTTCTCGATCGTCCCGTCCGGCGTGTCGGCCGTGTAGACGGAGTGCGTGTAGCTGAACGAGCCCACGAAGCTCAGGCCGGGCATGATCCGGTAGTTGGCGGCCAGCTCCGTGCCATAGGACTGGGTGCCGCCTATGTTCACGTAGACCCCGCTGCTCGTGTTCGTGTAGTCCTTTGCCGCGAGTCCGCTCAGCGAGACGATCTTGTCGGTGTAGTCGATGTAGAATCCCGTGGCCGACAGGGCGAACCTCGGCGTGGCGTACCGGTACCCGAAATCGTAGTTGTCGGCCTTTTCGGGCTTCACCTTGGAGACATCGACGCCCGTGGCGCCCGCCTCCAGCACCGTGTCCTGCACGGCTGAAAAGTTGCTCGTGAAGCTCGCGAAGAGCTCGCTCGCGGTGTCAACCTTGTAGATCACGCCTGCGCTCGGGAGCAGGCTGGAATTGCTGTTGATCGTCGTTGAGTAGCCCGGCGTCCCGTCCGCCTGGAGGAGCAGCTCGGCCGCGCCCACGGCGACATTGTAGTATTTCAGGCCCGCATCGAAGGTGAAGTCGCCGAGTGTGAACTGGTCGGCCACGTAGAACATGTTCGTGTAGGTGTGGTACTTCCAGTGAAACGTCTCCGCGTAGTCCACCGCGTTGTAGGTGTCGTTGACCAGCGGGTTCAGCACGGCCTGCCAGGTGCGGAAGCGCTGGCGCTGCTCGTCCTCGTTCCACATGCCGAAGTGGAGCTTGTTGGCATCGCCCAGCTTAAGCTCGAAGGACAGGTTGTCGCCGAAGCGGTTGTTCTGGTACCGGCTGAAGCGCGCGCTCGAAATCGCCGAAGCGGCCGCCTGCTGCGCAGGCGTGAGCCATGTGTACGTCGTTATGTCGTAGGGGTTCGATGCCGCGACGCCTGTCGCGGGGTTCGCGGGCGAGATGTCGTGGCCGCTCGCATCGGCAAAGTATATCGTGCCCTGTTCGTTCGCCGGGACGTAGTTGCTTTCCGCGTCCAGGTTTCCGTCGAGGTCGTAGCGCCGGATCTGGTAAGGGGGCAGGAACTCACCCTTGCCCTGCTGGTGCGCCCAATAGGGCTGGAACGTCATCGCGAGATCGCTGCTGACTGGCAGCTCCATCTTGTCATAAATCAGGCTGTTCGTGCGGATGGTCGTCCAGGTGGGCGCGTAGTTCTGATCGATGAGCGGTTTTCCCGTCCAGCTGAAGGTCAGCTGGTCGTTGCGGGGATCCTCGGCGAACTGCTGCAGGGTGACGCCCTGGTAGTTGATCTCCGGGTCGACGTTGTCGACCGTCGCGTAGAAGGTCATCTTGACCTTTCCGAACTGGCTCACTTCCTTGGCGTCCAGGTGCAGCCTGTTGGTGACTGCGGCGCCCCCTCCCACGAAGTGCCCGACCCAGTTGTCATTCTGCTCCGACGAGAAGCTGATGTAAGCCTGGTTCTCACCTCCGAACTGCCCCGTGTCCGCGCGGACGAAGTAGCGGGTGGTGTTGAAGGAGCCCGCGGTGAAATCGGCGAGGAAGCCCGCACTCATCGCCGGGTCATTCGTGTAGTAGGCCAAGGTGCCGCCAAGGGCCTGGGCGGAGGCGGAACTGATGTCGGCCGCGCCCTGCGAGACGATGACGCTGGCGAGGTTCTCAATGTCGACGTACCGGTTGGGCTTCACGCCGCCGGCGTACTCGGTGAAGCCGGTGCCCACGTCGTCAATCGTGAAGCCAAGCTGTCCGTCGTTGAAGCTGCGGATCGTGATATGGGTGGACCAATCGTCCCCTCCGAACGCGTCGCCCTGCGAGAGATTTACGCCCGGAAGGTACTTGATCGTGTTGAGGACGCTCGACGGACCCGGCTGGAGTTCGATCTCCTGCTTGTCGGCAATCGCGTTGGCCGTCGGCGTCATCACCGACTGCACGATGACCTGGCTCATCACCGTGACCTGGTTGCTGGATGCGTCCGGCGCGGTCTGCTGCGCGCGGACTGAGGCGATCGGCCCCGCGCAGATGGCGATGGCGATCGTGGAAGCTGCTAGTGTTCGAAGTCTCATTGAAGCGGTTCTTTTTCGGTTGCATGGGCCAACACGGCCCTCGCTTGAGCGCACTTGGATGTTTTGCGCAATTCGAGGGTCAAGCGGACTCGCCGCGCGCGCAGAATCATAACCGGGCCGCCACGAGCTCTCCGCAATCGTCACAGACCCAGCGCCGATTCGTGACTCGTTCGCCACCGGGGGCGCCCTTCCCGAGTCGCGCCGCGAGCCGGGAAATTCATGCCGAGGGTTGACCGCAAAGTGTTTTTGGAGCCCAGTCGACCCATGACAGGGTGGTCCTGCATGGTCGGACGCCGGCGGCACCAATTCGAAACGCTGCGCGAATTGATGGGGCGGGCGACGCCGCTTCGCTCGGGCGACGAGCTGGCCGGCGTCGCCGCGCGGTCCGCGGAGCAGCGGGCCGCGGCCCAACTCTGCCTGGCGGACCTCCCGCTCGAGCTCTTCCTCTCGGAGCAGCTGATCCCCTACGAGGACGATTCGGTCACCCGGCTGATCGTCAACACCCACGACCCGGGGGCGTTCCGGCCGGTCCGCGGCCTCTCGGTGGGGGGATTTCGGGACTGGCTCCTCGCCTACGAGACGGACACGCGGGCGCTCACGGCTGTCGCGCCGGGGCTGACTCCCGAGATGGCCGCCGCGGTCTCGAAGATCATGGGCAACCAGGACCTGATCCTGGTCGCGAAGAAATGCAGCGTCGTGACCGCGTTCCGCAACACGCTCGGACTGCCGGGCCGCCTCTCGGTGCGTCTGCAGCCCAACCATCCCGTCGACGACCTCCGCGGCATCGCCGCCTCGATGGTCGACGGTCTTCTCTACGGGTGCGGCGACGCCGTGATAGGCGTGAACCCGGCGACGGACCGCCCCGAGGTTCTCGACGCGTTGCTGCGCATGATCGACGAGGTCATCCGGCGCTACGAGATTCCGACGCAGGGATGCGTGCTCGCTCATATCACCTCCCAGCTGGAGGCGATAAACCGCGGAGCTCCCCTCGACCTTCTCTTTCAGTCGATCGCCGGGACGGAGGCCGCGAACGCGAGTTTCGGAATCACCCTCGACCTCCTCGCGGAGGGCCACGCCGCCGCCCTCGCCCTGCGCCGCGGCACCGTGGGAAGCAACGTCATGTATTTCGAGACCGGACAGGGGTCCGCGCTGTCGGCGGGCGCCCACCACGGCGTCGACCAGCAGACCCTCGAGGTGCGGGCCTACGCCGTCGCGCGCCGGTTCTCCCCGCTCCTCGTCAACTCGGTCGTCGGGTTCATAGGCCCGGAATACCTGTCCAATGGGAAGCAGATCCTGCGTGCGGGGCTCGAGGACCATTTCTGCGGGAAGCTCCTCGGGCTGCCGATGGGCGTCGATGTCTGCTACACGAACCATGCCGAGGCCGACCAGGATGACATGGATGCGCTGCTCACGCTCCTCGGCGTGGCGGGCTGCAACTACATCATGGGGGTGCCGGGCTCCGACGATGTCATGCTGGGCTACCAGTCGACGTCGTTTCACGACAGCCACTACCTGCGGCAGGTCCTGGGACTTCGGCCGGCACCCGAGTTTGAGGAATGGTTGGCCAAAATGCACATTGCCTCGGCGCAGGGACGCCTTCTTCCCGCCGGCCCAGTGCACGCTCTTCTCACCCGTGGAGGCAACTGACGGAAAACCTGGGCAAGAGTCGCCGGCGATCCGACCTGGCGCCGGACGCGACCCCTGGATTTCGCTCTCCACGCACACCGCAGCCCGGATCGCCCTGGGAAGGGCGGGCGGGAGCCTGAGGACGGAATCCCTCCTGGAACTCCGGATCGCCCACGCGAGGGCAACGGACGCCGTCCATGAGCCGTTCGACGGGGACGCTTTGGCCGAGGCCCTGCAAGGGCGCGGCCTCGAGGTAGACCGCTTGAACTCGGCCGCGCCGGATCGGCAGAGCTACCTCGCGCGGCCCGACCTAGGCCGCCGCCTCGACCCGCGGTCTGCCGAGCGGCTTCGGGAGATGGCGCCCGCGCTAGGACGGCGCGACCTCGCGGTCCTGATTTCGGACGGACTTTCAGCCGCGGCCGCCCGTGGCCATGCAGTCGAAACGGTCGTTGCGCTCGAACGGATCCTGAAGGCGGAGGGCTGGACCTTCTACCCCATCTTCATTGTCCCGCTTGCGAGGGTTAAGCTCCAGGACGCCGTGGGCGAAATCCTGGAGGCGAGGCACAGCCTGATCCTTCTGGGAGAGCGACCCGGCCTGAGCGCCCAGGATAGTCTCGGCGCCTACCTGACGTTTGGGCCCCGCGCCGACCGAACGGACGCGGACCGCAACTGCGTTTCCAACATTCGGGGCGACGGGTTGCCTCCACTCGCGGCGGCGGCCAAGATTGCAAGCATCCTCGTCGAGTCGCGGCGCCTCGGGCTGAGCGGCACGGCGCTCCGGGATGGCTAGCCCGGATGTTTCATGAAGTGGTTTTTGCCGGGTCAACTTTGAAGGCTTGATTTGTTTTCTCGGTCTGGCCCCCGGTTTCCGCTCAAAAGCGGCTCGTTTCTATTTAGGATGCGACACTGCCCCCTTGCCCCCGTCGCTCTGGCTATAGGATTTACGGGGGCGCCAGGCAACGAACCGCGTGTGCAAACAGGGCCTGGAGCGGATGGGCGGAACTGAAGTGGAGTCTGACGAGCGTGAGCTTCCGCTCGATGACCGTGCCGATCTTGAGCAGTTTGAGACGGATCGTCTGGCAGGTGGCCTGCGCAAGCCCGGTACCGGCGAGGGCGAGGCGCCTGACGGCTTCCATGAGCGTGTAAGCCAGGCCGGATAGAAGCAGGCGCCACTGGTTGGCCCACCAGCGGTGGGCGCTCACCCGGTCGGCGAAGAGCATCATCTGCTCCTTCACTCGGTTTTCCATTTCCCCTCGGGCGCAGTACCGCTGGTCGTAGATCCTCTGCGCGTCGCCGACGACGTTGGTGACAAGGAAGCGCGGGTTCGCCCCCTTGCCGGTGTGCTCGGCCTTGGCGATCACCCAGCGCTGCCCCTGCCACGTCAATGCCGCATAGTCGAAGGCGGTAAAGAGCCGCTGCTTCTTGCCGCTGCGGTTAAATTCCTCCTCGGCGGTCTTCATCAGCGCAGCGTTGTGCTCCAGGAGCCGGCTGTTGCGGGCAAGACCGATCACATATTTCACATCATTCTGGTCGCACCAGGTGAGCATCCGGTCGCGGCAGAAGCCGCTGTCGGCCCTGATCACGATCTTTGTCCTCGGCCACGCGGCCTTCAGCCGTTTCACGAGGAGTTTCAGGACCGCCCATGCATGCTTGGCCTCGTCGATGTTGCTTTTCCTCAAATACGCCACGAGCAGCTGGTCGCCGCAGAAGACGTATAGCGGCAGGAAGCAGTGGCAGTTGTAGTAGCCGTGGAAGAACCGGCCCTCCTGCTGCCCGTGCACCGGGGTGTCCGTGGCATCAAAGTCCAGGATCAGGTACGCCGGAGGTTTCGGCTTCGAGCGGATGAACTGCTCCACCAATTCCTGGTTCACGGCCCATGCGCTCGCTCGGTTCTGTGCATTCTCGAAGCGCGACAAAGTCGGCGCACTGCCGAGCTCCTCTGCTCCTGACGCCAGCTGATGCACGGGATCATTCGCCAGCTCCCCGGCGTCATTCAAATCCTCCCAGCCCGCGCACAGCGCCATCACTCGTTGGCGAAGAAGAGTCACCGCCTCGTGGCGCACTTTCCCTTCCTGGCGTTTATCGACCAGCCGAGCGGCCACGGATTTTATTAAACCCAGCCGTCGATCCGCCTCCCGCATCAATATAAGGCCGCCGTCGCTGCTGACTTCGCCCCCATCCAAGCGGCCTTCCACCGAGCGCCGTTTTGAACTTGTGAACCGTATCTTTTTCCGTGAGTTTTTTCGCATCGCGTAGTCTTGGTTGATTGTTCGCACCTCCTTGATAATCAAGGAGTACCAAGATACGCGATACCTATTTCACGAAAGATTCAGGTCAAGGGTCCTGTCGGAAGTGTTTTTGACTTCCATGGACGTCCGGGCCGCTGCTGACTGGTGGAACAATGAACCGACCCAAGCATCCGATACGCCTCATTCTCGCCGCCGTCTCCGCAGGCCTTCTGGTCCCCTTGGGGGCGGCCCAGTCCACCCCGACGGCGAAGAAAAGGATCGAGAAGGCCGACGACCTTCCGCGCCACACCTATTCCCTGGTCGAAGCGCCCTCGGCCATCCTGCTGGACGATGCACCCTTCTCGGCCCTGGCGGCCGCGGTTCGGAAGGACATGGAGGCCGACCTTGCGGGCTACGATGTCGAGGACCACACCACACTCCAGTCCCTCACCGCGACCAAAATCGCCCTGGCGATGCTCGACAAGGACTATTCCTCCACCCTGCGCCTGGTTTCCGAACTGCGGGCGCTGCAGGACAAGCCGAGCGAGCGTCTGACGGCCGGCCTCACAGCGGAAGCCTGGGCGGAGGCCCACCTGGCCCACACGTCGCCGGAAGGGTTCCCGCAGGCGTTCCAGGCCAAACTGGAAACGGAGGTCAAGTCCCTCCCTTGGGATCTTGTCCAGGAGGACCTCAAGCAGGTCAAGGGCTCCTACGAGATCCGGAGCCAAACCCTCCTCGTAGGCTTCGCCCAGCAGCAGTTCGACCAAGGCGCCCTGAAAACCGGGACGATTTCGGCCACCGTCGCACGGCAGCTGATCTCGTTCCGCAATCAGATCGTCAACTACATGCCCCTGAAGCAGGAGATCGTGGGCGTGCTCTCGGATGCCGTGGCCGCCCATACTGCGGTGAAGCCGGACCGTTGGACGCCCCGGCTGGTCACGCTCACGCCTGCCGACAAGGGCTCGCCGGTGCGGATCGGGATTTGGGACAGCGGCGTCGACGAGGACGTCTTTCGGGACCGGCTCATCACCGATTCCTCCGGGCACCACGGCATCGCATTCACGCTCCACGCCGATCCGTCACCCGACCTGATCGCCCCCTTGGGAGCGGCCAAGGACCACATCGACGAAAGGGTCGCCCAGGCGAAGGGCTTCATGGACCTCCAGGCTTCCATCGACAGCCCCGAGGCGACCGAACTCAAGAAATTCATGTCGAGCCTGAAGCCCGAGCAGGTGAAGCCGACGCTCGAGAACCTGGCGCAGACCGTGCAATGGGCCCACGGCACCCACGTCGCGGGCATCGCCACCGACGGCAACCCCTTCGCCGAGGTCGTCATCGCGCGCATCACCTTTGACTATCACCTGATCCCCGAGGTCCCAACGCTCGAGCAGGCGCGAAAGGACGCCCTCGCCAACGGCGCCGCGGTGGCCTATTTCAAGCAGAACGGCGTGCGGGTCGTGAACATGAGCTGGGGCGATTCGGTAAAGGACTACGAGGATGCCTTCGAGGCCAACGGGGCCGGCGGCACAGCCGAGGAGCGGAAGGCGCTCGCCCGCCAATGTTTCGAGGTCAGGAAGGCCGGTCTCCTGGACGCGTTGAAGGGCGCTCCCGGGATCCTCTTCGTCGTCGCGGCGGGGAACAGCAACAATAACGTCAAGTTTGACGAATTCATCCCCTCCTCATTCCAGCTCCCGAACATGATCACCGTGGGCGCCGTCGACCAGGCCGGCGAGGAGACCTCGTTCTCCTCCT
>Ga0302325_10015060_pt1 | contig 16444 bp, 19 predicted proteins | sample Palsa_T0_2_FD_201948 | JGI IMG/M metagenome (GOLD analysis project Ga0302325, IMG submission 201948) | Peat permafrost microbial communities from Stordalen Mire near Abisko, Sweden - Palsa_T0_2 | ecosystem: Environmental > Terrestrial > Soil > Palsa > Peat permafrost | place: Sweden: Abisko... | reverse complement strand
GCATTCCTCGTCGAACGAATCGCCAATCCGGAAGGCCCGGAATGCGAGAAGAGAGTCTTTCTCTTCCAGTACAAGGGGAAGCGCAATCTGCTGTTCGAAAACACGTGTGCTCCCATTCCCCCGGGGCACTCCTAGCCGGCGAAGGAGAAGCGTGAGCCTCTGGCTCGGCTTCTCCTTTCCGTTTTTTCAAGACGAAGATTGCGCCCCTGGAGGCCGCTATGAAAACGCTCACGACGATTTCCCTTGCTCTTGCGGTTGCCACGGCGGGCGCGCAGACTACCACCCAAAGCCAGATCCGCCATATTGAAACCTCGTTGAACCATCTCACCGTTCTTGAGTTTGGCGAGTCCGTGACGACGCTCGCCGTAGCCGATCCCGACAGCTTTCAAATCGAGCGCCATGACGACAAGGTCTTTGTGAAGCCTCTACGGGAAGGTGTATCGACCAATCTCTTCGTTTGGACCGCATCGCGCGAGTTGAGCTATGAACTCGATCCTGCGGGCGCGCTAGCGGCTATGGATGTCCTGGTCCGCACGGAGCCCGCACCCAAACAGCATGTCAACGCGCAGGCCTCGGCCGAACCTTCGGACTTGGAGATTCGCAAGATCGCATCGTTGGTCTTGACGCAGGCAATGATGGGCGTAGAGGGTATCGCGCGCGACCCGGAAAAGCGCACCGCCGACCGCGTCGAGGTCGTTTTTGAACAGGTTTACCGAGCCAAGGACCGACTCTACATTCGCTATTCGATTGCCAACCAGAGTCGCACTCCGTTCCGGGTCACGGACCCGGATGTATGCGCTCCGCTCCCGTCAGAGCGGCCGATTTCGCTCGTGAGTCTCAGGAATCACCAGATCAACTCCCAGACCTTCGCAGCCTTCAAAGCGCGGAAAGTCTCTGGCATTTCAGTGATCCAGGCCGAATCAGGCGCGCGCGATCTTGCTCCGGGTGAGAAGACAACCGGCGTCATCGGCATTGAGAGTTCCGCAGGCAATCCGCCGCAGATTTATCAGTTGAACTTCGGCGCCGATCAGAGCGGGCCACTCAAGGTCGAGGTGGTTCTCTAGTCATGGACGCACAGGGATACATCTCGGCGGAGGAAGTGCGTCAGGCGCTCAAACAGTTATATCGCGGCGATGCCGAGTCCAATCTCCAGAATGCCCTCGTTGCATCCCTTTCCGATGAACTCAGACCGGTCGATGAGAAGGGCCGTTGGAAACCCAGCCATTTGCTCGTTCTCACTGTCGTTCTCGTCTGCGCTCTGGCTGGCGTCTTTATCTACTTCTCCATCGGAGGGCGCGGATGAGCCCGTACTACGATCAGCCGGGATCGCGCCAGAGAGGGCCGGAGGATGTCGGCGGCGTCCTCGTGCTATTCGCGTGCGCTGCCGTTGGATTCTGCTGGTACGTCGCCGTGTCGCGCCTCCATCTGCGCAATGATCAGTGTCTGGAAATCTTCCTCTACGGCGCCATCGTGTTCTTTGGCGGCGGCCTCATCTTGGCGCAGCTGATTGGCCGCAGGAAGAAGAGGGAGGAAAACTGGCCTCACCCCGCCATCGTGATTCCGGCATCGAAGGACGCCAGGATGGTGCGCGATGCTGGCGAGTCTGGAGCCACGCTGCTCGGATACAACGTCCACCAGGAGCCTTGGCTCTGGCCGGATACGGTGCGGATGAAGCATGGCGTCATCGTGGGCGGGACCGGTGCCGGTAAGTCAACGTTCCTTGAAAACATCATCGCCCAGGACCTGACACGGCGCTTTGGCGCGCGCAGGATGCCGATGATCATCTTCGACGGAAAGGGGGAACGCGAGTTCCTTGATCGCTTGCTCCCGCACATCGAAGCCGCTGGCCGCCTGCAGGACTTGCGCGTGATCGATCCAACGCACCCTTCCGAGTCGGCACGATACAACCCCTTTTACGCGCTCGACGACGCCTACCAGGAGCATGTGAACTTCATCTTCCGCTCGTTCGGCCTGCGCGAAGACTTCTTCAAGGGTCACCAAGAGGCCTACCTCTCGGACCTTGTTCGCATCCTCCAGTACACCGGCAAGCTCTTCAATGTTTACGACGTGCTGGTGATGGCGCTCGATGAGAAGGTGCTGGAGGAGCAGATCGGGATCGCGAAAGCACGCTTGGCGGTCGTGCCAGGCATCTCCATGCAGAAGCGTTTGAACTTCGAGATGTCCGTCAAAATGCTGCAACGGTCGCTGTCTGACCGTGAGCGTGTCGAGAAGATTCAGGGACTCTTGAATGAGCTGTTGAGCTTCCTGGAGGACGAACTGTCGATCGTGACCGGCTCCTACCAGGATCTGCTTACGCTCGACGACGTTGTCAATAACGATCTCATCCTCTTCGTCTCCCTCAATGCAAATCGGAATCAGCGTGCTGTCGAGGCATTGGGAAAGATTCTGCTCCAGAACATTCAGTTGATGGTTGGCAAACGCTACGCGCAGCCGGCCAGCGACAGGAATGCAGATGAACCGATGCTTTCGGTAATCCTGGATGAGTTTGCGCCGTACGCATATCCCGGGTTTACGCAGGTACTTCAAACGGCGCGCGGCGCGCGTGTGTCATTCTTATTCTCCTTTCAGAGCATGCCCCAGTTGCAGCGGGTGAGCCAGGCATTTGCGGACGAGGTGTCGTCCGCTCCGGGAACGAAGATGATCATGAACGTCTCGGAAGAGAACACGGCGCAGTGGTTTCTGAAAGCGTCGGCTCGGATTGCGACCAAGCGGCGTAGCCTCTCCGTGCGCCGAACCGGGATCTTCTCGACCAGATACACCGAGACTGGAACGGGGAGCGAAAGCGACATCAAGGAAACGCGAGCCCGGGAGGATCACATCAAGAATCTGCCTGTAGGCCAAATGGAGATTCTGATGGTGGATAACCGCGAGGGCACCCGCTACTCCCATCTGCATGTCCGGCGCGCTCCGCGGTTTCAAGTGGAGGGCCTTGAGCCTTCGCTCTACCCCAAGATGCACAGCTATCTTGACCCGGAGGTGGGTGTGAATCTGCGGTTCAAGGAAGCCGAGAACCGGAAACAGCGGCGCAGGAGAACGGCGGGGGTGTTCCTCGGCGTGGGCGGCGGAGAGTGACGATGCGAATGTCAGTCACAATCCGATGGGCCGTGATTGCACTATTGCTTTGCTGCGAGCATGGGCAGTCATCGAGTGAAACTCTGAACCGGTCGACCACCGCGATTGCGCAGTCCGCCCCCAAACGCCAGGGATTCTTCGACTACGCGCTGGGCAAAATCAATCCGCACGACATCGACTATGGCGCGTCGTTGGAAGCCGCTCGGGTCTCCTCTTCGGCCCGGCAGCGGTGCGGTCTCTGCGGGTCGGAGAAGATCGTCCGAATGGCTCCATTGATCCAAGGTCCGTGGAACCCAGGTCCGATGCCAGCTCTTGCCATGACCGCATAGCATATAAGCGGCTGCGAGCCTCGATCTGATAGTTGGCGATTTAGGCATGAACCGAGAATCCCTCCCGGCGACATCAGCGTTTTTCAGGACCGATCTGCGCGGAATACCGTCGCTGCCGCTCGGTTGCCTCTACGGAATCCAACGATCCGGATCGAACTTCCGACATTCAGCTTGAGAAACTGGTTTGAATTGAAAACAAAGTTAATAGTGGATTCCGGCATCTCTTTCCGGCGATTGAGTTTACGGCACTTCCGCTCTTTTCGTTTTCATGTCTCTAATGGAGTTCAAACGGAGTTCACCGCTTCACGTCCAGTCGAAAAGTCACTCAGGATCGCTCTCCTCCAATACTTCAGGATGATGTTCAAAAGGTGTCGGCATCGCCAGGACCGCCCGCTGAGTTCAGGTGCACAATGGGCTATGGAGATGCGGAAAGCAAACTTCGCTTCCCGCATCTCCACAAACCCTACTACGACGGCGAAATATACCTGCCCTCGAACTTGAATCGAGAATCTCTAGCTACCGTCGGCTGAGAAAACGGAGCAGGTCACACTGGGCCTAGTCTTGGAATCCGGCTTTAACAGTGACCACCAAACATTCGATTTACGAACCCATTACAGCCCACTAGGTCATTATTTGGGCCGGGGCCATTTTGGATATCGCTCTGGATATTTTGAAATGTCCTCACCACGAATCCATTCGATCCTACCAAGTCATTTGTCGGTCCGGGGCCGTGTTGGATATCGCTCACGACATTGTTAAATGAACGAACGGTCCAACCGTTCTGGCCCACTAAGTCGTTGTTGTCGCCAAAACAACCGTCAGGTCCACCAACTCCATTTGTCACGCACTTCGAGAGTTCACGCAAAGTAAGCTGCGTTGCCGTACAACTCGCGGCCGCGTACGGCTGTCCGCCTGTTTGAACGACGCATTGGACCGCAATCTGCTGCTCTGGATTAAGTTGGTTGGCCAATAAATTTCCACCAGCGCACGTGAGGAGACCATTCGTTGTCCCTCCAGATCGCGCGGCGCAGTCGACCAGTATTTGACCAGCCTGGGGCAGCACAACTTGGTTTTGAGCGCAGGCGACGAATTCTCTTAGGTCTCCCTGCGATTGCATTGCACATTGAATCCCTAATTGTTGAGCCTGCTGGCCCATTGCGGAGAAAGTCTGGGGCTGGTAAAGCATTGGTGCACCAGGCTGTGTCCCTCCGGAAGGATTCTGTTGCAGGTACTGCATCACTGCGGCGCAAGGACCGGGCCCAAGAGGGCCTGAGCAAATTGGCCCTGACGGACTGTTGCCAATCACTTGCGGCGAAAATCCTTGAGGGGGAGGCGCGCTGGGGCACGGTCCAGGTCCGAAAGGACCATTGCATACTTGGCCGAACGGCCCGTTTACGGGACCTCCAGGTCCATTTGGATGCTGTAGCATGTACTGCCGAACTGCTTCGCAAGGGCCTGGCCCGAGAGGGCCAGCGCAAATCGGACCTTGAGGCCCATTCCCGATCACTTGTTGGGCTCGCAGGTCGGCAGGAAGATGCAGCCACACCAGAGCCACTAAGACGAGCATTAACCTGACAAATCTCCCCATAAAGAACCCCCTCAATCCATCGTCCTCCCAAGCTTTGGTTATGGTTCCCTCCGCCATCTGCGTTGTCGTCACTTCCGCCAACTTCATCATGAGTTTCATTACCGCCTCCATTCACCTGATCTGTCCTACTGCAAACACAGAATGGCTCCTTTTTGGAAACTGAGCACAACAATTCCTAAATGATGGATAAAGGGACTTGAGCCGCACACGCGTTCGCAGGGTGGAACGTAACCCACTTTTCTCGAAGTAGAGCGGGAGACCTAGGTGAAGATCTGTATTTTGCCTTTGAAAACCAAATCTAAAATATCCGGCTTAACTACATACCGGCTCCAAATGGAAATGCGTGTTCTTCTAGATTTAGAACTCGTATGCCGACGTTTCCTCGACTTCCGCTTCTGGACTCGGTCTTCCCGAACTCCCGCACTCTACCTATCTTGCAAGGTGTCGCGCTGGTGTGTGTGCAACACCTGCTTGAGACGACTGGAAGCCTGATAGAGAAATTTGTGGAGTTCGGCTTTGCTCCAGGAAACATCCACGTTTTGGGTAAACTTTACTCGACAGATGAATCGGCACAGACTCGGTTGAAAGCACTCGGAGTAAATGTTTATGAGAACGGTAGCCACTTCGCATGGGGGCGGTATTCGAGCCAGATCAGTCGCGACATCGCGGCGATGTGGCAGCAGGCGTTGTTAACGGGAGCGTTTGACCATGTCAATAGAGTTATCGTACTCGACGACGGCGGGGGCAATATTGCTGCGGTACCTCGAATACTTGTAGGCTCGCACTCAATGGTAGGGGTTGAACAAACCATGAGCGGCATAACCCTCAACCGGTGCGAACAACCGCTCATACCATTTATCGGGGTGGGATCCTCGGCTGCCAAAGTCTTACTTGAGCCACGCATTATTCAAGAAGCATTATTTCACCGCGTCGTCAGCAAGGTTCCTACAAAGGGAGGGACTGCAGGGGTGGTTGGATATGGTTACATTGGACGTGCGGTGAGCGAAGGCTTGCGTTCAATCGGGCAGAATGTCCTTATTTACGACGTTGATCCTGATAAGCAATCGGCCAGTTCGGGACAATTTCTGAGAAACATCGGTGATCTTTATTCCGAATGCGACACCATCTGGGGTTGCACTGGAGCGGATCATCTTGCAAACGTCGATTGGCCCCGACACTTAACTGGCAACCAAACTCTGATTAGCTGCTCATCCAAAGATTCAGAATTTCGAAGTGTGCTCGAGTTGATAAATGGGAAGCCTGACTTCGAATACGTGAGTCGCCTTTCTGATGTGGTGCTCGATGTTCCATCATCTTCGGTTCAAATTTTAGGCGGTGGATTTCCTATCAATTTCAATGCGACCAAGGAAGTCGAGCCCGCCCGGGACATCCAACTCACGCGAACGCTCTTGTTTTCGGGAGTCCTTCAGGCTGTCTATTTGAATAAGGATATCGGGTCGGGAGTCGACATTGATCTGGACCCATCCAGCCAGATAAGGATTGTATCCCGGTGGTTGGAATTGTGCCCGGAACGACGCTCATGGTATTCGGACCCTGTAATCAACGTATTCACGGCTGAAGACAGTGTCAGACGCAACGGAAGTCGCTTCCAACGGTCTCCTGTGGCGGATCAGATTCACCCGGTTCACTCTTGAGAATGATCAGGTTCGAGCTAATCTGACGCCTGCAACCATGAACGGGCTGTCGGTGTACAGGCTTTCCTTGGTAACTTGAGATCCATTTTTCACATGCTTGTAAAGCTCTTTCCATGGAAACCTTGAGTCGGGTCGATTTATATCGAATCTTCCGGCTTGAGAATAAAACACCGTCTTTTGGACGTCTATTGCAAACCCGGTTCGTGCTTCACAGAGGTCCTGAATGGTCTTTGAAATAGGTCCAGGGGTTTCTGCATAGTTCGCCACATTGGGGGGTTCTGCTCCCAGGAGCGTAGGGCATCGGAAAGAGTAGTAGCCTGAGGGATGATGCTTGCTCAGATGTCCCGGCTGCATTATAACGGGGTAATAACGCGGTGAATTTGTTACCCTGGATCTAATGGTCGCCGAAGCTGCATCCAGAAATCGTTCAAAAGGTTCAAAGGGACCAAGTTCCTGTTTGCTAATCCCTACAGGCTGGAAGGCCGGAAAGTCTCCTTCGGCAATACTTAATAAATGGCAAATCGTAGCAAATTGATAGAGCTCCCCAAAAGGCATCGGAATAGTTTTGGCCGGCCCATCCAGAAACCAAGCCCTGAGTTGCGCGTTCTTCGCCGCAGAATGACGAAGCGAGCTCGATTGCTTCCAGCCCGTTTCCAGAATCATTTGCCTGAATGTTGAATCGGAACCATCTTTTTGCTTTAAGAGGCTCACAAAAGCTTCGGTGAACACAACCGCAGAGACTTTCCACTGCGATGCTTTTACTGTGGATTTTTTTACGAGTGACCAATGCGAATCGCTTTTATCCCAATCCACGTCTGTACCAGCCACTTCACCAAGTGCGCGGGGTAGGCGACAATCGCCAAGAGGGGCAATGACCCATACAGAGCGCGCACCTGCGGACAGGCTGTATTGTGCCGGGAGCTGGGTGGTACCGAGCAGATAATCAATCGTCTCAAAAACCCCAAATAACTCCCCCGGCTCCAATATCCTGAGCGGCACCGTCTTCCCGTGCTTTGTCGCTCGCGTCTCTCCGGCGAATACCTCGACAGCATTGTTCCTGATTAGAGCCAGTGGTATGGTGCTGTAGGACGTTCGTTGAATAAGCTCTCGACATTCCGCGCATGACGGATACGTCCCGCAGGGGGAAACAAACTTGCCGTCTTTGACCAGCAAATCGGCGTATTCGTAATCGGCCAGATACGAAATTGGAGTCTCCGGCTCTTGATCGACACACACCTCCCTGATCGCCTGACAAAGCGCCGGGGCATCTGAAGCTAACAGATGCTCAATCTGATTTAAGGTTAGCGGTCTCGTTTGGGAACAAGGCATTCAGGATTCTTTCTGACTGCGGGCTTGGAGAAGCCATGTTTCTGATCAGTAACCAATTATGCCGGAAATTGCGGGCCTTGGCCGAGAAAAATTGGCAAGATCTCGCCTTGATATAACGAAATTCGAGAAGATTTTTCTTTTCAGCCAAAACACCTGGTCGCCACTGTCACAGCTAGTGCAAAATCTCCACCAATGCGTTCATCGAGGCCGCTTACTCTCGGGAATTCGGCCAGTATCCGCCAATCTGTTTGGTATGATCCTGGGTTGACGGGAACTGCCCAACGCGCGCGTCCATCCTTGAAGCTGGAAGCTCCCAACCGGCTCATTTTATGAGAAATGCCATGAGGTGAGGTGTATTCATGCGGAATGTTGCGCGCTTGAAAGTGGGTTACTACCCATTGCCGGAGGTCGAGGGAGTGAAACTTCGCTCCCTGCTCTCCTTCGCTGGGCCGGCTTCGGTGATCGACCCATGTGTAGGGCAAGGAACTGCACTGCATCTAGTCACGAGCGACGCGCAGGTTCGCCGGTACGGAGTCGAGCTTGACGCTGAACGCTCACGGGTTGCCAGTGCTAACGGCATTGAGACCATCCAGGGAAACACGTTCGACGCGATTGCGCGGCCCGAATCATTCTCGCTGCTGTATTTGAATCCGCCCTACGACTCGGAAATCGGCTCGATTGCAAATCGCCGTATGGAGGCCGTTTTCCTGGAACACACCTACCGCTGGCTGGCGATGGAAGGCGTTCTCATCCTGGTGATTCCGTTCGAGCGATTGCACGACTGTTCCGGCTTGCTGAGTTCCCATTTCGCAAGGCTGGCCGTCTTCCGCATGACCGATGCTAATTCGGTCCAGTACCGGCAGATCGCTGTGCTTGGCCTGCGGCGCGACGTCAGGGGAGTGGCCGTTGAGAGCAACAGGCGGCAGCTTTTGAGCCTTGGCTTGTATGGCAGCTTCCTGGGACTTCCCGAGTTGCAGCCGGGCGCGTGTCCTTCGTATCCCGTCCCTCCGTCTGGCGCGGCGGAGTTGAGCTATCGCGGCCTTCCCTACGACTTGTTGGAAGACCTGTTGCCGCAATCGGCGGCATGGAAACAGGTGGCGCCGTTGCTGATGCCGCATCAGGACGTTGCGACTGGCAGGCCCATCACACCGCTGCATGGCGGCCATGTCGGGCTCCTGTGTACTGCGGGGTTGCTGAACGGCGTCTTCGGCCTGGGTGAGGACCGGCACATCGCCCGCTGGCGCTCGGTCAAGCATGTGACGACCTTCGTAGAACAGGATGGGGACGCCGAGATCATCCACCACCGAGAACGGTGGGCCAACGAGTTGTACCTGGTTTATGCCGATGGGAGGACGCTGAAGCTCACGGAGACACCAGCGAAGAAGGAGGGTGAGGCCGATGGAGAACGCACACCTGCGGCTCGGGCTGCTTGAGTACGTGCGCATGACAGAAAAGACCTCGACCCGCATTCGCCTGCGGGTCGATCGCTATATCGGAGAAGATCGGCAGGCGCATCTCTTGAGCGTCTTCGGCAACGACTCGGATGTCGGCGCGATCACGGCCGCCGTTCACGAGAAAGCCGCCTTCAGCTTGACCTTCCCCGATGGCACGACAAAGGACGTAACCCTCGGCGAACATGCCTCCTGCTACAAAGGGGCTGTGACTCTGCCGGGCCGGAAGCATCCTGTCCGTCATCTGCTGGCGGTGTCCCAGGAACTCCACACCAATGGGAGCGCGGGGCGGACGATCCTGTTGCGATACCGGCGCGAGGAGGCGTGGGCCACGCTGGTGAGCTTCCTGGGGCTGCCTGCCGATCCAGCTTGGGCAGACCACATCCTTCGGATCGTTGAGGGAAAGAAGAGAATTGAGGAGATAGACGGCATCGGCTGCGAGCCTGTGCTGATCTCCGCGACGACCGAGGAAGTGCTTGAGTGGATCGGGGGTGGCCTGCGTTCACGCGTTCTGAGCTTTCCGGAGGGGAATGGCACCGTGATCTGGCCGCGCTATTCCGTGGAGGAAGCCCTAAACGCCCGGCGGGCAGCAGCTTAGTGGCTGCCGGATTGACCCGATCGCTGGCAATCAACCCAAGCTTCGTGGGTTCGAAGTTGGGCGTGCCTCGCTTCTGCCTTAATTGTTCTCCTTGAGGAGATGATTTATGATGAATTTGGTGGAGATGACCGATGGAAAGCGGAATCGAGAATCTGACAACGAATGAGGCGGCTATTGCCTCTGGCGTCACAGTTGCCAAAATCAACCGGATGATCGACAAGCGGATCCTTCCCAAGAAACTCTACAAGACCTCCCAGAACCGGACTGTGCGTAAGGACGCCTGCCTTTGGATCGCGTTCTATTTCGAAACCGAGGAGGTGCTGACGTCGGCGGCGCGGGTGAAAGCGATGCGCGGCGGACTCGCACACAACCACTCATGGACGGAACTTCGGCAGTGCAAGTTCGAAGAATCCCGGACTGTAAAGGTCATGCTGTCCTCAATCTGGGATGACGTGGACCGCCGCCTGAGCCAATTGAAGGATGCGCAGCAGATGGTCGTAGAAGATCCGGAGATTCTGCGCGGCACGCCTGTCATCCGGGGAACTCGCATCCCGGTTCATGACGTTGCCAGCCTGGTCGATGCCGGCACACCAGCCGATGAGATTCGGGAGATCTATCCAAGCGTCACACCGTCGCAGATCGCGTTGGCTTCAATCTACGCGAAGGCCAATCCTCAAAGGGGCCGTCCCCGGCGGCGGAGCTTCCCCATCAGTCTCACGGTCTCCGTTTCCAAGAAGCAACTTCGTGGCTCCTCTATAGGAGGCTAGGAGTTTGCAGAAAATACTGATCGATGAAAACCTGAGCCCTTCGCTGGCCGCCGACGCCCAGTTGAGGGGCTTTGTTTGCTCGCATGTGAATCACCTCGGCAAGGCGGGCACGAAGGACTGGGAACTCAAGCGCGTCATCCTTGAAGGCGACTGGACTTTTGTTACGAACAACAGCATCGACTTTCGTGGACCGGCGGGCAAACCGGGATCCGCTGGAGAATACGCGGACGTGCGCCTGCATGCAGGGCTCGTCTGCATCGACGCTCCCTTCGGTCTGAATCTCAATCTCCAACGGCAACTATTTGCGCTGATTCTTGACGAGTTGGTGAAGAACGGCGATCTCACTAACCAGTTGCTCGAAGTAGGCGTCAAGAAGGACGGCAAAGTGGAGCTTCGGTGCATCGCCCTTCCCGCGGAAAAAGATGCCTGAATGGGGCCTCGGTCGGCTTCTCCCTGGCCTGCCAGTACGCTGGAACCCTGCGTTAGGCGAGTCCTCAACATTTTGGTGGAACGGTCAATCAGATCGTTGTGAAGCGGTAGGTCAAACTGCCTGCCGCCGGCCAGCGCGAAGCTGATCCGGCCCCTGCACGAAACAACCGATAACCGAGCCTTTAGGAGGTATCTCTGGTGGAGACGACCTTCGACTACTTGCGTCAATTTGGCCCTTTGCTGGCCGAACGAATTCTCGAAACCTATCCTCCGCTTCAGAGTACGAAAGACTCTGTGGCGCCATCCCTTGGGATGCTTCTGCGCCAGGCGTTGCCAGCCCAGGCGCTCGCAATTACCGGCACCGCGAAGTATCTGCGCCGGGCAAAGGCTGCACGAATCGTCGCCGAGTGCGGCGCAGGCAAGACGTTCATGGCGCTCGGCACGATCCACGTTCTGGCGGAGGGAAAGCCCACCAAGACGCTGGTGATGTGCCCGTCCCACATCACGCACAAGTGGGCTAGAGAGGTCTTGCTGACCATCCCGCGCGCCCGCGCCTTCCTCATCGAGGACATGCGCAATGGCGGCGATCCTGGCAAGCCTCACGGCATTTGCGAGGTGAAGCTGAGCAAGGGCAAGACGGTGTACGAGGGCAAACGCCTCAGTCTGCCTGATTTGCGACTCATGGGCCGCGAGGAATGGCGGAAGCGCTTTCCTGGGCCGACTTTCTTCATCACCGGCAAAGACAAAGGCAAGCTGGGTTACTTCTGGGAGCACGTCTACCTCAAGGCAAAGTCCGGTCCGAATCTGGGCGGTGTCGTGAATCCGGATTCCGGCGTTGCCATCCTCGATTCCGAAATGCAGAAGCTGACCGCACTCGACTTCACCGACAAGCTGAAGGTCTCGGAGGCTCTGACCGCGCCGCGCGGCGGCACTACAGCCGTTACCGCCGGAGCATCGACAAGATGTGTCTCGGCAATCAGGCCGGGATGGGCGTTCAGAAATGTCTTACTCAGAATCATCGCCCCCTTCGCGTCGGCAGTCCCGCTGTCTAAAAGAAATAGTCCCGTGACCGCCTTCCCATCTTCGCCTTCGATTGTTGCTTCAACATAAGGCACGTTGCCTATGATCTTGACCGGAATGGAACTCCCAGTAGGCGCTGGCCCGGAGCCGGAAAGCGCGAAGGTCGTTCGCTCGTGCTCATAGTCGGTGGTTACGGTGTAGTGCAAAAACAGATTGCTCCCGAAGAAGGCATCCACGCGCTTGCCCACTCCTGCCGATACATAGTCGATGCCTATGCTGGCGCCCTGTTGATGGAGAAGGCGTAACTCCCCAGGATAATTACCCCATTCAAGCTCGCAATCGTCAAGCATGTGAAGCGTCTGACTCGACCCTTTTCCAATGCCCTTGGCTTCCACAGTATGGTTAGAGCCAATTCCGGTGGCCTGTACCACGGAAGGGCTGACAACGGTCTCTGAAGACCCAGTATCGAGGACCACATTCAGAGCGGCCGAATCATTCACTTCGCCCTGCATGAAGACCAGCCCTAAGATGATCGGTGTCGGAATCGTTACCGGCGAGGGGCTCTGTTGTCCTGCGCAAGTTGAGCACAGGAAACCAAAGACGATTACATTGGCGATGCCTCTATGCGAATGTAGTGCGCTGATCATCAACAGAATGATTACAGATTCACCCCTACCTGTGTGCGAAAGCGCCATTGCGGGTTTACGTGCGGTCTCCGCGCGGTGAGTAGAAAAAGGCGGTTGCCGTAATATCTGGCCAATATTACTTAGCATCTCCTTCAATTTGACGGATCAAATGTCTCCAAATCGCCAACCTACGCGCCGGCCACCAACCCGGCGATTGGCCAGCTTGGCCGGTACACCGACCCCTAGACTGGTAGCCAGGAATACGCTCAGACCGCTTCAGTAATTGGTCCGCAATCTGGACCAAATGCGGGGCTGTGTCTTACCTGCACCCGCACGCTTCACATTCCATGTACAACCCAATTCCACACGGGAGATGATGATTCATGAGCAGTCTGACAGTTAAAGCTCTCCACCGCGAGTTCTTCTACAACGGAACGCGCATCCCCGATCCCGCCCCCAGCTTGACGGTCGAACAGGTGAGAGAAATCCTCACGCCAACCTACCCGGAGATCGCGACGGCCTCTCTGGTGGGGCCGGAAGATACAGGAAGCGCACTTCGTTACACGTTCAGCCGGGCGATCGGCAGCAAGGGCTGAGAAAGGCGCTTTCCACGGCATCTCAACTGTGCGCTCTCACTTGCTCCAGTGCGATCTGTGCGCCGCAAGGAGAGGGTCGCTCCCGAATCATCTGGACAAGGCGGCACATCATGAAGAAGACGAAAGCGGATCAGACTCAGCTGCTCGCGGAACTCCGTCGGCTTGAGAGCAAGCCGCCCAAGAGAGCCGACTGGCTCATCGCGAGGCATTTGAAATGCGAAGAATCACAAAGCCTGGCGCACGCCGTCGCAGAAGCAGCCAGGAGATCGTCGTCCGGCACGATGCCGATTCTCGACGCTCCGAGCGAACTGCTGCCGCCCCTGATATAGCGCTGTTGGGACAGGGTTGCGGTGAGACCCTCCCGTCCCTCCGTCGCATCCCCACAAGCTATCGACTGGAGACAAACGGTGAGCGTCTCTACCGCCTGTGCCTGGCGCTGGTGGAGCGGAATCTCGCCGGCGAAAAACTCTGGCAACAAACCGGCAAGGTCGCCGTGGTCTTCGCGCGAAGCGCCATGCAGAAGCTAATTGAGGAGTTCGCAGGCGGAGCGCTTGAAGAAAAGGTCGACTATTGCTTCGAAGTCAGGGACGACCTTGGAACAGGATATTGGCGGGGCGGAGCTCTTGGCGAAGGCAAGCTGATGGCCGCGTTTGAACTTCAGGCCTGCGGCTACCTCAAGATCGGAGCCGCGCTGGACGCGCTCGAAGAGCAGGAGCGATTCCTCGGAGCGGCGTTCTACTACCTTTTGCGGGGATCGCTCTACCGCTGGATTCGCATCTACGACCACACAGACGCCGAGTGTTACAACGAACAACTGCATGAGTGGATGGAGCAGGACGAACCCGAGAGCCGAGATTCTTACGAGTTCCCGGCGGTCGATGACGCGATTCCGGAGCCCGTCCGGACCGCGAAGAACTGGACATATCGCAGCGCACGCAGGCTGCTGCGACGGCACCTTCAAGGGCCGTGCTCTATATGGATTCAGAAGCTGCTGACCCTCCATCGGCTGTCGCGGTTGAAGGGCCAGGTCATGCGCTTCGAAGGGGAATACGACGACCCGCCGGTGCCGAGCTTGTTGCTGGTCTTCCGTGAGAATGACGCGATTCAGGCCTGTTTCGATCACGAATCAGAACGTTACAACGAGACAACCAATGAGCCCTCCTGTGCGGTTTGCTTTCGGCCGGAGGTTGGCGAAGAGTTCGACGCGGCAATTCGCACGATGGCGATTTTTCTCAGGGTCAACATGGAGCTTGCCGGTCTGATTACCTTGCTGAACGGCATGGAGGAGGAGACTCATGCAGGTCAACGTGAGCATCGGACAGAACCATCACTTCGCGCTGCATGAAGCCTTGCTGATCTACCGATCAACGGAAAACCAGAACGGCAGTTTCGGAAATACCTTCATCACCCACCATGAAGTGAAAGCGGACAATCGCGCCAAGCAACCAACGCTCGGACCAGCAAAGACCCTGACCATCGAGTTCGTTCAATCGCTGGTCCAGGCCTTGGGAGGCCGTGTGCAGGCGGAGTTTCTGCCCGAGAGCGTGCTCGCGCGCACCGAGCGGCTGATTGCCTGGTGGACGCCGCCACAGAAACGCCCGATGTTTTTCGGAACGACGCAGGGCGACATGGCCGGAATGAATGGCACGATCTTTCCGCAGCCAGCTCTTGTGTGGCTCGCGATGGATCATTCACTTTCGATCAGGGCGTTCAAAGAAAATCGTCGCCCCGCGGCCAATACCAAGCTTTGTGTGGCGCCCTACTGGAATGTGTACGACACGGGGAGCGTCTGCCTTGGATCGATGCGGGCTCCCGATGCCTCCACCGTAGCCTCCATTCCCCAGTGGGAACAGAGCTTTTATGAAAGCGAGTTTACACACGGCAACGTGGGGAGACTCGCGCGGCATACCGGCGGCTTCGAGGGACTTTGGAAGGAACTTGCCGGCAAAGAAGAGTTCCCCAGTGATTCGCTGATTGAGTTGCCGGAAACGGTAGGGGAGTTCTTGTCTGGAAAGAGGCGCGGTCATGTTTACTGAACACGCTCTTCCGAAATCTTTGTGCCGCAGAGGGCAGCCGCTCCGCGTGCTGATTGTCGGCGCGGGTGGCAACGGCAGCGCGGTGCTGCTCGGTCTGCCCTATCTCCACCAGGCGATGAAGGTGTGGGGCCATACCGGAGGTATTCACGTCATGCTGGCGGATGGGGATCTCGTCTCAGAGACCAATTGCGTCCGCCAGCCGTTTGCCGCAGCCGATGTCGGATTGAACAAGGCAGTCGTTTTGATCAACCGCGTCAATCTCTTCTGGGGTTTGAGGTGGCAGGCGCACCCTGAGCATTTTCACAAGGATTCGCTGAGAACCAACTCGGCGAGTCCGCACCTGATTATTGGCTGTGTCGATACGCGGGCGGCGCGGCACGCCATCTTGTCTGCGGTCACGCGAGCAAATGACAGCACCGTCTACTGGCTCGACCTCGGCAACAACGCGAGCAGCGGCCAGTATGTGCTCGGACAGCCTTTGAATGCCGCAAACCGCCGCAGCGCGGCTCGCCTCAGAACAGTTGCGGAGCTCTACCCGGAGATTGTAGATGCAGAAGCGGGCGAAGATCCATTGCCCAGTTGCAGTGCGGCAGAAGCGCTCGAACGCCAGGAGCCATTCATCAACCAGGTGTTGGCGACAAGCTCGCTCGCAATGCTGGCGAGGCTCCTTCGCTACGGCACACTCACCCATCACGGGGCCTTCTACAACGCTTCAAACGGTCGCATGAGTGTGTTGGGGGTGGATCCCGACCTCTGGAAAAAGATCCAGAGGCGCACTCGCGGGACTTCATCGGTCACAGGTAAGAAGCTGAGATAATGTCTCGCATACAGGTGGACCATGAAGAAATCTTCCGTCGACCCGGTGCTGGCTCTCGAAGCCAAGATGATCGTTGCGCTGGCTTTCCGAAATAGTCCCATCGAGGATCT
>Ga0302325_10015059_pt1 | contig 16445 bp, 20 predicted proteins | sample Palsa_T0_2_FD_201948 | JGI IMG/M metagenome (GOLD analysis project Ga0302325, IMG submission 201948) | Peat permafrost microbial communities from Stordalen Mire near Abisko, Sweden - Palsa_T0_2 | ecosystem: Environmental > Terrestrial > Soil > Palsa > Peat permafrost | place: Sweden: Abisko... | reverse complement strand
ACGACAACAATTGTGACCTGAATTCTGGACATGGTTGCTCCTTCGACTGTTAATTGCTGGAGGGTTGCGCAGCGGGAGGGGGCGCCAGTACCCGCAGGTAGTTGACGACATTCCATCGATTAGTGTCCGACAACAGCGTCTCGAACGAAGGCATCGGCTTCTTGCCCTGTGTGATTTTCCAAAATAGTTCGCCGTCGCTCTGCGATGAGATCTTCGGGTCCGAGAGATCTTTGGGACGAGGGGTGCAGGCGATGGCGGCCGGGCCGTCTCCCTTACCGGTGGCGCCGTGACAGGCCACACAGTTGGCGACGTAAACTTTCTTCCCCGCAGCGCTGGAATCAGCGCTAGGGGGGATGGGATTTTGCTTCCTCGCTGCCCGCGCCGGCGCCTTCCAGTCTTCCGCCGGCGCATCATCCGAATAGGAAAGATTCGCCGCGGCGAATAAGAGCCCGGCTGCGACGACCACAAGCCACGTCCGTCCATGAGATCGATTTTCGTTCATCACTTGACTCCCTGCTGTATGTTGACCCGGTGCCCGAGGGCACACGAAAGCTATTTTGAGGTCGGCTCCTTCGTCCCGAACGCCCGTACGTAATCCGCCAGCGCATGAATCTGATCCGAATTGAGCTTGTCCTTGAACGCCGGCATCGCCGGGATTTTGCCGTCCTCGATGCGGCTAACGAAATTCTCGTTCGATTGAGTTTTCTGCCACGCGGCGTTCGTGAAGTCTGGGATCGTGGGCAGTGCGATGCGCAATGCGTTTCCCGTGCCGTCCTCGCCGTGGCAGGCCAGACAGTTCGTGGCGTAGAGACCGACAACGTCCACTTTCTGCAACGGCGACGCCGCCACCTTCGGTTTAAGGGCGATCTCGGGCTTGGTCATCCGCACGTCGGTTTCCACTGCGAAAATAGTCATTCCAACCAGACTGACGGTGGCAGCACCAAGCATGGCCATGGCAATCGGCCGGCGCCGCGGGTCCCGGGAGGGAGTGCGGTCCAGCAATGGCCAGAAGAAGAGAATGCAGAAGAACAGCGACGGGAGAACGAAGGTCCCGACAATCTCCCAAGGTCCGTGGAAGTACCTCAGGATCTGGAACAAAAACATGAAGTACCACTCGGGGCGTGCCTCGTAAGCCTTGGATGGATCGGCCACGGCGCCGAGCGGAGCGGGGTGGGTGAAAACCCACGTCGTGAGCGCCGCCAATAGCCCCAAAGCGACGATGCCATCCTTCCAGACTTGTCCAGGCCAGAACGGTTCAGTTTTGCTTTGCAGCAGTTCCGCACTTTCCCACCACGCCGTGGTGACACCGTGCAGACGGAAGAAGTAGAGGTGTACGACGATCAATCCGATAATCGCGCCGGGAAGGACAAAACCGTGCAGGGCGAAAAAGCGGGTGAGCGTGAGATTCCCCACATCGGGCCCGCCTTGCATCAGGAGCCTAAGCCGCTCACCGATCACGGGAACGGTACCAACGATGCCCAGCCCGACCTTGCTTGCCCAATACGCCTTTTCATCCCAGGGCAATAGATAGCCGGTGAACGCGAGGCCAAGGGTCGCGCCCAGTAAGAGTACGCCGGTCATCCAAGTCAATTCGCGCGGCCGCTTGTAGGCGCCCCAGACGAACACCTGAACCAGGTGAAACAGCAGCAGAATCACCATCGCACTGGAGCCCCAGTGATGAAAGCCGCGGACGAGCCAGCCCAACGGTGCTTGTTCCTGGATGTATTTCACGCTCTGCCACGCCGTGCCCACCGATGGCGCGTAGCAGGTGGTCAACAGGATGCCCGTTACCACTTGAAGGACAAACATGAACAACAGCAAACTGCCAAACGCCGCAGTCCAGCGCGATCCACCCTTAACCGGCTCAAGGAGCAGGCGTTCCTTCAATTCCCGCCAACCCGTACGGGAACCGAAGAAGCCGGCGTCGGCCGGCGTCTCTGTCTCCTTGTCGGCCGTGATGCTCATCGTGACACCTTCATGACCGAATTCGTGTTGGCAGCCGCTACAGTTCCACCGCGACCTTTTCCTTCAAGCCGGTGCGAAAGTCCTGCCAACGGACCCACAGGTGTCCGTCACGAATCTGAAACTCCAGGGTGTCCATTCCCCGCGGGGAAGGACCGCTGATGAAGCTTCCAGTCTTGTTGAAGATGCTGCCGTGACAGGGACAGAAAAAATCCGATTTCGCTGCCAACCACGTGATCGGGCAGCCGAGGTGGGGACAGATTGGCGAGAGAACGTTTACGTCGTCCGGCGAATTCCCATCCACTCGAGCCCAGATCGATCGAGATTGCCGCGTCTTGTCCCAACCATCTTGCCTTACGATCTCGATGGGAAGCAGCGTCCATGTTCCGACGGGAATTAAATTGACAGCGCCGGCATCGGAGAAATCATCGCCCGCGGCGGCCGTGCCCTTTCGCCGCCGCAACGGACTGGTCACGAACGCCACCACCGGTACAACGATCAATGTGCCGATGACTGTCATCAGTCCGGCCGTGCAAATGGAAAGGAAACGCCTGCGATCGGGCACATTGGTCATGCTGATTCCTTCCAGTCGGGCCGCTGATTGGGCGTACCCGACGCCGGAAGTATCCGTGCCACGCTTCGCACCAGAAATTGGTCATTGCCTCGATGCTGAATCAGCTTGATCAACACGATGCACCCAGTGGCGAAACGATTCTTCGACGAAATAAAAAAAGCCGACGCAACCAAACACCACCGGTGTTCGATTGCGTCGGCTTACTCGTTAACGAGTCCCCCGGCCGTCGGCCGAAGTACCCTTTACTTAGTCATCCGAGAATATCTTCTTCTACGAGCCTGTTCATCTCGCAGGGATTTGCATGATACGGCGTCCGTCCGGCGATGCAAGAAAAAACCCAAGCATTGCCGTTTTGACGGGAAAGAATCAATTGACCGACTTCGGTTCCGGTTTCGTTTCTCGCAAGGGCCGACTGGGTGGTGATAAATAAAAGAGGCCCCGAGCGAAAAGACTCGGGGCCTCTGCTTCTCACGCTAATCAGAATGTCTAAATGCCGGCCTGCAGATCGGCGATATACGCGGCCAGATCCGTTTGGAACTGGGTATTCGCTGCCGCAAGAGCGGCCTGATCATTCGTCAGTTGGGTTTGTGCTGCCACAACGCCGGCGTCGGCGTTAATGGCAGATTGCACGGCCGCCTCGGCAGTTTGAACCGGCGCCTCATCGGTCTGCAACTGCGTCTTAGCCGCAGCGAGTAAAGCTTGATCAGCCGTCAGGTTGGCCTGCGCCGTCACGACGCCGGGGTCGGCATTGATGGCTGCTTGCACGGCTGCCTGGGCTGTCTGAACGGGCGCTTCGTCCGTTGCCAAGTTTGCCTGAGGGGTGACAAGGTCGGTGGTGAGTTGAGTCTGTGCGGCCGTGAGTGTGGCCTGATCGGTAGCGATCACCGAGCTGAGCGCGCCGGTGCGAGTGTCATATCGAAGCTGGTATTGGGCAGCAAAGATCGCCGGTTCGTCAGCCACGTAAACAGCCTTGATCGCGGCCCAGTCGTTCTGAATCAACGGCTGCTGGGTTGCCAGGACGGAAGTCAGGTTGGCCTGAGCGGTAACGACGGCCGGATCTGACAGCGCGGCCTGTTGAGCCGTCTGCAACGCCTGGTAATCATTCCATACGTTCGTCCGGTCAGTCTGGATGTTGGTCCAGTCAGTCTGAATCAGCGGCTGCTGGGTTGCCTCGACGGAAGTCAGATTCCCCTGGGCGGTAACGACGGTCGGGTCTGTCAGCGCGGCCTGCTCAGCAGTCTCCAAAGCCTGCTTATCATTCCAGACGGCTGTCCTGTCGTTTGACACCGTTGTCTGGTCGCCAGTTACCAGCGCGTAGGCGGCGGTATCCACGGATGTTGGGGTGGCCGGCAGAGGAGGGATGTACGCCCCATCACCATGACCACCGTCATGACCAAAGCCACCAAAGATAAAGTTGTGGAAGGAAGCGGACATCAATTTCCGCGATTCAAGGGTGTCGACGAAACGACGGACGGTATTACTCATGGTGTATCTCCCTGTGGAAAAGGCGAAGCATAATTGCCACGACGACACTCGCCGCGGCTGTTTTTTTTACATTTTTGGGGGGGATGTCGGGCTGGAAGCCCGATCTCTCGACATCTCACTCGCGCTCTGACGTGGGCAATTTACCGCCGCCAAATCGAACTGCAAGCATTAAATAAAAAAAATTTGCGACTCGTCGCTCAGCTTGTACTTCGCTAAGGATCGATGAAGGATGGAGGCCGCTGGCCGGCAAGCCCTGCCAAGGGTTACCGAGAGTGTTCGCTCAAAATTCGTTGAGTCTCACGATCGAAGTCGGCTACCCAGCCCGCGCACTTCATTCACTACTCGTCGCTCTCAGATAATTCATCGAACAGCTCGCGCACCCTGGCTCTCGCCCGGTTCAGCGCGCTGCGACCGAGTTTTGTGGCCGTGTAACACCGACGCAGCTTTCCACAGACCAGTTGCTCACGGGAGGCCAGATATTTCTTCTCTTCAAGCCTGTGCAGGATGGGATAGAGCGTTCCCGGGCTGATGTGGTAGCCATGGCGATGCAGTTCGCGGATCATCCCCAAGCCGAAGATCGGCTCCTTCGATGCGTGGTGCAGGAGGTGAAGACGGATGAATCCTGCGTACAGGTCGTGATCGGCCATGGGGTCAAAAAAGGAGTTGGTAAGCGAGGTAACACGAAAAGCGGTTGGGTCCGTCGATATCACGGCCGAACGAGAAGAGCACATGGTCATGTTCATCGAAGTTCAGATATCCGCCGACGTTGAACGCGGTATGTCCATGTCCGCCGCCGAAGAACGGGGTCTCGTGATAAATTTCCGCTCCAAGGGTGAGAGTTTCGTTTAAATCGTGCTGGAGTTCCCAACCAAAGCGGTAGAAGTTGCGGTGATCTTCGCCGGGGTTGTACCAGAAGCCCCCGCCGCCGAAGGTGGTCCAGTCCTTCTTGGCGCCGAAACTTTTCTGGAACCAGAGGGGCGCGAAGATCTGGGTCTGTCCGTTGCCAAGACCCCGGCCGGAATCACCGCTGGGAACCTCGGCCAGGGGAAACGTGCCGATTTCAGGAAGAACGTCGGTTTCGTGGAAGAACCGATATTTCACTCCGAGTTCCGTGTCTCCGTACCCGTACTGTGAGCTTCCGCCCGGCACCCGAGCGTAGGTGAGCGGAAGGATCGCGTGCAGTTGCACGTCGGGCACCAGTCCGTAATCGACTTCCAGGGCGGGGATTTGACCGAAGTCCGCCCCCGCCGTATGGCCGTAGAGAGTAAAGGTATCGATCTCCCAGTGCTTGTAATCGGTCGTATCGGGATCGTCAGTGACAAACGGCGGGCCGGCCGATGCTCGCCAGGCCGGGAGGCACGCGATGAGAAGCAACGCCGCCGGGCGAATTTTCCGAGGAAATACAATCTTGTAATCCAGCATTTGATGTCAGGAAGAGCCGGTTGACGAAAGGCCGTCATATGTTATAAACGGAATCCGATATCGGATTACGATAACATGCGGCGACACAGGCAGCAAGGGAAGGGAGATCGATGCGTCGGGGCGTGACGTCAATTGTGGCGATCGACCGCCGTTGCCCCCTCTCCCGGTACTCCGGGAGAGGGCTGGGGTGAGGGTGATTTGGAACTTCGAGCGTCGCTGCTGCCCGAAATCACCCTCACCCCATCCCTCTCCCGGTACTCCGGGAGAGGGGACCATAGGCATCTCGCCGCGAACAGGCGTTATGCCCGTTCCGTCACGCCCGGCGCCAACGCGGCAGTCCGAGGATTTAATGACGCTGACTTCCAGAGAATTTTGGACCGCTCTTCACGGAATGATCTTCGGCGCCGGGCTTCTTCTGGCGTTCACCGGAAGCGCCGTCAGTCTCTGGAGCATGCGTTCGGAGTGGACCACCCCTGCCGGCAGAGCGGCGGGCGCTCGCTGCCTGCTTGCCGGTTCGTGGACGATGGCCTTGTTTGCGTGGCTGGCCGTATCGATCGGAACATTCGTGATCTACCCGTGGTATCGGGCCGCTCCGCCGGCGGGCTCTACGCCATCCATGCTCGCCGGGTATCCGAAGTCTCTGCTCATTTCCAAGCCAGAGACTGCAGACTGGCACGAGTTCGCAATGGAGTGGAAGGAACACGTGGGCTGGCTCGCGCCGATTCTTGCAACAGCGGTTGCCGTGGTCGCCACGCGTTACCGGGGTGCGCTCGCCAGCGAGGCACAGCTTCGTCAGACCATGCTGGTATTGCTGAGTGTCGCGTTTTTTTGTGCGGCGGTCGCCGGACTATTCGGAGCGTTCCTCAATAAAATGGCACCGGTCCGTTAGAGATGAACCGAACCATGGCAGACGACTCGCGTCCCGCATGAGCCATTTTCAGGAGTGATGTGGACCATCAAGCAAATGCAGATTCCGAGGCTGAAGCGATGGCGAACGGGCCGGCATGGGCGGTGATGCTCTCAGCCAGTATTGGCGCCGTCGCGTTCGGCTCTCTCACCATGCTTTCCGAGTGCTCTCCTCGCGCCTCGCATTTCCTCCTTTGGTATCGCCCCGCCGGAAGCCTTTCGGGCGTCGCGATCTGCGCGATTCTGATTTGGGTGGGAGTGTGGGCGGTCTTGCATGCGCGATGGAAGAGCAAGCGGATTGGGTATCAGCGATCGCTCATGGTTGTGATATTGGCTCTCGTGCTTTTCTCGCTGCTCGCTACGTTTCCGCCCTTCTACGAGTTGTTTGTGAAGCATGGCTGACTGGAAGGGATGCCGGCGTCGCCGGATCGCTGCGTGTGACAAGCCAGCATGGAACCGCAAGGGCTGCTCCAACCAGTGGAGCAATGATGTACACCCACAAAAACTCCAGATGGCCCGACACAAGAGCCGGCGCAATGGAGCGGACAGGGTTCATCGACGCTCCACAAACTGGTCCCGCAAACATGGCTTCCAGACCAACCGTGCCACCAATGGCAATGCCGGCCATGAGGCCTTGTTCCTTCGAACCGGTTGCCACGGAAAGGATCACGAACATCAGGATGGCGGTGAGAATCACTTCGAGGCCGAACGACTGCATTGCCGGCCCCGCGGGAAGAGTCGCGCCCAGCCGGGCGATATTGCCAAAGAGCAATCTGAGCACTGCACTCGCGAGGATGCCGCCCAGGAGTTGGCTCCCAATGTAGGGAAGGACACAGGCGCCGCGAAATCGCTTCGCGAGGAAAAAACCGATGGTGACTGCGGGGTTGAAGTGGGCCCCCGACGCGTCCCCCAGTGCGTAGATCATCGCCATGACGATGAGGCCGAACGTGAAGGCGATTCCCACGTGGGTGACGCCGCCGGCGGTGACTGTGTCGATGACGATCGCTCCCGTGCCGGAAAAGACGAGTGCGAACGTTCCGAGAAGTTCAGCGAGGTATTTCCTCATCAGCGGATCTGTTCACCGCCCGCTCTCAACTCTTCCCCCTGAATCAAAGCGGCGAGCCGTTGATCAAAGTGCTCGATGAAGTCGCGGATCTCGTCGCGCACGCGGCGGTAGTGGCCGAGCGCCTCGGCCTCGCTCTTTGCGCGTTTTGCCAGCCTCGGCGGATCATCAAAGCCGACGTGAATCACCTTTGTGGCGGTGGGAAAAACAGGGCAGCTTTCATGGGCGTTGTCACATACGGTGACCACCACGTCGAAGGGGACATCGCGAAATTCATCTGCATGCTTGGATCGCTGACCGCTGATATCGATGCCAACTTCTCTCATCACCTGCACAGCATTCGCGTTGATGCCGTGCGGTTCGACGCCAGCAGAGTACGGCTCGATCGCCTCGCCTTTTAAAAAGCGCGCCCACCCCTCGGCCATCTGGCTGCGGCAGGAATTTCCCGTGCAGAGAAAAAGCACGCGACGTTTGCCTTGCTCATCGCCCACAACAGCCTCCTTTCCCACCGGCAGGGCGAGAACCGGGAGCATAGCTCTCCAGCGCGTCGGCCAGGGCCCGAAGCTTTGCGGCCAGTTCTCCATACCGCACCGAGTAAAATACGGTTCGACCGACCTTAGCTGACTCCACAATTCCCGCACGTTCCAGGAGGGAAAGGTGCCGTGATACGACGGAGAAATCGACGGAACAACAATCGGCAACTTCACTCACCGAGCAAGCGCGCCCGCACTTGGAGAGACATCCGAGCAAGTTCAATCTGGTGGGATCGCAGAGGCCTTTGAAAAGTTCGGGATCGAGAAGCTCATCAATCGGGCCACAACAGGTGGCGGCCTGCTTCGGCGTCAACGGCGCCCGCTTGTTTACTTGCGTCATCATGCAACTATTGGCAGCCAGGGAGCGATTGTCAATTTGGGCTGTGCCGAAAACATCGAATCGAGTCTTCCAGTGGCGTCGAATCGTCAGTGTCTGTGCGAGGAAAAATGCATTGGACTGTGCTGGAGCTTGATCTGGCCTGTTTTGGGGAGATGATGGGAAAAACCAATGGCAAAAGCCGGCAAATCCGCTGCTTCAAATAAGAAGAGGATCTTCCTCGTGGATGATCATCCGATCGTCCGCAAGGGGCTGGCTCAGCTCATCGACAGCGAGACGGATCTATCTGTCGTCGGCCAGGGGGAAGAGGCGTACCAGTCGCTTCGGGCGATTCGCGAGGTCAAGCCGGATCTGGTGCTGGTGGATGTGTCGCTGAAAGACAGCGACGGCATTGAGTTGCTCAAAGAGCTCAAGGCGCAGACGCCCGAATTGCCGGTTTTGGTGGTGAGCATGCATGATGAGTCGCTTTATGCGGAGCGGGCGCTACGGGCCGGGGCCGGCGGATATGTCATGAAACAGGAGCCGCCGGAGACGTTGTTGTCGGCGATCCGGGCGGTGCTGGCTGGAGAGGTGTATGTCAGCAGCAAGATGGGTGCGGCGTTGCTGCAGCGCATGGTCGGAGCCAAGAAGGGGACGGGCGCGCTGCCGATGGATCGGCTGACCGATCGCGAGCTGGAGATTTTCCGCATGATCGGCGCGGGGCACAGCGTTAAAGAAATCGCCGACAAGCTCTTCTTGAGCGGGAAGACGGTGGAAGCGCATCGGGAGCACATCAAGCAGAAGCTCAACATCCGCAGCAGCGCCGAGCTTTTGCGGTTTGCCATTCGCAACACGCCGGATGCTCAATAGTGCGGCGGCGGAGGCATTTTCACACGCGCGGCGCGCCGACCACGCCGGGTCTGAGGTACTCCCAAGGCCCGGATTCCCCCGCGTTCGATCCGAGCCGGCGGAGTCCCTCTGGCTCGGCGTAGTGGGCGAATGTGTAGGCTTTGGAATTTCGGTTCTCAGCGACCAGCAGGATGTCTGATTACCTCAACTGAACAATTGGCGTGGGCGGCGACGTCAGCCGAGACGCTCCCGAGGACGATTCGGTGAATGGTGCCGACGCCGCGAGCGCCGAGGAAGATGCAGTCGGTGTTCCAATCGGCGGCCTCTTTCGTGAGGATAGACGCCGGATCGCCGGTCTAGCGCAACGTCGGAGCAATCCGACCCGTCATAAGCACTTTTGCTGCTGGATCCAGATGCATGCCAGGGATTCTGTAGTGCGTTGTCATAGGTTCCTCACTGGTTTGCGATTTCATCGCGTCTGCTTCGTCGTTGCTCCCTCACTGGAAGCATCATGTCGTGCCTCCGTCGCGGCGCGTATCGGTCCGATTCTCCGCGCGCTCGTAGGGGAAACCACCAACCCTCCATCGGTGATTAGCTGCGAAGCGAATCGGGTATGCGTCCGATTTCCAAAAAACAGGATCCATTCGATAATGAAGTTCGCAACTCGAAAATCCCGTGCCGCTCCATGGACATGCGGCGCTCTCTCTGTGAAGACGGAGGACATCATGACACATCGCCGGCCCACCCTCGAGCAACTGGAACAGGCGCTGCGGTCCAACGTCTGCGCACGTTGCCCGTTGCGAACGGAGTGTATCGAGGGGGAGGGACTGCGGCGCGGATGTGAAGCGCATTGTCCCCTTTTTGTTCATCTTCCAGTGCTGGCAGAACGCGCCGGGCGGCTCGATCCGATGGTTGGCCGGCATGAGGATGTCCTGCGTGATGCGATGCGCCGAATCATCGAGGAAACCGATGAGGCGGGCGGGGAGCCGCTGCGCCGGTGTTATCGCCAGGCGGCAAAAGTACTGGCCCAGCTTCTGAATGTCTGAAGCGTGCCGTACCACGGGTTTCCAACCCGTGTTTTTGAGGAAGACACGGGTTGGAAACCCGTGGTACGAGGTCACAAATATGAAGGCGAACGTTTTCCGGGGGGTCAACTCGATTGGGATGGAGGAAGTGTGCCGGCCACGCGCTGCTGCCGGCAGCGCCGTGATCCGAATTACGCTCACGACGATCTGCGGGACAGACCTGCATATTCTCCGCGGAGAATACCCAGTGAAGCCTGGGCTGGTGATTGGCCATGAGCCCGTTGGCGTCATCGAAGAACTGGGCGACGGCGTGACCGGATACAAGGTGGGCGAGCGAGTGCTGGTCGGCGCAATTACGCCTTGCGGGCAGTGCCTGGCATGCCTCTCCGGGCATCACTCGCAGTGCGGTCACGGCGAAGGATACGAAGCGATCGGCGGGTGGAGATTCGGCAACACGATCAATGGATCGCAGGCCGAATACCTTCTGGTTCCCAACGCGCAGGCGAATCTTGCAAAGATTCCCGACGACCTGCGGGACGAACAGGTGGTATTGCTGGCGGATATTGCCTCGACGGGTTTCTCCGGCGCCGAGTCTGGTGGAACGAAACTCGGGGACGCGGTCGTCGTCTTCGCTCAAGGTCCGATCGGTTTGTGCGCCACTGCGGGTGCGAAACTGATGGGCGCGTCGCTGATCATCGGCGTCGATGCCGATGCACGACGGCTCGAAATGTCACGGCGAATGGGAGCCGATGTTGTTCTCAATCCTCGAGAGTGCGATGTGGTCGGCGAAGTCATGCGGCTGACCGGCGGCGTCGATGTGGCGATCGAAGCGCTCGGCACGCAGGAAACTTTCGAGAGCTGCCTGCGCTGTCTGCGCCCAGGAGGAACGCTTTCGAGCCTCGGCGTCTACTCGGGGAAGCTGCAATTGCCATATCAGGCGTTCGCCGCAGGACTGGGGGATCATCGCATCGTCACCACGCTCTGCCCCGGTGGTAAGGAGCGGATGCGCCGGTTGATGAATCTCGTGCGCTGCGGCCGCTTCGATCCGATGCCGTTGCTGACGCACTCGTTCTCGCTGGGGGAGATCGTCAAGGCGTACGAGCTCTTCGGCGGCCGGAGTGATGGTGTGCTGAAGGTCGCTATTCGGCCGTGAGGATCACTTCTCTAAACGCGGGACGCGAGCCGGTACGGGCTGGTGTCGAATCGTGCAAGTAATGACGGTGCCACCCCCTTTGCGGGCTCTCACGTCGAAACTCCCACCGATGACGCGGGCGCGGAAATGCATGGTCTGCAATCCGATCCCAGACGAAACACTTCTGCCAGGTCTCGGACGGTTGACGGCAAAACCGCGCTTGATTTCCTGAATCACCGCCCGCGAGACGCCGATGCCGTTGTCGGCCACCGCCAGCACGAGCGTGCCGGCCCGGGAGGCGAGGGTGATCTCGATCTGGCGTGCCTTGCCGTGCCGCACCGCGTTTCCCACGGCCTCCTGCGCGATGCGATAGAGATGGGTCGCGGCGGTTTCGTCGCGCACGCGGGCAACGCGATCCCACCGGAATGTGCAGCGAACGCCGAACGACTGCGAAACTTTCGCCGCCAGACTGTCCAGGGCGCTCCAGAGGCCCGACTTGAGATCGACGGGGTTCAGCCCCCGCGCCAGGTCGCGAGCTTGCCCGGCCGCCGCGCGCACGGCATCGGACAACTCGGCCAGTGATTTGCCAGTCGCCGCGTCGCGCGGAAGCGCGCGCCGCGTATGGTCGATTGCGAAGGCAATCCCCACCAAATCCTGGCACAAGCTGTCGTGCAGGTCCTGGCCAATCCGCCGCTGCTCGTTGGCGGCCGCTTCGAGAATCTGCCGCTCAAGTTCCCGCCGTCCCGTCAGGTCATGCACGATGCCGGTGAACAGCCGTCGACCGCCAATGCGCACTTCGCTGACTGACAGGTGCATTGGAAAGGTGGTGCGGTCCTTGCGCATTCCGGTTACTTCGCGGCCAATGCCGATGATCTTCGCCTTGCCGGTGCGCAGGTAATTGCGCAGATAGCCATCATGCTCACCGTGGAACGGCTCGGGCATCAGTCCGTTGATATTGGTCTCGAGCAGTTCGGCTGATCCATATCCAAAGAGTTGTTCTGCTGCAGGATTGAGGGATTCGATCGTGCCGCGTCTATCAATTGTAATAATCGCGTCGGCGGCGGCCTTGACGATGGCGTGCAGACGTTCTTCGCTGTTGCGCAAAGCGCCAGCGAGCTGCTTGCTCGCGGTGATGTCCTCGATGATGCACAGGTGATAAGAGTCGCTGGCGGCGCGATGGGGTTTCAGAGCAGTGACGCGCGCCCAGACGTGCCGGCCGCTCTTGTGGACGTAGCGTTTCTCGATGCTGTAGCCGGGAATACTTTGAGACCGCAGGCGTCGTAACAGCCTTGTGTCGCGTGGCCGGTCGCCGGCAGCGGTGATTGCCGCCATCCTTTTGCCGATGAGCTCCTCCCGCGAGAAACCGAGTATCTCGCAGAGCCGGGCGTTGGCTTCGAGGAGCCGCCCGCTGAGAGAATCCACCTCGGCAACACCGAGGGGGGCGTGATCGTGCACTGACGTCGATTGCCGATGGCCGTGTGCTGTCTTGGTTGAGACTCTTAAGCGTGACACGCGGCAAAAATGATGACCGCCACCAGGGGCGCTGTCCAGATGCCGAAGGTACCGCCTGTATAGGGTCTTTCACCTACGAGCGAACCCGGACATGTTCCGATTCCAAGTCATCTGGTTCAGGTCGATACTGTCTTGAGTGTGCAGCAGGAGGATCATGAACACTTCACTACTGGCAGAGCAATTCAAATCGAACTGTCTTGCCGCGCAGGCATTGCGGAAGCGATTCGATTCACACCGCGTGATCGTCGCCAGCGTCGTCGGGCCCGCCGGTTCCGGCAAGACCTCGATGATCGAAGCCTTGCTGCTTCGCCTCGATCCGAATGTGCGGGCGGCGGTGATTATCGCCAATCTCGGCGCAGATCGGCAAACGCGCCGCATCACTCAGCACGGGTTCGCGGCGGTCGCCATCCAGACCGACAAACTTACGGCCGAACTGGTCGGTGAAAGTCTTTCACAGTTCGATCTGCGAGCGCTGGATCTGCTTCTGATTGAGAGCCACGGCAACAATCTCAGTCCCGTTGAGTTTGATCTGGGGCATCGTCTGCGCATCGGGGTCTTCAGCGCGGCCGGGGGTCATGACAAGCTTGTCGAGTATCCGTTCATGGTTTGCGAGTCCGACCTGCTGGTTCTGACCAAATGCGATCTGCTGCCGCTGGTGAGTTTCGATTTCGACGTTTTCAATGACGACATTGCTCGGCTGAAACCGGGACTTGAGCTGATCCGCACGTCGATCCGCCGCAACGAGGGGATCGACACGCTGCTGAAGTGGCTTGAATTTCATGCGCCGCTGAGGAATCGCGCGTCATCGACCCCGACATTGTTTCATCCGTTCACCAACTGGTTTCAGGAATGAAGCCTATTTTACGGAGGTGTCCCATGACGGAACTAATCAAAAACGACTCTGAACCGCAATTGAACCTGCGCCTCTCGCCGGTGGCGCTAATTCGCACCGCCCTGGCGAAGGCGAACGTGCTGGCGGTGCGTCTCATCGGACCGCCCGGTGCGGGAAAGACGCAACTGCTCCAGGAGACGCTTCGACACCTGCCCAATGGCCGCCGTGTGGCGGTGATTGTGGTCAACCCCGCCGCGGGGCGCGACGCGGATCGACTGCATGGTGCGGCCGGGGTCGTCGAGCACATCGACGCTCCCGTTCCCACTGCCGCGGCAATCTGGCGCGTGCTGTCCGGGATCGATCTGACCAACCTCGACACGGTTCTCATCGAGTGCGCCGGCGGTTTGGCGCCGCTGCCCGACCTGGGGCAGGATGCATCGGTTGCCATTTTTTCAGTCAGTGGCGGCGACGACAAGGCGATGGAGTATTCCGAGCTGCTCCGTCACGTCAGCGCGGTCGTTCTCACGAAAATCGATCTGCGCACCGTGGTGAAGTTCGACTCGCAGATCTTCCGCGCCGACGTCGACCGCATCAACTCGGGCGTCGCTCTGCACGAAGTGTCGTCGCTGATGAGCACGGGCATGTTCAGCTGGTTGAATTGGCTCAATGAACGGCAGGCAGCCAAGCGGTCCCGCGGCCAACAGCCGGAGCAGGAGTTCAACGAAAATTTCGTCGGCTGACCTCAGGGGTTCAGGGTCCAGGGTATCGGGGTATCAGGGTTCAGGGTATCGGGGGTCCAGGGTTCAGGAGATGCAAGAGAGAAGTCGGAGCAATGTATGGAAAACGTGACGCCGCTGAATCAGAGCACCGTCGCCCTGCGCGAGCGCATTTGTCCCGAATGCGAATGGCGTGGCGATAAGCTTGAGGCCGCGGATGAATTGGCCTGCGAGAAGCTGTGCGCGCTGTTCGTGCATCTGCCGCGCCTCACGCGAATCGTAGCTCAATTTGGCTCTGAGCCCCCGTGCGGATACGACAACGTGATCGATCACTTTCTGCGCCGCGCCCACGAACAGTCGGGGTCGACACAACCCGATGGCGAAGCCCCTCTCCGCGCCTATGCCGCCGATGTCCTGGCCATGATCGAGCGCGTCGTCGCCCGGCGCGATGATCAGGCCAGCCGCTAAAACAGCTTCAGACGGCGGTTCTGGGCTTTCGCCAGGATGCTTCAGGTCGAATTCCCAAGCAATGCCACGGCACATCTGAGTTGTACGCACTGCGTTTGGCAACGCAAAGGAAATTACTAAAATAATCTGTATACTCCTTTCCCTGATGAAGACGCAGGGCGAAATCGAGAGCGCAATTGCCGAGGGCATGGGCCGCTTCGAGCAGGAGTACATGGGGCGGGGCCCCCAGGATGTTCACGCCTACCTGATTCAGGATCTGGTTGTCATCCGGCTCAAAGGTGTTCTTACCGCGGCGGAGCAACACCTGGTCAAAACGCTACCGGCCGAAAAAGGGAGAGATTTGCTGAAACAGGTGAGGAGTCACCTGATCGAGATCGCCCGCCCGACGATGGCGGCAATGGTCGAGGGGATTACCGGCGCCAAAGTCGTGAGTCTGCATCACGACATCAGCACGGTAACCGGAGAAGAAGTCGTGATCTTCACGCTCGACGAGTCGCCCCCATTCCGCGAGACGAAGAAAAGATAAATCCCCGCCATGATGGGTGCAAACCCCCATTGCAGCCGTTCCGCGCAGTGCTCGATGATGGTTCCAGACTTTTTGCGATACCGCACCGCAACCTACGCAGTGGGCGCAACCGCACGGCGCCAGAACAAACGAAGGAAAGGTACTTCATGGGGCAGCAATCAAAAGCCGTGACGTTCGATTTGACGTGTCCCCACGCGCAGGCATGGCTGGTTCTGACAAGCGACAATCGCGAACCGTACGTTGTCGAAATGCGGCAGCGGCATCGCACGATATGGTCCGCCAGCGCGGATTTGATGCCCGGCGAATACCGTTGCCGCTATTACTCGGGGGACGATCGAAACGTCAGCTATTACGGTCCGGCTAACATCGAGGGCAGCATCGGCTGCGGGATGGATGCCCTGCTTTCAGTCAAGATTTCGGAAGAGAAAAGGGATCCGCAATACGTTCAGGATATGAGGGCAAACGCCCATTCAGCAGTTCCGCCCCATTCTCGATGATAGCTGCGAAGCTTGGTGCATTTGCTCCGGGGGTGGATGTGCGCAGCAATAGGTTCCCGCTCTCTTGGTACTCCGCGCCGAAAGCGGGACGCTGGAGCTCGCATTATGGTTATATCTGGCAGGAGGATAGCTTGGACTGGGATTTGGGTGGCGGGCCTGCTCGGAGTCTTCGCACCGGCTGCGGGAGCCGAGCTGGCGGCTCTTTCCAAGAACGTGGAGCACATGAAGGAGATCGTCAACGCCCAGCAATCGAATGCGACGGTCGTGCCCCTGGTGGAAGCGCTCAACCTTCGGGACCTGCTTGAAGACGCCCTTCGCATCAATCTGATGGCCCGGAAATACACTGATACTCACTTCATCTCCGGCGACAAGCACAAGATCCTGCAGATCCTGATCAACCTGATTACCAACGCCAAGCAGGCCATGAGCCAGTCCGAACTGAAAACGCTGACTCTAACCACCGACACTGAAGCTGCCGGCGAAATCCGCGTGTCGATTCAGGATACCGGTTGTGGCATCGCCGCCGAGAATCTCGCACACATCTTTTCGTATGGATTCACAACAAAGACGGGTGGGCACGGATTCGGGCTGCATTCCAGCGCGTTGGCGGCGAAGGAAATGAAGGGA
>Ga0302325_10015057_pt1 | contig 16445 bp, 15 predicted proteins | sample Palsa_T0_2_FD_201948 | JGI IMG/M metagenome (GOLD analysis project Ga0302325, IMG submission 201948) | Peat permafrost microbial communities from Stordalen Mire near Abisko, Sweden - Palsa_T0_2 | ecosystem: Environmental > Terrestrial > Soil > Palsa > Peat permafrost | place: Sweden: Abisko... | reverse complement strand
GAAAACTGTCGAGGGCAAGCGGCGGCAGGAATGCCGACGCGGCAGGCACGAGTGCCCGCGCCACATCATCACGACAGTCCGGTGAGAAATACGGGCTAGCGTTGCGCTTTCTTCGCCGCAGCCGCTGGAACGGAAGGCGCAGGCGGGACTTGAATCCACCGAATCATTCCCGACCGCTCATAGAACCAGTGGCGGACGCGCAACTGGACAATCACGTCTGTCGCTACGCCGTCCAGCGCTGTCTCTCCTCGTTTCTGCTCTTCCGGAGTCAACCGGCGCGAGGAAGGCCTGCCGTCCACCCACGTCTCCAACCACGGTTTTTCATTGGCGCCGTCAGTTGATTCCGCCGGCCAGGTGATCACCAGTTTCCCGGCGCGGGATTCGGCTTCGAGCGGAATTGGCCTCGGCATGAAATTCAAGCATGTCCAAACCACAGCCATCAGGAGCACGATGACCAGGATTGCCGCCAAGCCCACTCTCACGCCAGATGGCGGCCTTGCTTCACGCGGTTCCGCTTTCTTCATGCCGAAGGTGGGGGGATCGATCTCGTCGATCTCGTCTTGCTCGGCCTCCAGACCGGTCTCAGGTTTTGCGGGCGCTGTTGATTCCGTCGCGGAACTCCGGCCGGCAAAAGGAGTGGGCGTGTCCGCGGGGCGGCGCTCGGGCGGTTTTTTCGGCTCGGGCGCTACCGGCCGCGGTGGCCTGCCAACCCCGGATATCGGCGCTCGACGGAAGCCCCACACCCCGCCGCGAGCGGTTGAGGTTGGGGCTGGCCTTCCGGGACCGGCAGGTTTGCTCGATTCACTAATTGCCGGCGGAGTTAGTGAAGTTTCGGCCTCCGGACCCTGCGCTTGCGCCGCGGGTGAACCACGCAACGCGCGCCTGGAGTAGGGTCGCGACGGCGGCGGCTCGGGAGCGATAGCCGCCGTGCCCGTGCTTTCCCGCCGCGCCGCCAAGGGTAGCAGGAACGTTTTGCTGCATCGCGTATCTTGCAAGGTACCGTTCCGGGTACGCGCCAGGAAACCATACTGCGTCGCCTTGAATTTCTCGGGCTTCGCCAAGAGCGTGACGCAGTGCGGCGCTGGAAACAGCTCGGCGAACAGATCGACTTCCTGTTGGGTCATCGCCAGTTCACCGCGGCAGTGTGAGATAAACCACCCCGCTACCGGCAGCTCGGCTTCGTTCTCGCGAAACGGCCGGCGAATCTGCGCCGCCAGCCGCTCGACGTCCCATTCCGACAGCGCGAAACTGGGCCCATTGCTGTGCTGGCACTCGATGGCCTGGCAGGCAACCAATGTCAGCACCCCGTCTTCGACGGGGCCATACAGCAGACCGCCAACCTCCAAGCCTCCGTGCGGAATTCGCCTGTAGCCATCTGCAGCGCAGAAATCGATCTCCTGCAGCAGGCTGTGTGAATAGCGAATGCGGAACGGAGCGCCGGCGGGATTCCACTCGCCGTAGGGCGAGGCTGAAGAATTGGATGGCATTCGCGAAAAACGTCTCCTGGGCCGTTCCGCTCAACACAGATCGGAAACTTGCGCAAGCGGCGGCCGGCATGGGCCGCTCGTTGCCACGACGGGAGAAATATCCGGAGCGCGGCGGCGGCTCATCTCGTGAGAAGGCGTTCCCTTCTCCTCATCGCTGGATTCTTTTTCTACCTGGAGAACATAGTAATAGGTCACAGCACCCATGACCAAGGCCAGCAGGAGCAGCGCCGAAAGCCGCCTTGCCGCGCGCGGCGACCACACCGACGGCTCGCTCACAAGCGCACCGGTATACGCGACGATTGCGGCGGCCATCGCCAGCCCCAGACCCAGCCTCCATCCCCAGTGCATGAGGTCCAACGCGTCTTGTCCGCCGATCTCCGGCCAGGCCGTGAACACAGCGACAATCGCCACCAGAAACTCGAATGCGTAGGCCAGCCGCCACAATCCTGTGCTCATCGGCAAAGTCTTCCCATTCTACGATGTGAAGGCGTGGCTCCTGAGATCTGCAGATGCAGCCGGGGCCAGCCCCCGTTAAGAAAACGCTCCCTGACGGTCGCGGCTCGGCGGGCAGTCACACCTGACCCCGGCGTTCTACACTGGGGCCATGGAAACCAGGTTTGCCCGGCTCGCGTTCCTTTTTGCAGGCGCCGCCTTCGTGTGGAGCGCCGAGTCGGTTGCGGGTCTCCGGTGGTCTTCTCCTGCCGGGTGGGCCGAGCAAAGCGCGCGCCCGATGCGTGCCGCCACGTACAGCGTGCCGGGCGGCACTCCCGCCGATGCCGCTGAGTGCGCCATCTACTTCTTCGGCGCGGGCAAAGGCGGGACCGTGGAAGCCAACATCGAACGCTGGCGCGGCCAAGTTCTGGATAACGACGGCAAGCCGCACAGCGCTCAGGTCTCCAAGCGCCAGGTGCATGGCCTTACCGTCACTTTGATCGACACCTCCGGCACCTACACCGGCATGGGCGGACCCATGGCCAAGGAGCCATCCAGCAATCCGGGCTATCGCCTTCTGGGCGCGATCGTCGAGGGGCCCGGTGGCAGTGTGTTTATCAAATTTACAGGCCCGGAAAAAACGGTCGCCGCCAACCAGCGGAAGTTCGACGAGTTGATCAATTCCTTTGATAAAGAAAGTAAGTAGCGATCAAGTTGTTGCCCATATCGAGAACAACCCGGTGAAGGCAGGTCTCGTGTCACGCGCAGAAGATTGCCGATGGTCGAGCGCGGCAAGGCCGAACAGAAGCGCCGAGACGAGTCTCGGCGCGGCAGGCGCGAGTGCCCGCGCCACATCTAACATTCCATGAAAGTCATTCTCTTTGGTGGGACCGGTATGGTGGGACAAGGCGTCTTGCGCGAGTGTCTGCTCGATTCCGGCGTTACATCCGTTCTCTCCATCAGCCGCAGCCGGACTGGAGGCGAGGATCCAAAGCTGCGCGTAGCCGTTCACTCCGACTTCCTCGACTTTTCCGCTCTCGAGTCGCAGCTTTCCGGATTTGACGCCTGTTTCTTCTGCCTGGGTGTAACCTCAGCCGGCATGACGGAACAGGACTACACCCGTGTTACCCATGGCTACACGTTGGCCGCCGCCGAAACCTTGGCCCGTCTCAATCCGCAAATGACGTTTGTGTATGTCTCGGCGATCGGCGCCGATTCCTCCGAGCGAGGCCGCATGATGTGGGCTCGCGTCCGAGGCAAAACGGAAAACGCCCTCCTCCGGCTCCCCTTCAAAGCGGTCTATATCTTTCGCCCCGCCGGGATTGCCCCGCTCCACGGTGAGCGCTCGAGAACTTGGCTCACCCGATTCTCTTACACGATCATCGGCCCGCTGCTCCCGTTGCTGCAGTACACTTTCCCGCGCTATATCACCACGACTGAGCAACTGGGCCGCGCCATGCTCAAAGTTGCCAGGAGTGGCGCGTCGAAGCGTGTGATCGAAAGCGCCGACATTAACAGCATTTGACGGCCCGCTGCGGGCGAAAGAAAGCGCTGATCTCACCCCTTCGCCGATTCGCTCACGCCCGGGAACTTCTGTTTCCTTGCCGCATGCAGCGCGACCAGGTTCCCGTGCAGAATCTTGGATGCATCCGCGGCAACCGCGCCCAGTTCGTAAAGCGCCGTTGCCTGATGTTCCAGAATCGTGGCGTGCCAGCCGCGTGGGAAGAAGCTCGAATCCGACCCGAACAGTATTCGCCCCGCCCCCACCACTTCCAGCACGCGCCGGAATACGGTCCTCAGATCGAGGCCTTCATACATCATCCAGCGATTGCTCGACGAAGTATCGAAATAGACGTTTGGGCACAGGTCCGCCAGCAGCAGCGCTTCCCTCAGCATTCCCGCCCCGAAATGTGGAATCACAAAACGGATTTGCGGGAAGTGCACCGCCACGGGATGCAGGTCGAGAGGATTCGATAATCGCATGTCAAACAGGCTCGGCAGCCCCAGCTTCTTCCGCACGCCCACGCTGAGCGCGCCGCAATGCAAAAACACGGCCAGATGGCTCTCCGCGGCGATTTCCAGCAGCGGTATCAGGCGTGCGTCGGTCACGGGCACGCGATGCATCGCCGGAAACAGGCAAATCGCGTGCAGGCTCGGGTTCAGCGCGGCCGCCTTCACGCGATCGAGCGCATCCGCGTGGCTGGGGTCCAGCATGAAGTAACCAAAGAAGCGCTCCGGATGCGCGGCAACCGCCGCCGCCACACTGGCTTCATCGCCCGGCGCGCTCGCAATCAGGCAGGCCTGCGCAATGCCGTGCTTAACCAACTCTGCCGTCCACTTGTCCGCCAGCGCCCCGTCATCCGCGGTCGGAATCTCCCAGCCCAGCAAGGGACCCAGGGCTTCCGCGTTCGCGGCGTGTTTCTGTTGGGCCAGGCCTTCGAAGAATCGGTGCGAAAAGAAATGGACGTGCGCATCACTGACAGCCAGCTCGCCCCAGGGAGTGTGTGCCATGGCTAAATCTTATAAGCTTTCAGCCGTCAGCTTTCAGCTTTCAGCTTTCGGCGAACGGCCGACCCGGTGTGGCTGACCGCTGACTGCTGATAGCTGAAGGCTTTCTCTGCGCTATTCTGTAATCGCTCCCCCGCGCAAGCGCGAAAGATTTCCTCCCCACACATGGATTTTCTTGAAGGTCTGAATCCCCCACAGCGTGAAGCCGTCGCGCATGTGGAAGGGCCGCTGCTCTTGCTGGCCGGCGCGGGCAGCGGCAAGACGCGCGTGATTACACATCGCATCGCGCACCTGATTGATGCCCATCATGTGCCGGGTCCCTGCGTGCTTGCCGTGACGTTCACCAACAAGGCCGCGGCCGAGATGCGCGAGCGGGTGGTCAGGCTCCTCAACGATCCAAGCACGATGCGGACTCCGCTGGTTTCCACGTTCCACTCGTTTTGCGTGCGCCTGCTGCGCCGCGATGGAGCGTCGCTCGACCAGTTGCGGCCGGGCTTCACGCGGCAATTCACCATCTATGACGATGACGACCAATTGGCGCTCATCAAGTCAGCGTATAAGGACCTGGCACTGGATGACACGTTTCTTCCCTATCGCGCGGCGCTTTCGCGCATCAGCCATGCCAAGAATCAGCAGGCTACGCCGGAGGACTGGCTGAAAAACGTCTCGGACCCGAAGGCCAAGACGCTCGCGAAGATCTTCGAGGTCTATGAAGACCGTTTGCGGCAAGCCAATGCCCTGGATTTCGACGATTTGTTGCTCGAATCCGTGCGCCTGCTGCAGCATGATACCCGGCTCCGGGAATTGTGCAACCGGCGCTATGAATTCCTGATGATCGACGAGTATCAGGACACCAATCGCAGCCAGTACGAATTGATGCTGCTTTTGAGCGAACTCCGCCATAACGTGTGCGTGGTGGGCGATGAAGACCAATCCATTTACGGATGGCGCGGCGCCGATATCCGCAACATTCTGGACTTCGAGAAGGACTATCCGGACGCGGTGGTGATCCGGCTCGAGCAGAACTACCGCTCGACGAAGAATATTCTCGAAGCGGCCAGCTCGGTGGTGGCCAACAACCTCGAGCGCAAGGGCAAGTGGCTCTGGACCGATCAGGGGGACGGCCCGAAGATCGGCTTGTTCGAAGCGGCCGACGGCGAGCAGGAAGCGCTCTTCATTGCGGATACGATCGAACGGATCTTCGCCAAAAGCCCGGACGAGCACGTGGCCGTTCTGTATCGGACCAATTCGCAGTCGCGGCAGATCGAAGAGGCGCTGCGGCGATACGGGCGCAAATACCTGGTGGTGGGCGGATTCAGCTTCTATCAACGCGCCGAAGTGAAAGATGTGGTGGCGTATTTGAAAGTGGCCTCGAGCCCGGTGGATTCGATTTCTCTGCTGCGCATCATCAATACACCGGCGCGCGGAATCGGTAAAGGAACCATCGACCAGATTTCCCAATTCCGGCGCGAAAAGAACGTGAGCGCTTGGGAGGCCATCCGGCAATTGCTCGAACAGCGTGCCTTTCCGGCGCGGGCCGAAGCGGCTCTGCGATCGTTCGTGCGGCTGATCGGCCTGTTGGGCGAGAAGGTGCAATCCGAAAAGGCGCACAAGGCGCTCGAAGCCGTGCTGGATACCACCGGATACCGGAGCATGTTGAAGGCCGACACTACCGAGGAAGGCGAGTCGCGGCTGCAGAACATCGATGAGTTATTGCGCGCCGCGGAAGAAGGCGCGGAGCGCGGCGAATCCGTGGCCGAGTTTCTCGACCATGCCGCGCTGGTTTCGGATGCCGATCAAGTGAACGAGCACGCCGCGGTCTCATTGCTGACCGCGCATAACGCCAAAGGGCTCGAATTTCCAGTTGTGTTTCTGGCCGGCATGGAGGAGGGCCTCTTCCCGCACAACCGCTCGGTGGCCTCCGAGGCGGCGATGGAAGAAGAGCGCAGGCTGTGTTACGTGGGGATGACGCGAGCGCGAAAACGCCTTTACCTGACGTGGGCCCGCTACCGGCGCCGTTACGGCGCTGGATCGCCGGAGGCTTGTATTCGCTCGCGATTCGTGGGCGAAATTCCTCCCAGCTTGTGCGAACGCCTCTCGACTATGCGCGGAGCGGCTGCCGACGAAGTGGATTTATATTCCGAACAGCACGAAGTGCGGGAATCCGCGCGAAGGAACCTCTTCACCGGGCGAACCGTGAATTCGGTCGAGAACATCGCGCAGTTCTTCACGGAGCGCGGCATGCCAGTGCCATCCGGCCTGGTCAGCCGCCCGCAAACGGCCGGGTCTGGCAGCGACTCCGGCGCGCCTCGGAAAGCCGCCGGAACAGGGGCGGGCACGGCCGCCGGCAATCTGCGGCAAATGCCGGGTCCCGCGTCAAAGGGCCGCGCGATTCGAGTCGGCGTCGTGATTGAGCACGAAAAGTATGGCCGCGGCACCGTGATGCGCCGCGAGGGCGAAGGCGAGGATGCGAAACTAACTATTAGCTTCGCCGGTCATGGGCTGAAGAAGATTATAGAAAAATACGCAAGGATCACAGTTAAGGAATGAACACGAAGAAAGTTACGGACACGGCGGAACGGAAGAAACTGAAGCGAGCTCAGCGCAAGAAAGCGGCGCCCAAGGCGAAGCGCGCTTCCGGCGTTGCGCGCGGCGAAAACAAGAAGAAGGTGAAGAAGTTGGTGAAAGGCCAGCGTAAGCGTTAGGCGGAAGTCACGGGCCACATGGCTGTGGGGCAGGTTGACAACCTGCGGCCGATTGTCAATCGGCCTTTCCGATGGACCAAGGAGGGCCTCCGGCAAGAGAGACGCCGCGCGGCAGGATGCGGGTTGCCAACTGTTGCCAACCCGCCGCAGGTTGACTCGCCTGCCCCACATGTCTGCATGGGGTCTACTGGGATGGCCGCCTGGCAAAGTAGCCGCGGATTCCTTCTTCGGCCAGGCCCAGCGCGCGCGCCAGCTCGACGCGCGAGATGTTGTTCGAATATTGCGCCGCGATCAAATTCTGATTCGCGTCGGCCACCGACTGCTGGGCTTGCACCACCTCGAGATTGTCGGCAACGCCCGCGGCGAAGCGATCACGAGCTTGCGTAAGAGTCTCCTGCGCGAGTTGCACGTTGCTCTTGGCCACATCCACCTGCTGCGCAGTGGACCTCAGGTCGAGCAGCGCGGCGCGCACCTGGTAATCGATTTGCCCACGGAGATCCTCTAGCTCGTTGCGGCGATCGGTCAGTTGAGCGTCGGCTTGCAGTTCATCCGCCCGGATCTTGTGGCCGTCAAAGATGTTGAAGTTCAACGCGCCGGCCACTGTGAACACGCCATGCGCGCTGTTGGCAAAGGTAGTGCCGGCCTCTCCGTAGTTGCCTTGCACGGAAACAGTCGGATACCACTGGCTGTGCGCGGCTCGGCGGGCCAGCTCGGCCGCCCGAACCGAGGCGGCGGCGGCCTGGAAGTCGGAACGGTGCTGATACGCCTTGGTCAGAGCGTCTTCTTCGCTGATTGCCTCAATCGGCACGTCGGGGTTGGGGTCGGCCACTGTAAACTGCTGGCCCAGCGGCAGTCCGATGACCCGCCCCAGCGTCAGCTTGTCTTTCTCGAGTTGATTTTTCTGGGCAAGCAGTATCTGCTGCTGGCGCTTCAGCTCGACTTGCGCGCGGAGTACGTCGATCGCCGGGGAAACACCCGCGGTCTTCATGTCGGACGTGCGCCGGTAGAGGACATCCGCAGTGGTCACCTGAGCCTCGGTGGCCATCACCTGCGCGGCGCTCGCAATGATCTTCAAGTAAGCATTCCCAACCGCCTCGACCACCAGATCGCGTGCGTCTTTGAGATTCAATTGCGCGGCCTTGCCACGTTCCCTCGTCGCCTGATAATTGCGAAGCTGCGCCAGATCCAGCACCGGCACTTTGGCGAAGGCATTCGCCTCCTGGTAATGGAACGGGCCAACCACGGTCGGGAAGCTGAATGGAATCGTAGGGGGCAGCGTGAAATTGAAGCCGAAGGTCTTGAGGTTGATCTGCTCCTCAGTCGCCGTCACGCCGGCCGTGACCACGGGCAAGAGCGCTGCCAGCGTGCGAATCCTGGTGGCCTGGGTTTCGCGATCGGCCTGTTCGCTCACCAACAAACCGAGGTTGGCTTTCAGGCCGCGGTTGATGGCGTCATCCAGCGTCAAGGCTATGGCATTGGGGCTGACCTGGCCCCGTGGCACACTGCCCTGAAACTGGCCCAGTGTGGGTTGGGCGGCGGGGCCGGGCAAGGGCTGATAGCTGGTAATGGGCTCCGGACCCACCTGCTGGGCGATGAGGCGGCCGGCTGCGGCGGTCGCACCCATGACGATTAAGAAGCCTGCTAATTTCCCGTTACGCATTGATTCCCCTCGGGCTATTGTGGTTCGGCGACGCCATTCCAATACATTTTTCGATGCAGTGGGCCGCTGGTTTGAGACAGAGAATATTTAAGAACTTAACCTTTTGTTCGCGGGCCATCTTTATTCGCCCCCCAACCCTCCCTCGAGTAATCGTTATAGCGTATGGCATCCGATACGGCGCTGGGGTACCGTTTAAGAGCGGAAGCTGCCAACGGCGCCCGCTGCACTCGAAAGCATGGAACCAGATTCTTCCCAACTTCAGCCGGAGCAGCCACCTCGCGCCCGGCCGGCAATTCGAACAGGAGCTCTTGCGAGTGCCCTGACGGTGGTGCTAGGCATCGCGGCGCTCGCCACGTTCGCGTATCCGATGTACGTGATCCGGCCGTTTCGGGCGCAAGGAGCCACCGAACTGGCCGTGGCGCTCGCCATCAAGCAAGTCGCGGTGTGGGTGGCGGTTGGCTGCGCGATCGCGGCGCTGATTTGCCTGGGGAGGTTATTTCTACGGCCCTCGCGGGTGGCGGCCCGGGTGGTGGCGATGGTCTTCACGGCGTTGGCCTGCGGATCGATTTGGCTCGCGAGGTTCAACGTCTACGAAAAAATGTTTCATCCGATGGGCGCGCCCGTGGTTGAGCCAGCGGCCATAGCGAAGGTGGATCCTGATGACATGGTGATCGCCGTGAAGCTGAATGGCAGCGCCCGCGCCTATCCGATCCGCGAGATGGGCTATCACCATGTCGCCAATGACTGGGTGGGCGGCGAGCCGATCGTCGCCACGTATTGAACGCTCTGCCACACCGGTCTGGTGTGGAAGCGGACGGTGGAGGGCCGAACCCTCACATTCCATCTGGCGGGCATCAACAACCAGAATTTCCTCATGCGCGATGAGGAAACGGGCAGCTACTGGCAGCAAATCTCCGGGCTGGCCGTCTCGGGTCCGCTCGCGGGCAAGCAGTTGGAGCTGGTCCACTCCGATGAGCTGACGTTTGCACTGTGGAAAAGCGAAGAACCGGGTGGGTTCGTGCTGAAGCCGGTCACTCAGTTCGAAAAGGAGTACGACGCGAAGCACTGGGATGTGCGCATGGCGAAAGTTAAAACGGTAATCGACTTTCCAGGTTCCGGCTACAAGCCTCGCGAACTGGTGCTCGGAATTCACGCTTTCGGCGCAAGCCGTGCGTTCCCTTTCGAACTCGTGAAAGCCGACAAGCTGGTCCAGGACCGCGTAGGAACCGAGCCCGTCATCCTGGTGCTTGGGCCGGATGGCGAATCGGTACGCGCTTTTCAGGCCAGAACGCAGGCAGGCATGCCGGCAGCGGATTTCTATCGAACCGCCGCTGAACCGGAAAAGAAGACTGACGTTCAAGCCCTCGCATCCGCGGCGCACAGCCCAGTGATGATGGATTCTGCCGGCAACTCGTGGAACTTTCAGGGCTGCGCGACGAGTGGGCCGCTCACAGGCACCTGCCTGAAGCCTCTGTACGTGATCAAAGACTATTGGTTCGACTGGCGCAATTACAACGCAGGGACGACAGTTTACAAGAACCCATCCGCCACTCATTCGATGCCCGCGCAGCCCGCTGTGTCACACTCTCCGTAGTGCCTACTGATACAGCCGCCGCCCCGGTGACCCTTGCCCGGCGGCTGGGCGTGTTTGACGCCACCATGATTGTGATGGGCGGCATTGTCGGTTCGGGCATCTTCATCAATCCGTATGTCGTCGCGCAGGCCGTTCATACGCCCGCGCTCATTCTCGGCTGCTGGGCGTTCGGCGGGCTGGTTGCCCTTGTGGGCGGCTTCATTTGGGCGGAGCTTGCCGTTCTGCGCCCCGACCTCAACGGCCAATATGCCTATCTGCGCGAGGCCTATCACCCGGCGGTCGCCTTCGGCTATGGCTGGGCTTTGATGCTGGTGATCCAATCCGGCGGCATGGCCGCGGTGGCGGTGACTTGTGCCCATTACATGCGCGAGGTCTTCGGCGGAAGCATCTCGGATCGCATGCTGGCGATCGTTATCCTGTTCTCGCTTTCTTTCATCAACTGCCTGGGAGTGCGCGCGGGCAGCTCGGTGCAGAGCATATTGATGATCCTCAAAATCGGCGCGATCTTTGCCTTGGTCGCCGCGGGGACGCTGTGGGGATCAGGCCCGCCCTTGCACTAGACGCCGCTGCTGGACCGGCCGGTATCGTGGAACCTGCTTGCGGGCGTCGCCGCGGCGCTGACGCCTATTCTCTTCGCCTACGGCGGGTGGCAATGCGCCAGCTTCATGGCTTATGAGATGAGCAATGTTCGGCGGGATCTGTCGCGGGCCATGGTGTGCGGGGTCATCGGCGTGATCGTGCTGTACCTGGCGGTAAACGCGGTGTGCCTGAAAGCGCTGGGGCCCGCGGGCCTGGCCGCCACGATGACGCCCGCCTCGACTGTGATTCAGCACGCCCTGGGCCGCTCGGGCGCGTTCTGGCTTGCGCTCGCGATTGCCATTTCGACACTGGGTTTTCTCAGCCACGGCATGCTGACCGCGCCGCGAGTGTATTACTCGATGGCTCAAGACAAGCTTTTCTTTGCCTGGGTGGGCTGGCTGAACCCCCGCACACACGCGCCCGTAATCGCCATCGCGATGCAGGGAGTTCTCGCCAGCATCATCGCGCTCTCAGGCCGCTATGAACAGATACTGAACTATGTAGTGTCCATGGATTTCATTTTCTTCGGGCTTACCGCCACCTGCCTGTTCGTATTCCGGCGCCGCGCCACAGAGCCCTCAGGCTACCGCGTGCCCGGCCATCCCTACACCACCGTCTTCTTCGTCGCCGCTTGCTGGCTAGTGGTGCTTGGCACCTATGTCAACTACCCGAAGAATAGTTTCATCGGCCTCGGATTGGTGCTGTTGGGCATCCCGGCATTCATGTTTTGGCACAGGAGAAGCAGAGTTGACAATTCCGCCACGGCTACTTAGCTCGTCCTACATGAATTGGGCGAAAACCCAATCGCATGAGAAATACAATCTCGCCACCAGCGGTTTGAAGCACTATGCGCTGGCGAACCTCCCGGTGGATTGGACGCGGCTTGCGATTTCCGGCCCCAGCTACTACGGTTATCCAGACCTGCAGGCGCAGTTGGCCGGGAAGAATCGCGTCGACCCGGATTCTGTGGTCGCCGCCACGGGCACTTCGATGGCCAATCATCTGGCCATGGCGGCGGTGCTCGAGCCGGGCGACGAAGTGTTGATTGAAGAGCCAACCTACGAGCTGTTGACAGACACGCTGGGCTATCTGCAAGCCAACATCCGGCGTTTCCCCCGCCGCTTTGAAACCGGCTTTGCGCTGGACGCCGCCGAAGTCGAGCGCGCCCTGACGCCGCACACCAGGCTCATCGTCATCACCAATCTGCACAACCCGAGCAGCCGCTACACGGAGCCGGCGATACTGCGGCAGGTGGGCGACCTGGCGCGCAGCGTGGGAGCACGAGTGCTGGTCGACGAAGTCTACCTGGATGCGCTGTTTGATGCGGCGCCGCTCTCCGCATTTCATTTGGGGCCGGAATTCATCTCGACCAACAGCCTGACGAAAGTATACGGACTCAGCGGGCTGCGCTGCGGCTGGATTCTCGCCGAGCCCTCCTTATGCCGCCGCATCTGGCGCATGAACGATGTATTCGGCGTGATCCCTTCGCATACCGCGGAACTGTTGAGCATCGTTGCGCTCGAGAACCTGCCGGCCATTGCGGCGTCAGCCAAACAGTTATTGGATACCAACCGCGCGGCGTTGAACTCATTTCTGGCCCGTACCAGTCAGATCTCTTTCCCCCCATTGGAAGCCGGCACTGTGGTATTTCCCAGGACGATGCTGCCCGTCGAGCCTTTTTGCGCCTACTTGCGCGAGAAGTACGAAACGTCGGTCGTGCCCGGACACTTCTTCGGCGCCAACGCGCATTTCCGCATCGGCATTGGCGGAGACACCGACACATTGAACAAGGGTCTCGCCCGCTTACACCAGGCGCTAGCCGAGTTTCCCGGCAACGCCTGACATGGGGCAGGTTTCCCGAGGCTAGCCCCATGCGTAAGCTTGGGGCTGTTTCGACGCCCGCGCACTAGCCCCAAGCTGACGCAGCTCGGCGCTGAGCCGCATGGGGCTGGACCCCCACACCTCTACAGCCGCTCACCCCGCCTTTTCCACCGCTCTCTCGGGGTTCCCTCGACAGGCGCGAGGCTGGAGAGTTAGCGTACAGGTGTGGGACCACGGGCTCAAGACTGACCCCACCCGCGAATCCTAATGCCAAACTGGACCAGCCGACAACTCCAACCCGCGCCCGGCAAGTACGAACTTGACCCTTCGCACTGGGGTTACCAAGGCGCATTCTGGGGTTGCTGGATAGCGATCGGGCTGTTTTTCGGGCTGGTTTATAACAAGCTGAACTATGCGGAGACATTAACCCTGGCGCTGTTTGGCCTATTCTCCTTTCTGCTCTCGGAGCTGATGGCGAGATACATGCACTACCGGGGATGGGTCCGCGGCTCTCGCCGGCGCGTCTTCGGGATGCTACTGCTCGCGATCGCCGCGGCTGTTGTGCTCCAGGTGTTGGTCGATCCGCTGTTCCTCTTTGTCTTCCATACTGCCCAGCCCAAGCAACTGCTCTCAGCGCAGGCAATTCTCAGCTTCACCATGCAATTCTCCCTGTCGTTCTGGTGCTGGAGCGCCATGTACCACGGCATCCACTTGCGGCGCCGCTACGAGAAGAGCGAGATGGAGCGGCTGCAGCTCGAGGCGGCAGTGCAGGCGGCCGAGCTGCGCGCCCTGAAGAGCCAGGTGAACCCGCACTTCCTGTTCAATTGCCTGAACAATCTCCGCTCGCTGGTCGCCGAGAATCCCACACGCGCCCGCGAGATGATGCTGCGGCTGAGCGAACTGCTGCGCTATGCGCTTGAAGTGAGCCGGCATGAGCGGGTGACGCTGGCCCAGGAACTCGACGTGGTGGAAGCGTATCTCGACCTCGAGTCGATGCAGTTTGAAGACCGCCTGCGGTGGAGTGTGGAGGTGGCGCCGGCTGCCAGCGAAGCGCCAGTGCCTCCCATGCTGGTGCAGCAATTGGTCGAGAACGCGATCAAGCACGGCATCTCCGGACGGCCGAGGGGTGGGGAGATACGGATTCGGGCCCGAATCTCGGGAGGAAGGCTTGAAATTGAGGTGGAAAATACCGGGCAACTGGTCGAGTCCGCCGGAAACGGGTTCGGCTTGGAGAACGCCCGCCAGCGGCTTCGTCTGCTGTGCGGCGAACTGGCCGGGCTGACCCTGGCCAATCGCGATCGCGACCATGTTGCCGCCATTGCCAGCATTCCCCTGCAATGACTTTGCGCACGCTGATTGTCGAGGATTCGCGGCTGGCGCGCGCCGAGCTGCGGCGCCTGCTCGAGAGTCATAAGGAAGTGGAAGTGGTCGGAGAAGCCGCTAATGCGGACGAGGCGGAGATCTTCATTCCGCAACTGCAGCCGGATCTGGTGTTGCTCGACATTCAGCTGCCCGGCCGCAATGGGTTCGAATTGCTGGAATCGCTCGATTCCGCGCCGCTGGTGATCTTCACGACCGCCTACAGCGAATATGCCGTGCGCGCTTTCGAGGAGAACGCTCTCGATTATCTGCTCAAGCCCGTGCAGGCCGATCGCCTGGCGAAGGCGCTCGAGAAGGCCGCCGAAATACTGGCTCGCCGCGAGGCTCCCGTTCCCGCGGAACACAAGGACGCCGCAGCCAGCCGGCCGCCGCTCGGGGCTCGCGACCGCGTGTTCGTCAGGGACGGCGAAAACTGCTGGTTCGTGCCGTTGGCCGAGGTCCGGCTGCTGGAAGTGGAAGGCAATTACACGCGCCTGTTCTTCGGCAACCATCACCCCTTGATTCCCAAGACGTTGAACTACCTCGAGGGCCGCCTCGATCCCCAGACGTTTTTCCGCGCGAGCCGCCAGCATCTGGTGAATCTGAGCTGGGTGAAAGATGTGGAGCCGTGGTTTTCCGGAAGCTTGCGCCTGACCCTGAAAAGCGGCCAGCAAGTGGAAGTGTCGCGCCGGCAGGCCCAACGGTTCCGCGAGTTGATGAGCCTATGAGAAAACAGCGGTCAGCCGGTCGCGTCAAACGTGAGCTTAAGTTGGATAATCCTGATCTGGATACTTCCAGACGCCTGAGCATCGCCGCCCGTGTTTTTGTCAGTGCACCGCGGCCGCCACGATCCAGCCCAGGCCCAGCGCGATTCCAGCCAGGACTATGGCCGCTCCCAGTTGCTTTTCTTCCACGGCCTGACGCCATAGATTGCCTGGCAGTGAATTGGCAACAATCCACAGCGCCACGCCATAAACCGCCACGCCGATCAGCAGGAAGACAAGAGCGTTTGCAAAAGCGGCCAGACTCAAGCTTCCACAGTACCAGCTTTTCGCAAACCAGCCGGCTTGCTTCCCCGTACGGCTCCGCGCGCCGGAACCGGCGGCGAAACACAATTCACACGACTTAGTCATTTCTCGGCGTCGGCACCATGGTCGGATAGAAGCGCATCGTGGTCACGGTTGGCGAGAAGATCGGCAAAGAGACATTCCGGTCTTTACCGGAACGGCTGCGTCCGCCGCTGCACGCCCTCTGTACCCCCAGTCGCGGCGGTTTGCGTCCAGGTGTCGTCTCTCCCAGGTCTTCGTCGATAGTCGATATATGAGGCCCTTTACCCTCGTTCGCCGCGCCGTCGCGGTTTGGCTGCCGGCTGTCTGCTTGTGCGTTTCCTTGCCGGCAGCTCAAGCTCCTTCCGCTGACGCTGGCGATGCGCGTCTGCTTGCGACGGCCAGGCTCTGGATTACCGTCAAGTTTTTCCATCCATTCCTCGCTTACCGCTCGGACATCGATTGGGACCAAGCGCTGGTTGATGCCCTGCCGAAAATCATGGCCGCGAAATCTGTTGCCGAATATCAGGCGGCGGTGAATTCGATGCTGGAGGCGTTGCACGATCCGGAGACGTTTGCCCGCGTGGCGGCGGCGCCCGCAGCTTCTCAGGATCCTGGGGCAAAGCCCGCTACCTCGGCGACCGACGTCGTCCATATCTCTCTGATGCGCGTGGGGGCCTACTCCCAGTTATTGGTTCAGCCCGGCCCAGCCAGCGACGCCAGCCCGAAGGTGATGGCTGAAGCCACCGACGCGCTAGCCGGGTCGCTGGCGACCGACTATCCTCCGACTGCCGTCACGATCGATCTACATCGAGGCCCCGGCCATGATGCGCGGCTTCTCAGCAGTCTTCTCGATCTCGATCGCGTCCGCAGCCGCCTGATCGTCAAACCATTACCGGGCGCTGCCCAAAGGAGCTGGATGCATTCGGGTCTCCCTCCACAGATCGGCGAGGTGAACCACGGCTACTATTCGGCGTTCCTGACCCACCAAACCCGCACATACACTCCCGACGCGGCGGCAGATCGCCCACTTGCCATCAAGTTCCTGGTTGGTGAGGGATCCGTTCTTCCCGAAATCGGCGCGGCCCTGGTTGCCGCCCGGCTCGCAGAGCTGAAAGCTGATTCGCCGCTATTCACCATCGCTCACCTCGAGACCGTTTCGGTCCCCATGGGCGAAGGCGTCACTGCCACCGTGCGGCTCGCCGAATACGTCGCCTCGGACGGAACGGCCATCGATCAGGCTCACACCCCACT
>Ga0302325_10015054_pt1 | contig 16449 bp, 14 predicted proteins | sample Palsa_T0_2_FD_201948 | JGI IMG/M metagenome (GOLD analysis project Ga0302325, IMG submission 201948) | Peat permafrost microbial communities from Stordalen Mire near Abisko, Sweden - Palsa_T0_2 | ecosystem: Environmental > Terrestrial > Soil > Palsa > Peat permafrost | place: Sweden: Abisko... | reverse complement strand
AATGCGACGGTGGGAGCAACGGAATTCCCCTGGGGTCGGAGAAGACGCCGAATTCCCAGCTGCTTTCGCGCGGGGTGGCTCGGGGAGTTCGCCGCTCGGCGGCGGAGCTGGTCGCCACGATTTCGCCATGGGACGACCCCACCGAATACCGTTGAGCCCGCTCCACCGCAACCCAGTCGCAGAGGGCGAAGCTCCGCACCCACATCACAACCGTTCCGGTGCACAACGCCACCGAAACCCAGGCCAGTAACTGAAATGCGTGGCGTTTCACCGGGCATCAGCTTACCAAGAACCGCGGTCTTCTGGTGAATTGACCCTCCACATTTCTCTTGCAAAACAAGAAAACCGATGCGGCCCGATCCGATCGCCGATAAGAGGAAAATCTGTCGCGGCTTTTTTGTTGGATGAAAGCTAACACTCCGACGGCCTGTCAGCGTACAATAAATAGAGAAGTGGCGTGGAAAACGTTCCCCGTCCGCTTAGGATTATCCTTAGGCTAACTCCGCATGGCACGCTGTTTGGGCGTCCTTCCCCGCGGCAGGAAAGAAATCGTGGAACAATCAACCGCAACCGCAACCCATCTTACCGACCCATCCGCTCTGGCCGTTTCCCCCGCACTGCCGGCGGATCGACAGGAGCTTGCTTCATTCTGGGAGCGGGCTGTCACGCTGGTGGGGGTGGTCCTTCCGCTGGCTGGGCTGGTGGCCGCTATTGCCATGCTCTGGGGCCGTGGCTTCAGCTGGGTCGATCTGGGCCTGCTCCTGGGCATGTACGTCGCCACGGCCATCGGCATCACCGTCGGCTACCACCGCCTCTTCACGCATAAATCCTTCGAGACTGTCCCCATCATTAAGTTCCTCCTTGCCGTGCTCGGCTCGATGGCCCTCGAGGGCCCGATGCTCAAGTGGGTGGCGATGCATCGCCGACACCATCAGCACAGCGACGACCTGCAAGACCCGCATTCCCCGCACCATTACGGCAGCGGCCTCAAAGGTCTCTTCCTCGGCTTCTGGCATGCGCACGTCGGCTGGATCTTCACCAAAGACCCCTCGGATCTGCCCAAATACGTCGGCGATCTTCTCCGCGACCGCGTCCTCCGCAGAATCAGCAAAACCTGGTTCCTCTGGGCTCTGATCGGCGTGATCCTCCCCGCGGCCCTCGGCGGCCTGATCACCTGGTCCTGGACCGGCGTTCTCTGCGGCTTCCTCTGGGGCGGCCTGGCCCGCATTTTCCTCGTTCACCACATCACCTGGAGCATTAACTCCGTCTGCCATCTCTGGGGCACCCGCCCCTTCGACAGCCACGACGAGAGCCGGAACAATTTTGTCTTCGGCGTCCTCGGCTTCGGCGAAGGCTGGCACAACAATCACCACGCCTTCCCCACCAGCGCCCGTCACGGCCTGTTCTGGTGGCAGATCGACTTCAGCTACTACTTCATTCGCGGCCTGGAATTTCTCCGCCTCGCCTGGAAAGTCCGGGTCCCCGATCCCGCCCGCCTCGCCGCCAAGCTCGGCGCCGGCGCCGCCGCGCACGGCTGATCTTGATTAACGCCGAGGGTGCTTGCACCGTCGGTTCCGGACGCCAGCGCGGTAAACTGCCGTCGTGCTGCCACTCCGCCTTTTCACCATCGTTTCCGCGGTGTCGTTGGTGCTGTGCCTGGCGGGCTGCGCACTTTGGATCTGGAGTGACCTGACCCCGCCATATCAGCCGATGCTCGTGCAGGGCAGTCTGAGCATCCACACCATCCCGAATGATGTCATTTACTCTGGCCCGCCGAGGACGCTCCAAACCTTCGTAATTTCGGGCTACGCAGCGCAAGCTGCAACCACATGCAAGATTCCGATGTCGACGACCATCGTGTTTCCCTGTTGCGAAATCACTCTCGCCTTCGCGCTCTTCCCGTTCATCTGGTTCGCGCACTTTCGGGGGAAGCGAATCGCACGGAGCGAATTCCGCTGCCATACCTGCGGCTACGATCTGCGTGCCTCCCCCACTCGCTGCCCGGAATGCGGGACACCCGTCGCCCGGGGAGCTGGCCCGATCGGTCCGACGCGATGGCGCCGTCCGTTCAACGCAGTCGCCGCCGTTTCGCTGGCCCTCTTCGCCATTTTTCTCGTGGACTCGGCTCGCCGCCAGGTCCCGCCCAACGTGATAACAACGCTGCCGGCGCCTCTACTGACCACGCTGAGGAGCCAACAGACTGGTGGCACGACGACGAACCGACAAATGGGAGTCGTGACACACAATTATCATGCGTATAGCAGTACGACCGTGCATTATCATCTCCTTCTCGCCGCGGTGTTTCCAATCTACTGGATCGTCCTCCGGCTCCTCCGCGCCGAGAAACCGCGGGTTCGTCCCGCAACGCTCAGTGTGAGCAACGTCCCATTGCCATGATGAACGTCGAATCGGCTAGCGACTACAATATCCCCAGTGCAACGCCGCCTCTTCACGATCGCCACTTCGTTCTCGCTGGTTTCGTGCGTGGCGATTGCCATGCTATGGACGCTGAGTTTCTTCTGGTATGGCCGAGTCACCAACGCGCCTTCGGCGAGCCCCACAGGCGCCGATCGCGAGTTCGCTGTCTATTCTCACGCCGGAATGCTCCAGTGTTCGACCTGGAAGATCGAGTGGGACCAACCGCAGCCGCCGCCCTCAGCTTATATCTGGCAAATTATCGCATGGCCCGCTCACGGAGTATGGCGAGACGTCAAAGACGAATTCCTGATGGGGGTGATCAAATTTCAATACCGGGCCTACGGCGCTCGATTCAGAATTGGCACGCTGCGCGAACGGCACCTCCGGATTTCCTACGCATTTCCCACCGGGGCCTTCGCCGTCGCGCCGCTTCTCTGGCTGCGAAGATTCGCCCGCGCAAGGAGCAGGAGGACCGCCGGCCAATGCCAACGCTGCGGCTACGATCTGCGCGCCTCGCCTGGCCGCTGCCCCGAATGCGGGGCAATCCCGGCGAACGTCGAGCGCGCCTTTTTGCAAAAATGCGAGTGACAAAGGTTGAACTTGCATAACTTGCATAGAATCTCCTGTTGGCTTGAGTGATTAGCAGCATCTGGCAACCCGCCAGGGAAACCCACCCGGGGGGCAAGCACCCCGGGCGTTCAGAATCAAAACTGCAACGTGTCCCCAATCTCCCCGAACGCCCAGGGTGCTTGCACCCTGGGGGCTTGGGGGGGAGTCTGCTTGACCAGCAACCAAAGCACGGATAAACTGGTCGTACACCAGTCTAATTCGGAGATGCCGCAATGTTGGTTTTAGGCGACGGGAACAGTGTCGGGGCTTATGAGGCGAAGACGCATTTGTCTGAGCTTCTGGAGAAAGTGGGAGCCGGAGAGGAGATCACCATCACCAAACACGGCTCGCCCGTGGCGAAACTCGTGCCAGTGGTGAAGAAAACGACGGTCGAAGAGCGCGCCGCCGCGATCGCGCAGATGAAGAAGCTCCGCGCTGGGCTCAGCCTGGGCGGCCTGAAGGTTCGAGATCTGATAAACGAGGGTCGTAAGTGAGCGCCGCCTTTGTTGTGGATTGCTCGATCGCGATGACTTGGCTGTTCCAGGACGAGGTAACTCCTAAAACTGAAGCCCTATATGATCGTCTGACCAGAGAAACCGCGCTTGCGCCGACTTTGTGGTTCATCGAGGTAGCCGACGTGATTGCGCTAGCCGAGCGTAAGGGTCGGGTCAACGCTGCCCAGGCCGCAATATTCATTGGCAACATCGGGAAGCTTGGCATTGAACAGGATGACCAGGGTTCATCGCGCGCATTTGCGCATCTGCTACCGATCTGTCGAACCCATCACCTCACCAGCTACGACGCGCTGTACCTCGATCTTGCCATTCGCCGGAGTCTTCCTCTGGCGACGCTGGATGAGCCGTTGCGGAAGGCGGCGAAGAAACTGGGTGTCACGCTCCTTGGGAAGTGACGTGCAGTGGCCCATCAACGCTTCAAACATTCCGGCGATCTGGGCGACATCATCTTCTCCCTGCCGGCGATACGAGCACTGGGCGGCGGCGTGCTCTATCTCGACCCCAACGGCGGCCAGCACAGCCCACTGGTGAACTGGGCGGCCAAAACCAGCACCAAGCTCTTGTTGCACCTCGACCCGGAAAGTGATCAGGGCATACCGGTAACAGAATTGCCCGGAAAAACGCGCACGAATCTCAACGCCGCTTCCATCGAATCGCTTCGGCCGTTGCTGTTGCGGCAGGATTACATCGTCGATGTTCAGCCCTGGCAGGGAGAGACGGTCGAGCACGATCTCGATCAATTCCGCCAGCACAACCGCTTCAACAATCTCAGCGATTCCCACTTGGCGGCATTCGGCTTGCCATTGACCGAGCGAGATCGGGCGTGGATCACGGTGGACGAGCCAATCACCATTGATGGCCGGCCGATCGTCATCGCCCGCAGCCCGCGCTATCACGGCAACTTCGGCTTTTGGGAAAGCATCCTGCCCTTGATCAAAGACCGCTGCGTTTACGTCGGCTATCCCCAGGAACACGAATACTTCGTTTACACGTTCGGCCATCGGGTGATGCACTTTCCCACGCCGGACATCACGACCCTCGCCCGCGTCATTGCCGGTTCCCGGCAATTCATCGGCAACGTGGGTTTGCCGCACGCCCTGGCCGAGGCGATGAAAAAAGACCTGATCAACGAGATCTACCGCGTCAATCCAACGGCCATGTTCCAACGCTCCGGCGCGCAATACGTGTAAATGTCATCGGTAACCCCGCACGTGAATCACCCTGTAAACTAAAGTCGCGGAAAGCCACGATGTCCCAGCTGACCCTCCAACAAGCCTCCTCGCTGGCATTGCAGCACTACCAGGCCCGACGGCTCCCGGAGGCCGAGCAACTGTGCCGGCAGATCCTGCAGCAGCAGCCGCGCCAAACCGGCGCGATACAACTTCTGGGACTGATCGCCCATCAACAGGGACGCAACGACCAGGCCATGGATTTGCTTCGTCAGGCGATCGCGGTCGATCCCGTCTCGCCCGATGCCCATTACAATCTTGGCGTCGTCCTCAAAGGGAGCGGCCAGCTCGATGCGGCCATCGCCGCCTATCGGCAGGCGATTTTTCTCCGGCCCGACTATGCCGCGGCTCACAACAATCTCGGCATCGCCCTGCACGAGAGGGGACAACCCGAGGAGGCGGTCGCCTCCTTCCGCCGGGCGATCGCGCTGCGGCCGCGTTACGCCCAAGGCCATTGCAATCTCGCCGATGCCCTGCAGCGCATCGGCCGGGTCGACGACGCCATCGCCGCCTACCAGCGGGCCATTTCCCTGGAGCCTCGTTACGCGCAGGCTCACAACAATCTCGGCAACGCGCTGAAAGACAAGGGGCAATTCGATGATGCGATCACCGCCTATCGGGCGGCCATCCGCCTCCAGCCCGACGATGCCGAACTGCACAGCAATCTTGGCAATGCCCTCGCCGATAAAGGCCAATTGGAAGAAGCGATCGCCGCGCACCGGCGAGCCATCGCGGTCCACCCCAACTCCGCCGAGTTCCATGGCAATCTCGCTCTGGCGTTGCTGCTGAGCCGGCGATTCCAAGACGGGTGGCGGGAATATGAGTGGCGCTGGCGATCACATAAAGCTGCCATCCCAAGCCGAAATTTCGACCAACCCTCCTGGGACGGGGCGCCTCTGGAGACGCGGACGATTCTGATCCACGAGGACCAGGGTTTTGGCGACGCCATCCAGTTCGTCCGCTATTTGCCGATGCTGGCTCAGCGCGGCGGAAGCGTGATCTTCCAGTGTCGCTCCGAGCTGGTCAGATTAATGCATTGCGTCAATGGCATGGACCGGCTCCGTATCGTCGCCCGCGACAAGCTGCACGAGTCGTCTCTTCCGCCGTTTGACGTGCATGCCTCCCTGATGAGTCTTCCGCTGCTGCTCGACATGCCCGAGCCGACCGAGGAGTTGGTCCGGCCGCCGTACATCCGCGTGGAAGATGATCTGAATGCCGCTTGGCGGCAGAGAATCGGCCGCTTCGAGCACCTCAAAGTTGGTCTCGCGTGGGCCGGTTCGCCCCTGCATCCCTCAGATGCCAGGCGATCGATCGCGCCTGCGGCTCTTGCGCCATTGCTCCGGTGCGGAGCCGACGTCTACAGCCTCCAATTTGGCCCAGAGCGTTTTCAGCTGACGCCTGTCGCTTTCTGGTCGAAGCCGCGGATGTACATCCGCGGCTCCGCGCAACTCGGCGGCTACACCCCAAGTGAAGATGCTCTAGCTCCGCGCCAAGACGTGGACGGTTCGGCACTGATCGATCTCACCGCCCACTGCAGCGATTTCCTCGACACCGCAGGCCTCATTTCACTATTGGATCTGGTCGTAAGCGTCGACACGGCTGTCGCTCACCTCGCCGGGGCGATGGGGACGCCGACTTGGTTGATGGTTCCCTATGCGCCCGACTGGCGCTGGCAACTCAGCCGTGACGATAGTCCCTGGTACCCCAGCATCAAAATTTTCCGCCAGTTGCGCATCGGCGATTGGGACGAAGTCATCGCCCGCGTCGCACAGTCGCTTCGCCTGCAAGTGAAAGCCGGGCGTTGAGCGTGTTGAAAAGACAAGATAAGACACGCGTGTTATACGGAGTCACTGAGGCGCAACCGACACCCTGGAATGAACCTGACTAACAACGATCCAAGACAACCACAGAGGGGGAAGAGTCCACAGAGATCCCAGCGCTGCCTCGCTGCGCTTGGCCGCAATCAAAAAAAGGAGTTCACCACGGAGGCACGGAGACACGGAGGCGAGCCATCAGAACCACGGGCCGTGGAAACATTGTTTAGAATCTTGTTTTTAGGTCCCTGCCTTCAAGGGCGTAAGAGCGGATCGCTGTGATTGATATGGGCCCGGAAAATCCGCGCACGCCCGGCCCGCCGTCGTCCGATAAAAACCCTCATCCCCGGCCTCTTCTCTGGCCGATGTAACTATCGCGCGGGCGCGATCGATAGGTCCAAATGAACGGAGTTCACATGGCATCCGCCTGCAGCGACGTCTGGGTCGCCGGCCGCCCGCCGTCGCAATCTAGCGAGAACCGCCCGCATTTCCCCGACGCGTTACGGCTTTCGTTTCAGAGCTTCAACAACAAATATGCCGGCGAAACCTGCTGCGTGATCGGGCGCGGCCCGACGCGATTCAACTACAGCACTCTGGCCGACATCGCCGAACCGATTTTCTTCATCAACGACGCGGTCTGCCTGGAGAAATACGTCCGCTCAGAATCGTTCTTCTTCGCCCATGACCGCGAGATGCGCGTCTGGCTCAATGGATCGATGAAATCGACCGCGGTACTCCCCATCGACGGGACCGTTCTCGGCGAAGATTCCAGCCTGGTCCTCGGTCATGCCGCCCCGGTTGTCTATTATCGCCGGGGGGAGCACGACACGCGGGAATTGCTGCAACTGAGCCGCGATGAGCTGGCCGAGCGCGAGCAGTTGTACGTTCATTCCGGAACGATCCACTCCCTGCTGCATTTCGTCTGGTTCTGCGGCTTCCGCCGCGTCGTCTACATCGGCTGCGACGGAATCAATCAGAAAACCGACCTCGCCAAAGCCGGCGCATCCCCCGACGGCTACGACCCGCGGTTGCAGAACCGATCCAATACCACGCCCTGGTGGCAATACTCCCGGATTCGCATGGCTCAGGATCTCCTCACCGGGCTCTTCGGCATCGAAGCGGTCTATCTCGGCACGCCCCCCACGCATCCCGTGTAGCCGCCGAGCGTTGCTCGCGGTCCCCCCGTAGTTTCTCAAGCTAACCTTGAGATCTTCAGATTGTAGCGATGTTCCACCGTCGCAAGAAACTCATCGAGTTTCTGGTCGTCGGGCCTGCGCCGGAAGGCGAGCCGGCTGTTGCCATTGGGCTGTTCAATGTCGAGGAAATACCCGCGCTTGAACGCACTGAGAATCAGCGCAATTCCAATGACAACTACGGGCAGGCACCATGCCACCGCATGGGCGAGAATGCCGCCTCCATGCCGCATCCAATTGAGCAGGTGAAGGATCGGAAAGTAGCCAAAGGCAACTAGAACACATCCAGCGATAGTTTGCAGCACTGGATGCAGTGCCTGGAATCCATGCCGCAACGTTATTCGTCGAATGTTCTGTTTCGCGACGACCACCATGATCTTGCCGCTGTCGATTTCGCACAGGTTCTGATCCGTGCAACGAATGCCGCAGCACTCGGAAGTCGCCTCCGTCGAATTGAGTGCCTTCGTACTTCGCGTCATGATCGAGATTCCTCACGGAGAACTTTGAAAGATGAAGATCGTCGCTTTTGCGACGCGCCCGGCAAGCCGGGCGGCTAACGGCAACCGGCAACTAAGGAGCTGTAACAAAATAACTTGAGCAATTTATTAGTAGTCTCGCGGGTCGATTCGATAGTTCCAATCTCCGTGGAATTCATCTCTTATGATGCGGATCGCATTGTACTCCGACTTGGACACCTTGACTCCTTTGGAGTAAGTCTCCTCATCAAGCTTCGCATGGATTTTCAAGCCTTCTTTGGTTTTAGTATGCCCAATCAGGTTGACTATCACCGCCCGGCTCACCAGCGGCTGGCCGCGCCAGTTCTCGGCGATGTGGCAGAACATCCGGTGCTCAATCTTGTTCCACTTGCTCGTGCCTGGCGGAAAGTGGCACACCGAAATTTTCAGCCCGGTCTCGTCGGCCAACTGCTGCAAGCACCACTTCCACAAATGCCTTCGAGCACCGTTGCTGCCGCCAGAGTCGGCCGTGATCAGCAACTCCCGTGCATCGGGGTACACGCGCCGTCCCATTCGCCGCCACCACTGACGGATGCTCGCCACCGCGAACTCCGAGGTCTCGTGAGAGACGCCCACGCTCACCCACCCCTCATTGCGTTCCAAGTCGAACACGCCGTAGGGGATCCCCACGCCCAAATTCGGGTCGCGGAAGTCGTGGGTCCGGACGGGCCGTGGCGAGCCGCGGGGACGCCACTCGCGTCCATTATTCTTAAAATCCCCCAGCAATTCCCGCTTTTTCGAGTCCACCGACACCGTTGGCTGCCCTCGCCGCTGGAACTGGCGGACCTTGGCGTTGATGTGCTCGAACTGGGCGTTGCGGTCAGGGTGCGACGCGCCTTCGCGGGTCTTTCGATCGGCCTGAAGGCTATAACCCATCTCCCACAGGAGCCGATCCACCGTCATGTGACTAACCGAATGGCCCTCGGCATTGAGTTCCGCCGCCAGATTGCGGGTGCTCTTGCACGTCCACAGCAACGGGCAATCCGGCTCGCCACGCGTCGTCGATTCCAACAGACGGCGCAGGTCCGTCACCAGCGTCTCATCGTTGCTCGACATCGGCAGGCGGCCACCGCCGGGCTTGCGGATGCGTCCCTCCCTGGCCCGAGCCGCCACTTCGGGCATCGTCTCTTCGATTTCCTGCATGCCACGGGAAATCGTATTGCGAGATAGACCTGTAGCCTGGGCAACGGCACTGATTCCGCCACGGCCGATGGCCATCGCTTCACAGCCTGCCCATTGTCGTCGCAACTGTTCGTTCATAATGGGAGCCAATCTATCATACTTCTCCTGTACAGTTGCAATCATGACGCACCTCCTTGTACGTCCCAAAGCCCGCTATATCATAGGCTTACGTCAGCCAATTGCTCAAGTTATTTTGTTACAGCTCCTAAGGGGGGGATCGAACGCGATCCTGGAATTAGAACCGCGTCGTGCGCGGAGTTCACCGTCATCGAGTGACGAGCATGTAGATCACCAGCGCAGCGGCCATCGCCAGGATCAACAGCGTCACGACGGTAATCGTCCGGTCATCCGATGCCGTGCCGCCGTGTTCGATCACCTCGCGGACGCGCCGGTAGCGCCGCGCCGCCACGATGGCAAAGAATCCGCCCACGGCCATCATTCCCACTCCCATCGGCAGCGAAAGCCCGGTGTGATGCGCCTGAACCGGCTCGTTCAACCGGGCCGAGAGTTCCCGCAGCCAGACGCTGAACTTCGCCACGACAAAGCCCAGGCCGATGACCGAGATGCTCGTCCGGATCCAGGCGAGGAACGTCCGCTCGTTGGCCAGATGATCTGAGATATGGGGATTGTGCTGCTCAGCCCGCTGCGCGGGGGCTGCAGGTTGCACGGGCTTTGATTCATTCGGCTCGTTCATCCCGCTCCGCTCCCAACCACCGCTGGCCGCATCGACCGCTCCCCTCGCAACACCACGCCGGCGATGATCGCCATCACCGCCTCCAGTCCCGCGAAAACCAGCAGGGCCATCGACAGCGCCGGCGTGAGCAGCAATTGAAAGAGGACGGCGCCCACGCCGAAACCGGTGAAGAGGAAGAAGGCGTTGAGGCCCATCGCCTGGCCGCGGCGGACGGGATCGAGCGATGTGATGATGCCGGCGAGCGGGGGATGGCTCATGTCGAAACCCAGCGAAAGAGCGGTGACGATCAGCGCGGCCGCCGCGAGCGGCACCTGCGGCGCCAGGGCGGCGCCGGCCAGCGCGGAGATCAGCAGACCGGCGGGAATGATGATGTTGCGCCCGAACCGGTCGGCGGTCCGTCCGATCAGCGGTCCGAGGAGCATGCCGGGGATGCCGTAGCCGAGCAGTGCCAGGCCGATCCCGCGATCGCCCAGGGCGTAGCGCCGGGAGAAGTACACTCCCAGCCAGGCGAAGACGCCCGACTGAAAAACCGCGTTGAAGAAGATCAGCAGATAGCCGCTTCGGCCGCGGGGGTTTTGTAGAATCGAAGGGAACATGATGAGAAATGACGCCGCGGACATGATCCGCAGCACAATCTCGCGCTCGTGGTTTTCCAGGAGTTGATCGGATGGGGCGTCGGGTTCCAAGAGGGTTCAGTAGTGTCTGAGGCGAGATGTTGCAAGCGTTCCAGTCCCCGCGCGCTTCTTATTCCCGGACATATCGGGCAGCGGCCAAATGACCGGAGCCCGGGGTCGCTGCATGGCACTGCACCGAAACTCGTAAATCCCTTGCCGCAGAGGTCTGACAAAGATCCTTAGCCGAACCGCTGCCCATTAAGTTTACATGCAAATGCACCGATCCACTGAATTAGCACCAGCGTGCGGGCGCTGAAATGTTGGCCTGCGCAGACGATGGCTGAACTCAAAAAGGTGATTGCATGTTCAAGTGGTTTCATAATTTGAAGGTGGCCCAGAAGCTGGCACTGATCAGCTTCGTTTTCATGCTGCCTGACTCGATCATGCTTTACCTGTTCATCACCAGCATCAACGAAAACATCCATTTCGCGAAGCTGGAACAGATTGGAAACGAATATCAGCGGCCACTGGAACGGCTTCTGGATCTGGTTCCGCAACAACGGCTCGATGCCCGGAGGATTTCCGCCCGCGGTCCGAGTGATGCTTTTCGATTGCGGCAGACGGAGATCGACAACGCGTTTGCCGCCGTTGAAGAGGTGAACTCCCGCATCGGACTAACGCTCGACTTCACGCCCGAAGGGCTGGCCAAGCGCGGGCGGCAGGGGTGTGATGTCGACAACGTCCGCTCCGAGTGGGACAAACTCAAACGCCAGACAAGCGCCGATCCCGCCGACGCCGATGCGCGGGACAAGGCCTACCTGGCGCTGATCGATCGCGTTCGTTCGATGATCGCCCACTCCGGCGACATGTCCAACCTGATTCTCGATCCCGAACTGGAAAGCTACTACCTGGTGGACGCGACGCTGATGGCGTTGCCGCAGACGCAAGACCGCCTCGCCGCCGTCATGGCCGACGGCGAGGATCTGTTGAACGCAAAGGGCGATGCGGTAGCCGCCGGCCGAACCACACTGGCGAGCGACTGGGCTTTCCTCAAGTCCGACGACCTGGATCGAATTGTCAGCAGCACGCAGACCGCATTGACGAACACCAACCCGCTGTTCGGTTCGCATCCGAGTTTTCAGGCCCGGGTTCCAGGCGCGCTGCAAACGTATGCCGATGCGGCAACGCATTTTGACGACCTGACGCAGCGCCTTTCCGCCGGCGATACGCACGGGATCACCGTTCAGCAGTATCTGGCGGCCGGCAACGCCGCTCGCGATGCGTCGTTCAACCTTTGGTCCATCGCCGATGAACAGCTCAACGTTATTCTTCAAGGCCGAATCGATTATTACACCTGGCGTCGGACGCGCAGCCTTGGCGTAGCGGCATGCGCCCTGATGGCGGCGCTGGGCCTGGTCACGTTTATCACCCGGAGCATCAGCGGACCGCTCAAGAAACAGGCGACCCAGTTGCGGGCGATGAATGATGATCTCAGCGTGGCACGGGCGCAGCTCGAAGACCGCGTCGCCCAGAGCACCGAGGCGCTCAAACGCACGGAGCTCAAATACCAGAAGATCGTTGACAACGCGGTGATGGGAATTTTCCAGGTGACCCCTTCGGGCCTGTACCGCAGCGCCAATCCCGCGCTGGCAACGATCTTCGGATACGGCTCGGCTGCTGAACTGATGTGCAGCGATGCGCAGACCATCCGGCGGATGTATGTTGACGCCGACACCCGTGCTCTGTTCGAGCATCTGATGACGGAGCGCGGATATGTGACCGACTTTCAGTCTGAGATTCGCCGATACGACGGCGTCCGCTGCTGGATCACCGAGAACGCCAGGAAAATCTGCGATGAACAGAGCGGCGTGGTCTACTACGAAGGAACCGTCGAAGACATCACGCAGAGGAAACGCGCCGAGGCCGAGGAACGGCGGGCCCAGGAAAACGCGGAGCTGGCGCGAAAGGCCGCTGAGGACGCGCGGCATGCGGCCGTGGCGGCGAGCACGGCCAAGAGCGACTTCCTGGCGTCGATGAGCCACGAAATCCGCACGCCACTCAACGGCGTGATCGGCATGACCGATCTGCTTACCCACACGCGTTTGACCCCTCAGCAGGCGCGCTACGTCAAGGTGATTCACGCTTCATCCGACGGGCTGCTGTCGATCATTAACCAGATCCTTGATTTCTCGAAGATCGAGGCGGGCAAGCTCGAGCTCTCCGAACGGGATTTCGATCTGCTCGACGCGGTTGAAGAAGTGGTCGTCATCCTGGCGCAAAAGGCGACGGCAAAGGGTCTGGAACTGGCTTGCCAGGTCGATCCCGACGTGCCGACTCACGTCCACAGCGACGACGACCGGCTGCGACAGGTGTTGATGAACATCGTGAACAACGCGATCAAATTCACCTTGAGCGGCGAAGTCGTGATCCGCGTATCGCTCGCCAACGGGGGCGGATGCCAGCCCGGCGATCTGCCCGGCGAGCTTGTGACGTTGCGCTTCACGGTAACTGACACGGGGACGGGAATTCCCGCCGAGCGGATGGACCGTCTCTTCAAGAGCTTTTCACAAGTGGATAGTTCGGTCACGCGGCAGTACGGCGGCACCGGACTGGGATTGGCGATCTCCAAACAGTTGGTCGAACTGATGGGTGGCCAGATCGGCGTCGAGAGTAAACCGGGAAAAGGCTCGACGTTCTGGTTCACGATGCGGATGCGCCGGCAGGAGGCGAGCGAGCCGAGCGTTGAGACGGACCTTTCAGGCCGTCGCATCCTGGTTGTCGACGACAGTCTCACGCAGTGCCTGGTTCTGGAGGAGCAGTTGCGCAACTGGGGATCCGAGGCGGCCCACGCGACTTCCGCCGAGTCGGCTCTCGACCTGTTGGTCGCCGCCGCTGACCGTGGCCGACCGTTCGATCTGGCCATCATGGACGTGCAGATGCCGGGAATCAGCGGGCTGGAAGCGGCCCGGCAAGTTCGGGCTTCGCGCCTGCTGGCCGATCTTCCGCTCATCCTGATGAGCGGGATGGAAGCCAACGCGGCCGTCGAGGAGAGTGGATATGGGCAGTTCCTCTCAAAACCGATCCGCCAGTCAAGTCTGCTCGATGGCGTCATGAAAGCGCTGGCCGGCCCGGTCGATCCGGCAATTGCGTTCAGCGCCAAAGCCTCGTCGTCCGCGGCGACGGCTGAAGAGACCCAGCCGTCGAAGACGACGCGGATCCTTTTGGCGGAGGATTTGGATGTCAACCAGTTTGTGGTGACCGAGGCCCTTGCCCGGGAGGGGTACACCTGCGACATCGCCAACAACGGTCGCGAAGCGTTCGAGGCGGCGGCGGCCAAAGAGTACGACATCATCCTGATGGACTGTCAGATGCCGGAAATGAGCGGTTTTGATGCAACCGTCGCGATCAGGGAATTCGAGCGCACGCAGGGGAAAGATCGCAAGCGGGTAGCGATCATCGCCTTGACCGCCAATGCGGTAAAAGGCGACCGCGAACGCTGTCTGGCGGCCGGAATGGATGACTACATGACCAAGCCGGTCAATCGCGTCAAACTCATCCAACGCCTCGAAGCGTTTGCACCGACCGGACAGTCGCCCGCGGCGAGCCCCGCGGCCCAACGCCAGAAGATCGTTGCACCCCGATTCCCCCACGACAGCTCTTTGCCCGCGGACAAATCGTCGATCGACTGGGCAGATTTGTTGGTTCGCTGTGACGGCGACAAGACCATGATGGTCCGGCTGGTGCAGAAATTTCAAAATAAGAGCAGCCAGATCTGGGATGAGCTCCAGTCGGGTTTCGAAGAAGGTGATTCGGCCGCAACGACGCGCCTGGCTCATGCCCTCAAGGGAACGGCTGCGAATTTATCCGCGGTCAAAGTGGCCGAGCTGGCGGAGAAAATTGAGGATTTGGGACGCGTTGCCGATTTGGCCGCGGCCGAGTCGTTCGTGCGGGACCTGGGAATCGAACTGGAGCGGTGCCGAGACGCATTTGCCGAATTGATTGAGGGAGACAGCGCGTCCGCTGTTGCGACTGTTCCCACGGATCGCCCAAGCGGGATGACAGAGTGAAACGGAGTTTCTCTTACCCGGGAAGCTGATGCGACTGCTGGTTGTCGATGACGACGAGATTACCCTGGAGATGGTCAGTGCGATGCTTCAGCGCCGGGGCTACCTTGTCGACACCGCGACCGGTGGCAAGGAGGCCCTGGAGATCCTCGCCGGCCGCTGCCATCGAATCGTCATATCAGACTGGGAAATGCCGGAACTCAGCGGACTCCAATTGTGCGAGTCGATCCGCGCCGGAAGCTTTGGCGGCTATGTCTACACGATCCTCGTGACCGGCCGCAACAAAACCGGCGATTCCGTCACCGGGCTCAACGCCGGCGCCGACGACTTCATCAGCAAGCCGGTCGATCCCGATCAGCTTGCCGCCCGAGTTCGAATCGCCGAACGCATCCTCTCGTTTCAGACCCAGGATGTCACGATCTTCGCGCTGGCGAAACTGGCCGAATCGCGCGATCCGGAGACCGGAGCGCATCTCGAGCGGGTCCGAAGTTACAGCAGGGTTCTGGCCGATCACCTGGTGAGCCTGCCCGGTCTTCAAAAGGAGCTTGGGCCCGGCTACGCGAATCTCATGTTTCAGACCAGCCCGCTGCACGACATCGGTAAAGTGGGAATCCCCGATCATGTGCTTCTGAAGCCCGGCCGACTCAGCGACGAAGAATTTGAAATCATGAAAGCCCACGCCGAGTTGGGAGCGCGAACGCTCGACGCGGCCCTGAAGGAACATCCCGAAGCGAGTTTCCTGCAGATGGCCAGGGACATCGCCCTGACCCATCACGAACGCTGGGACGGCACCGGCTACCCCAACGGTCTGGCAGGCCAGGCGATTCCCATGTGCGGCCGGGTCGTCGCATTGGCGGATGTCTACGACGCCCTCACCAGCAAACGGGTCTACAAGGACGCCTTCTCCCACAGCATCGCCGCGGCCATCATCCGAAAAGACTCCGGCTCCCACTTCGCCCCGCAACTCGTCGACGCATTCAACGCAACAGAGCAGCTCTTCACCGACATTCGCGCACGGTATCGGGAAAATGACGTTGAACTCGCGGCGTGAGACCGGCTACTAATCGTCATTGGCACACCAATGCGGACCGGGGGGAAACGCCCATACTCCGCTGTCAATCTGCCGCCGATAGCCTCGGTGCATCCGTGTGATTGACACGCCTTTTGTCTGGGACGGAACCAGCGGGCGAGGCATCCACCGGATTTGCGACTTCGGAGAGCAACCAAATGAAAGCGTTCAAGAAAACCAGGCGGAACCAGAGCGGCGGGTCACGCAAGACGGCACATGCCATGCGGCCGGTGGTCGAACCGCTGGAGAACCGGATCCTCTTCAGTACGCTCAATTTCGTGGTCGACACACTCTCCCCGACCTCGGGCTCCGCAACCGCCATTAGCGGCGGTATCGTCGACGCCGTGAACGCCGCGAACGCCGATACGACCGACAGTGCCGTCTCGATCACCTTCGATCCAAGTGTTTTCACCGGCGTTGCCAGGACCATTGCGTTGACCAGCGGCCTGAACCTGGATCCAACCAATCACAGCCTTTTAGTCATGATCGACGCCACATCGGTCGGCGGCGTGACGATCGACGGTGGTGGGACA
>Ga0302325_10015053_pt1 | contig 16449 bp, 10 predicted proteins | sample Palsa_T0_2_FD_201948 | JGI IMG/M metagenome (GOLD analysis project Ga0302325, IMG submission 201948) | Peat permafrost microbial communities from Stordalen Mire near Abisko, Sweden - Palsa_T0_2 | ecosystem: Environmental > Terrestrial > Soil > Palsa > Peat permafrost | place: Sweden: Abisko... | reverse complement strand
CTCCCGGCCGCCAGGGTCCTTCCGCATGCCACGCGGCCGGTTGCGGCGCCGGTGGCGTGTGGTAGTCCGGTCCAACGGGATGGCAGGCGGCCAGCAGGATGGCCAGGCCGGCTAACGTCGCTATGCACGCTTTTCTCATGAAGGCTTCACACGCACGACTTGACCGCTCTCCAGCGAATCGGGAGGATTCTGCACCACCCGGTCATTCGCCTGGACGCCTTGCAGGATTTCAAGAGTCGTGCCAAAATCGCGCCCAATGACGATGGCCCGCAACTGCACCCGATTGTCGGGCCCTACTACAGCGACGCGCGCCCCTTCGGAGCGGAACAGCATGGCGCTCGATGGCACCGATAGCCGGTGGCCGGTCACCGGCACGTCGAAGTGGACTTGCGCATACGAGCCAGGCAAAAGACGCCCGTTCTTGTTCGGGACATCCACCTCGGTGAGTAGCGTACGAGTGTTCTGGTCGATGGCATTAGCCGTCCGTACCACAGTCCCCGCGAAGCGCGCCGCTGGAAACTCGGCCAGCGCGATCCGGGCTCCCATGCCCACGCGAATGGCTGGGGCGTCGGCTTCCGGGATGCTCACATACACGCGGAGCGGATCCATCAATGCGAGATTGAACAGCTCTTTGCCCGAACCACCGTTGCCGGCATTCACCAGCGCCCCAATGTCCACGTTGCGCCGCGTGAGTACGCCGGCGAAGGGAGCGTAGACGTGTTTAAACGATTCAAGCTGCTGCAGCCGCCGGACATTGGCATCCGCGGCGGCCAGGTTCGCCTGCGCTTGCGCGTAGTCACTGGTCCTCTGATCCAGCTCCTGCTGCGAGACCGAGTCCGTGCGGCGTAGTTCGCGCCAGCGGTCCGAACTCGTGCGCGCCAGGTCCAGGGCCGCGACCAACTGCAGGCGCGAGGCTTGCGCCTGGGAAAGTTCCTGGTCGACTTCGGGCGTATCCAGGTCAGCCAGTAATTCGCCCTTCTGCACAGTCGCGCCGATGTCTTTGTACCAGTGCAGCAGATAGCCATTGGTTCGCGCGTAAATGGGCGACTCCGTATATGCCTGTACACTGCCCGGCAATTCCAGTTCATTCGAGCGCGGCCCGGGCTGTGGATAGCCGACCGATACCGTGGTCTCCGCCAGGCGCGCGGTCTCAGCGGACAACGCAGCCTGCTCCTTGGCCCGCGCTTTGATGCTGAGCGCCCCAGCGGCGAACAGACCTATGACGACCACCAGCGCCACCACGATCCAAAGCCGGGGCGTAGAGGATGGCCTGTTCGCGATTTCAGGTTCGGTTTCGAGGATGGGCATCTCTGGCATAGACATAATTCTTTCAGGTTCGGGAAGATTCTTTTTCTCTGGCGCCGTGAATCAAGCCGAAGACAGTGGGAACGAAAAACAGGGTCGCAATAGTAGCGAAAAGCAGCCCGCCGATCACCGCTCGCCCCAGCGGCGCGTTCTGTTCTCCGCCTTCGCCAAGCCCTATAGCCATGGGAGCCATGCCGATGATCATGGCGAGCGCCGTCATCAAGACCGGGCGCATGCGCGTATGGCCGGCCGCCACCGCTGCCTCCCGTGCCGGCATCCCTTCGTCCAGCCGCTCACGCGCAAAGGAGACCATCAGGATACTGTTGGCGGTCGCCACGCCCACGCACATAATGGCGCCGGTGAGCGATGGCACATTCAAAGTCGTGTGAGTCAACAGCAAGGCCCAGGTAATTCCAGCCAGGGCGCCGGGCAACGCCGTGATGATAATGAATGGGTCCAGCCAGGATTGGAAATTCACCACGATCAACAGGTAGGCGAGCACGATCGCCATGGCCACCCCGGCGCCCAGTCCGATGAAGGACTGCGACATGGTGGAGACCTGGCCGGTGATGGTCAGATGGCTGCCCCGCGGAAGCTGGTTTTCGAGCCGCGCGGTCACGGCCCGGACATCGCGGGCCACACCGCCCAGATCGCGACCCTGCACCGATGCATACACGTCCACCAGCGGCTGGACATTGTAATGAGAAATCACGGCGGCCTGGCTGGCATGGTGAAACGATGCCAGGTTTCCCAGGATCTGCGGCTGGGGCGAAGCCGGTGTGCGGATGGGCATGGCCAGCAGCGCCTTTACCGAATCCACCCGATACTGCGGCGTCTGCACGGCCACGTTGTAGCTGATCCCGCTCTGTGGATTGAGCCAGAACGTGGGCGCTGTCTGAAAGCTGGAGCTCAGGGAAACCAGCAGGTTGTCGGCCACATCGCGCTGGCTGAGTCCCACCGATTGCGCGAAAGTCCGATCCACATCCAGGTGCAGGGTGGGGGCGTCGTAGGCCTGCTGCACATGCACATCCACAGCTCCCGGGATAGCGCGAATGCGGTTAGCCAATTGCCGGGCCACCGCGTAATTGCCCGGTTGGTTGCTGCCGGCGATCTGTATGTCGATGGGCGCGGGCACGCCAAAGTTAAGAATTTGCGTGACGATGTCGGCCGGCTGGAAGAAGAACTGGGTGGCCGGGAATCGCCGCGGCAATTCCTCCCGCAGCAGCTTCACATATTCGGGGGTTGGCCGATGACCCTCCTTGAGCGAGACCAGGATCTCCGCGTCCGGCGTGCCGATGCTCCCGGCGTTGCTGTAGGAAAGATTGATGCCGCTATAGGGCAGGCCGATATTGTCGAGCATGGTATCCAGCTCGCCGGCAGGGATCATGGTGCGGATAGTGTTTTCGATCTCATCGCTCAGGCGTGCGGTCTCTTCGATTCGCAGTCCGGTACGGGCGCGCACGTGCAGGCGCATCAACCCGGCGTCCACTTGCGGAAACAGGTCCTGGCCCAGCACGAAGACGAAAGCCAGGGATGCCACACATAGTGCCAGGAATGCCGCCGCGAACCAGCCTCCGTGCCGAATACAAGCTTCCAGCGCGTTCCGGTAGCTGTCGCGCAGGCGCTCGAAACCATTCTCAAACCGCTGGTGGAAGCGCCCGAATACGCCCGGCTGCTGGTGCAGGTTATGATTCCGCAGCAGATACATCACCATGGTCGGCACCAGCGTTCGCGAGAGCAGATAGGAAGCCAGCATGGCGAATATCACCGCTTCCGCCAGCGGCACGAACAGGAACCGGGTGACTCCGCTGAGGAAAAACATGGGCACGAAGACAATGCAGATACAGAGCGTGGAAACGAACGCCGGCACGGCGATCTCCTGCGCGCCGTGCAGAATGGCCTCGCGCAGTTCTTTTCCGAGCAGCCGGTTGCGCTCGATGTTCTCGATCTCCACGGTGGCGTCGTCCACCAGGATTCCCACGGCCAGGGCCAGCCCGCCCAGAGTCATCAGGTTCATGGTTTCGCCCAGCGCGCTGAGACAAATCACCGAAACCAAAATGGCCAGCGGAATCGAAATGGCGATGATCAAGGTGCTGCGCCAGTTGCCCAGGAAGAGCAGGATCATCACGGCCGTAAGGCAGGCCGCGGTCAGGGCTTCGCGGATGACGCCCTGGACCGCCGCGCGTACGAAGATGGATTGGTCGAACAGCGGCGTTATTTTGAGCTCCGGGGGCAATCCCGCCGCCATGGTTTGCAATGCCGTCCGCACATCGTCGACAATCGCGAGCGTGGATGCGGAGCCTGTCTTGTAGACGCTGAGCAGCGCGCTGCGATGGCCGTCCTGCCGCACGACGTTGGTTTGGGGCGAGAAGCCGTCCCGCACGTGCGCCACGTCGCGCATATAGATCGTCGCGCCGTTGACAGTCTTTATCGGCAGATTGTTGAGCTCGTTGATAGTCTCGGTGCTGCCGTTCATTTCCACCTGGTATTCGAGCGGCCCAAGCTTGGCGGTGCCGGAGGGCAGAATCAGGTTCTCCGCGCTGACGGCGTTCACGACATCGGTCGGCGACAGACCCTTGGCCTGCATGGCCGCCGAATCGATATCGATCGAAACCAGCCGCTGCTTTCCGCCATACGGCCAGGGGACCGACGCGCCCTGTACGGTCGCCAACTGCGTCCGAATCGTGTTGGCGCCCAGATCGAACAACTGTTGCTCGCTCAGCCGCGTGCTGCTCAGACCAAGCTGCAGCACCGGGACGGTGGACGCGCTGTAGCTCAGAATCAGCGGCGGGGTGGTCCCGGGCGGAAATTGGCGAAGCTGCGTCTGACAAATGGCGGTCACCTGCGCCAACGCGGTCGCAATGGTGACAGAGGGCCGGAAAAACAGTTTAATTACGCCGACCCCGTTGTAGGTCTGGGACTCCATGTGCGCGATGTCGTTGACCGTGGTGGTAATGGTGCGTTCGTTAATCGTAACGATGCGATCCGACATTTCCTGGGCTGAGAATCCGTCGTAGTTCCAGATCACGCTTACCACCGGTATTCCAATGTTCGGAAAGATATCGGTAGGAGTCCGCAGGATGACCAGCGGGCTGACCAGCAGGATCAGCAGCGCCAGCACCACGAAGGTGTAAGGCCGATTAAGAGCGACTCTTACAATCCACATCTTCCCGAGTACCCCTTATAGCGATTATAGGTGCAACCTGAAGACCGATTCCGGCGCCCCCTATCTGCTTGAATCGGCGAAGGGTGCGACGTCTGGCCCGCTGTTGCGACGGCGGGTTCGTATTCACGAATTCGTGAGATCTCACGAGAGACCTTACGAATCAATCGCGGCCCGTCGAACGGAACTTGAACTTGTCGATCTTCAGCGAACGGATCTTGGATTCGAGTGTGGAAGCTGGGATGCCCAGCCGCGCTGCGGCGCCATGCGGCCCGGCAACCCGTCCGTTCGACTTGCCAAGTGCCGTCTCGATCAATTCTTTCTCGTGCTGTCGCAGAGCGTCTCCACTCGAGGATGTCTGGCGCAATTCACCGGCCTCCAGGACGTTCGGGTCAATTCGCAGGGTGCCGTTCTCTGCCAGGATGACGCCACGCTCGATCACATTCTGCAACTCACGGATATTTCCGGGCCAGTGATAAGCCTGCAGCAGATCCATCGTCTGCCGATCCACCCGGCTGACCGTGCGGCCCAAGCGCTCCGCGAAACGCGCCACGAAGTAATCCACCAGCGGCGGGATGTCCTCGCTGCGCTCCCGCAACGGGGGCACCACCAGTGGAAAGACATTCAGGCGGTAGTACAGGTCTCCGCGGAACTCCCGCTCCTCGACCATGGCTGGAAGGTTGCGGCTGGTAGCCGCCACCAGCCGGACATCGACTTTGATCGTGTGCGTGCTGCCTAAGCGCTCAAACTCCTGCTCCTGCAAGACTCGCAATAGCTTAGGCTGCAATTCCGGGGGGATGTCTCCCACTTCGTCCAGGAACAAAGTGCCCTGATGCGCCAGTTCGAATCGTCCGGTCTTGCGCGCGATGGCTCCGGTAAACGCACCTTTCTCGTGGCCGAACAATTCGCTTTCGAGCAACCCCAGGGGAATCGCCGCGCAATTCACTTTCACGAAAGTGTGGTCGCGGCGCCCGCTTACATTGTGGATGGCCCGCGCGACGAGCTCTTTGCCGACGCCAGTCTCACCTAGAATCAATACGGTGGAATCCGTCGGCGCCACGATGGACACTTGCTTCAGCACGTTCTTCAGCGCCGCGCTCGAGCCGACGATGTCCTCGAAGTTGTGCTCGCTGCGGATCTCCTGGTTGAGGTAGACGCGCTCCTCGGCCAGCCGCTGTCTGGATTCGGCCACCTGATAATAGTCCAGCGCATTATCCGCCGCCAGCGCTACCTGACTGGCCACCTGGCGGAGAAAGTCCACATCGTCCTGGGTGAACGCCTGCTCTGGAAACCGGCCGACATTCAGGGTACCGAGCACCCGCTGGCGCGCAATCAGCGGGAGAAAACACGCCGACTTTATGCCCAGGGCCAGGGTCGGATTGATTTTCGGATCGAAGCGCGCCAGCTCCTCGGCATCCAGGATCAGGGCTTTACCGGTTTCGAGGACAAGGCCGGCCGGCGTGCCTGTCCGCGGCACGATCAGCTCTTCGGCCATGGGCTCCGGCAGCTCGGAGAAATCTCGCGCATAGATGCGCAACTGCTCGCCATCCGGCTCCGGCAGGATCACGCTGGTATAATCGCAGCGCATCACCCGCCGCACGTTGGAAGACACGGCCCGCAGCAGCTCCCGTAAGTCCAGATTCGGCGAGAGCGTGTTGTTCAGGTCCAGCAGCAGCCGGAGGCGGTCGCGTTCTTCGGCCAATGCGGCGTGCAACGTGCAAGCCTCCCGGTGCGCCAGAGCATTGTCTACCGCTACGGCGATTTGGCAAGCCACCTGTCCCAGAAACTCGACGTCCGCTTCGGAAGCGCTGTGCGGAGGCGCATAGCCAAAGCCCACCGCACCCAGACGCCGGTGCGCCGTGGTCAACGGCAAAATGCAGCACGACAGCACGCCATAGTCCATCAACAATTGAAAAGCCTTGAGATAGCGTGTGTCTTCCGCGAGGTCGAGAACCACCAGCGGCTCCTGGGTGCTCCACGCCACCGCACTAGGCGATTCCTCCAGGGGCCTTTCGATCGGCCACGTATTTTCGTCAGCGCCCGGCCGCGCGGGGCCTTCCAGTATGTGCAACAGCATGCGGTTGCGGGCAGGATCGTGCAGCACCAGCCACAGCGAATCGAAACTGATTACACCCGGCAAGCGCTCCACAAGATCCCGGAACAGCGCGGTCAGATCGCGGTGCAAGGCAATCGACTGCGATACTTCCAGCAAAGCCTGGTACTTGCGGGGAGCCGCGGCCACCGCGTGTTGCTGGTTCTCCATCATACTGAGATTATTATAGAAAGCCGGAGGATGCAGGCCGACCGCTAGCGCCTGTGGGCTGAAGCCCACAGCGGCACGCTAAAGCGTCGCTAAAGCGCGCGCCACAGCAGTTCAACGGGCTTGCCATGCGGTGTATGGCGATAGGCGTCAGCCCAAGCCTGCTTGCGTTCGTGCATGGCGGCCGGATTCGACAATCCCTTTGCGGTGACCAATCGCTCGAGCGCATTGAGCCAATGCTCGTAGTAGCGCGAGCCGTCGTCCGGTTCCCCGCGATCCGCGGCGGCCTTTAGTTCGTCGGCGAGCGCCGCCGCCCATTCCTTCCAGGTGAAGCGGCCTTCCTCGGATAGCCTGACCGCGAGAGCGAATGCCTGCGCCTGCCAGGGCTCGGCGAACGCAGGTCCGTCCTGATCGCGCGGCAGACGCGGCAAATTGTGATCAGACGTGCTCAAGATAGTCGTCCCACATGTCCAGATGAACCGAGTCCCGGGGTGATGCGTGTTCGCCCCAAAGTTCGCGGGCAGGAAAACGTACGGAGTAGACGTGCTGGCGTTTCTCGCCTTGGAGGTGCGCGTTGCTATCGGGAAACGTGTAGACGCCATGATCGCGCGCGATGATGCCGACCTTGCCTCGTGCATAACGAGGGAGTCGTGTATGTCCTGTTGGATTCAAGTTCCGGGCACGCACACGCTGACCGACCTCGAAGAAAGGCTGCACGGCGGGGTCATGATTAGAGGGGATACCGCGATTGAGACGGCTGGCTGCGGCAGCCCGGGTCAAGGCCGGGGTCGCTTTCGCCGATCCCGGATCCGGAGCGCCTGCAGCGAGTTCCCTGGGCGTGACCAGGCCGTGCTTCACCATCAGTTGCTCATTGATCCGCAGCCAGCGCTCGTAATAGGTCATCCGCAAGTAGTCAGCGGGAGGAAGCAGTTCGATCTCATGACGCCACGTATCAAGATTCCATTTGCCCGCGGCCCGCAGCGACGCGTCGATCCCATAAACGCGTCCTTCCCATTCCGCATGGAAGACAGGCTCATCTTTTTCGTATTGAATGGGGCCCATATCCTGCAGACCACCCATATCGTGGACGCCGTTCATGCCTTGTCTCCCGGAGGCGGGACCTTGGAAACACCCACCATGGCATCGCGCGTGATCAGGGCGGCGAGTTCTTCTTCGTTCAGATTTTCCGTGCCCGGCGGACGTTCCGGAATCACGAGGTAGCGCAGTTCAGCGGTGCTGTCCCAGACGCGTACTTCGACGTCTTCGTCGACATGGGTGCCGAATTCACGCAGCACTCCTCGCGGGTCGATCACGGCGCGCGACCGATACGCCGCCGACTTGTACCAGACCGGCGGCAGCCCCAGCACCGGCCACGGATAACACGAACAGAGCGTGCAGACCACCAGATTGTGGACCTTCGGACCGTTCTCGACCGCCAGCATGTGTTCGCCCTGGCCGCTGGTGTATCCCAGCTCCGCGATGGCCGCGGGGGCATCCATCAGCAGGCGCTTTTTGTAAGCGGGATCCACCCAGGCGCGCGCCACCACACGCGCACCATTGCGCGGACCCACTTTATGTTCAAATGTGTCAACTAACGCATCGAGCGCCGCCGGATCCACCAGTCCTTTTTCGACCAGCAGCGATTCGAGCGCTTTCACGCGCAACGCGGGGTCGGACGGGAGGGCTTGATGGTCATGCTCATGATTTTGTGCGTGTGCCATATAGTGCGCCGCCTATGCCTGCAGCCATCCACGTGGCGCACGCTTCAGCGTGCTGTCGTGGGCTTCAGCCTACGGCCGGACGGCGACCTGAATGTCGCCGCAGCACGCAGAAGCGTGCGCCACGCGATTGCCGGATCTGTCACCCAAATCAAGCGAAAGTCAATGATACGAACGCCTGGAAGGCATGTCAAGAGGGATCGCCCATGCCGGGCTGATATATTGATAGTGCCCCGGCATACCCGACATATGAGGCCGACTTTCACCGTGCTTTGGTTTGCAGCGCTCTTCTCTTGCGTGGGAGCGTTGGCTCAGACGGTCGCGGACTGGCCTTCCTACGGCGGAACTCCGAACGCCTGGCGCTACAGCAGTCTGGACCAGGTCAACAGCGCGAACGTCACCCAGTTGGTGGCGGCCTGGGCATTTCAAACCGGCATCTCCGACGGAGGCTTTCAGACAACGCCGATCGTAGTTGACGGCGTTATGTATATTTCCACATCGTGGAATCGGGTGTTCGCCGTAGACGCGGAAACCGGCCGCGAACTGTGGCACTACTTCTACCCGGCTCCTCGGGAGATCGGGATGGGATCCAGCCCCTGGAATCGCGGTGTGGCTGTGGCGGGCGGACGCGTCTTCATGGGCACGGTCGATAACCATGTTGTGGCGCTCGACCAGAAGACCGGCCGGGAGCTATGGAATGTGAACGTCGAGGATTTTCGGCAATGCGGCTGCAATATAACCGGTGCTCCACTGGTCGTGAATGGAAAGGTAATCACGGGAGTTACGGGTGGCGATTCGGCCCATCGCGGTTACCTCACCGCTTTCGACGCGAGGACAGGCAGACGGCTGTGGCGGTTTTGGACCATACCTGCTCCGGGAGAGCCTGGACATGAAACCTGGGAGGGCGACAGTTGGAAGTTTGGTGGCGGATCGACCTGGATGACGGGATCCTACGATGCCGATTTGAACGCCGTGTATTGGGGCGTGGGTAATCCGGCGGCGGACTTTTATGGGGACCAACGGCGCGGTGACAACCTGTACACGGATAGCATCATCGCACTCGACCCGGACACCGGCAACCTGAAGTGGCATTACCAGGAGATCCCACACGATGTCTGGGATTTCGACGCTGCCTACGAATGCGTATTGCTGGATCTTCCGGTGAGGGGTCAGATGCGGAAGGTTCTTCTGAACGTGAACAAGGGCGGTTATGCCTTCGTGGTGGACCGGGTCACTGGCGGATTCATTTCCGGATGGCCTGTTGCCAGGAACCTGACTTGGATCAGCGGCCTCGACGACTACGGGCGCCTTCTCGGGCGCAACGAGCCGGAGGTAGGCAAGTCGAAGTTGATCTGTCCCAGCATCGGCGGCGGCCGCAGTTGGAACCAGGGTACATTCTCTCCACGCACAGGCTGGTTCTACACCACCGGCATCGAGTGGTGCCAGGATGTGACCGCGCGTAAGGAAGAGGGGAAAGAAGGCAAGGACTTCTTCGGCGGGATCTTTCGCCTCAAGGCTCCCCCGGACGGAAACCCCGGTGGCCACCTGGACGCGTACGATCCGATCACGGGGAAGAAGTTTTGGACCTACGAATCGAAATACCCGCTGCTCGCCTCAGTGCTGGCGACGGGCGGCGACGTGATCTTCACTGGCGATCCGGAGGGGCGCTTCTTCGCCCTGAATGCGCGAACGGGTGAGAGATTGTGGGATTTCCAGACCGGCTCGGGCAACCGCGGCTCCCCGATCACGTACTCGGTCAAAGGGCGGCAATACGTGGCTACACCATCTGGGTGGGGTTCCGCCGTGGCAGGTATTCTGCCGCAACTCTGGCCCGAGACCGAGACATTCAATGGCGGTTCCACGCTGTATGTTTTCGCGCTGCCCAAGCCGCCGGGTGCGTCCGGGAGCACAGCCAAGTGATCCTCTTCGTTCTGCTGTTCGCTCAGAGTGCAGTCGATCCGGCTGTGGTTGGCGCCGGTGAGCGGATATTCGCCCAGAATTGTTCGGTGGGTTATTGCCACGGGGCTGCCGGCTCGGCCGGGCGTGGTCCTCGCCTCCGCGGGCGCGCATTCGAAGAGAGTTATCTGCTGCGCGTTACGCGCGACGGCATTCCGCGATCGGCGATGCCGGCGTGGAAAGGAAGGCTCTCCGATCGAGAGATCCTCGCCGTAGTAAAGTACGTCGCAAGCCTGAGTGACGCCACGCCGGAGGCCGCCGGCACCGCTCCGGCGGCCGAAACGATAGCGACTGCCGCGGCCCCGGCGCCCCCCGATCAAGTACAGCGCGGCGCAGCATTGTTCTTCGATGCGACCAGAGAAGCGTATTGCGGAGCCTGCCATGCTCTGAACGGACGCGGCGTCGCGGTGGGGCCGGATCTGACCATGGTGGCACGCAAGACTCCCCGCGAGATTGCAGCGGCCATGGGTAACAGGCGCCCCGAGCACGTGGTTACAGCGCACATGAAAGATGGAGACTCGTTTCCGGCCATAGCGGTGCTACGGGGGAGCGGCTCGGTAAAACTGCTTGACCTGACCACATTCCCGCCCGTGCTGCGCACATTTGAACCGGCGGAGATTGAATCCATCGCGACGCGCGCGGAATGGAGCCACGATTCGTTCTTAAAAGGAATTGGACCGGAGCAGATGGCGGACCTGGCTAGCTATATCCGATGGATTGCTTCGGGAGATTCCCGGTCTGTTTCCGGCGATGACTTGAAGTAACCACGCGCCGCTCTATGAGCACAAAAGGAGCAAACTAAAATGCCGCAGCCGGCAACATCTGCGGACTCGAATTTCGTGGACGAGATCTTCATCAGCTACGCCCATATCGATAATGATTCATTGAAACAGGGGCTTGAGGGCTGGATCACGAGGTTCCACCATGCTCTGGAGATCCGCGTAGCCCAGGTTCGCGGGCAACCGCCCAAGGTCTTCCGGGACCCGAAACTGCAAGGCAACGACGTCTTTGGAGATGTTCTGGTGGCCCGCTTACGGAAGGCCGCCCTGATGGTTTCGGTGCTGAGTCCGGGCTACATTCAATCCGAATGGTGTTCGCGCGAGCTGAATGAATTCTGCACGACGCTGAACGCGGCGGGCCGGTTGGTGCTGGGCGATCACAAGGCGCGGGTGTTCAAAATTGTAAAAACCGCGGTTCCGCTGGCGAGCACTCCCGAGGTGTTTCAGGCGCTCATCGGTTACGAATTCTTCCAATTGGATCCGAAGGGCAGGCCCCGGGAACTGGACGAAATCTATGGACCAGAGGCGGAGAGGGAATTCTGGGCGCGGCTGAACGACCTCGCATACGACATCGCCGAACTGCTGAATGTCCTGGAGAATCCTCCCGAGACTTCGGGGAAGCCTTCCGTATACCTGGCTGAGACTACGTCGGATCTGGATGGCGACCGGGATGCAATCCGCCGGGATCTTCAGCGGCATGGATACACAGTGCTCCCGGATCGCACGCTGCCGCTGAAACTGGCCGATCTCGAGGCATTCCTCGCCTCCGAAGTGGCCCGGTGCAAGATTTCCGTGCATCTGGCCGGCCCGGTCTATGGAGTGGTGCCGGAGGGAACGGATGAGTCGCTAACTGTAATCCAGAACCGGATCGCGCGGGAGGCGGGCAAGGCCGGCAGAATCGTCCGGCTGGTCTGGATCAAATCCGGCGAGGGGATCCAGGAGGCTCGTCAAAGGAGCTTCGTGGAGCAGGCGCGCACGGATCCGGGGTTGGATGAAGGCGCGGATGTGTTGGAGAAGTCCATCGAAGAACTTAAGACCGAACTGTATAATCGGCTTAAGGCCGCGGAGCTCCCACCGCCCGAGGCCGCCGGACCATCGGCGCCCGGCGTCACACACGTTTATCTGATCTGCGTCCAGGGCGACCAGGATGCGCTCAGACCCGTAGCGGACCATCTGTTCCAGCAAGGTTGCGAGGTGACGCTGCCGCTCTTCGATAAGGATGCCATTGACGCCGATCTGCGGGAGGATCACGAGGCCAACTTGAAGAGTTGTGACGCGGTAATGATCTACTACGGGCAAGGCAGCGAAGCGTGGCAGCGCGCGAAAATGCGAGAATTGGCGGGAAGCGCCGGGCTGGGCCGCAAAGCGCCATTCCTCGCGGCGGGCATTATGCTCGGGCCGCCGCAGACTGACGCCAAGCAACAGTTCCGCAGCAATGACGTCGTGGTGATGCATATGCCTGATACATTTACATCCGCGGTCCTGGACGATTTTCTCAGCCGGCTCCGATCGGCCAGCAAGCACGCATAAGCGGTATGACCAACGGGTACTTCAATCCGTTCCCGGGATTGCGCGCCTTCGAGCCGGAGGAAGATTACCTGTTCTTCGGACGGGAACGCGAGAGCGACGAGTTGCGGCGCCGCTTACGTATCTCGCGTTTTCTCGCGGTAATTGGAAGTTCGGGCAGCGGTAAGTCGTCGTTGGTGAAGTCCGGACTCATCCCGTCCCTGCACGCCGGTTTCATGGCGCAGGCTGGATCGAACTGGCGCGTGGCGGCGCTGCGGCCGGGAGAGAGCCCGATCGGGAACCTGGTGAAAGCGCTCGAGAGCACCGGCGTGCTGCCGGCGATGGACGCGGATGCCACAAAGAAAAACACCTTGCTGGACGTCACGTTGCGGGACAGCAGCATGGGAGTCGCCGAAGCGGTGCGCCATGCACGGCTGCCTTCGGGAGATAACCTGCTGGTGTTGGTGGACCAATTCGAGGAACTCTTCCGGTTCCGGCGCAGCCGGGCAAACGGCGCGGATGAATCGATCGCCTTCGTGAAACTGCTGCTGGACGCGGCGCGGCAGGACTACGCGCCGGTCTTCGTGCTGCTCACGATGCGCTCGGAGTTCATTGGCGACTGCATGCCGTTTGCCGGGCTGCCGGATGCCATCAACGAAGGGCAATACCTGATTCCGCGCATGAGCAGAGATGAGCTGCGCTCGGCGATCACCAAGCCGGCCGCGGTGGGAGGAGCGAAGGTTGCGCCCCGGCTGGTGGTGCGCCTGCTGAATGAGATGGGCGATGACACCGACGCCCTACCCGTACTGCAACACGCGCTCATGCGCACATGGGATGTGTGGACCCGCGATCGCACCGGGGCGGAGCCGCTCGACAATCGCCATTACGAAGCCGCCGGAACCATGTCGGCGGCGCTCTCAATCCATGCCAATGATGCGTACGACGGTTTGCAGTCTGACCGCTTGCGCGCTATTGCGGCGCGATTGTTCAAGACCATCACGGACACTGACGAAGAGGGTCGAGGGGTGCGCAAACCGGCGACTTTGGGTCGGATCGCGGCCATCTGCGGGGCTGGGGAAACGGAGGTGGCCGGTGTGGTGGAACAGTTCCGCAGCCCAGGCCGCGCCTTTCTGCAGCCCCCGGCAGGCGTGCCTTTGAACGCCGCCTCCATCATTGACATCTCCCACGAGAGCCTCATGCGGTTGTGGACCAGGCTGGTCGAATGGACGCGGCAGGAGGCCAGATCGGCGGACATTTACAAACGACTGAAGACCAGCGCGTCCCTGAGCGAGAAGGGCGAAGCGAGCCTTTGGCGCACTCCGGAGCTGCAGATCGGATTGCGGTGGAAGAAAGAAAACCAGCCGACCGCGGCTTGGGCCGGCGATGCGCAGGAATTCGCGCGCTCGATGCGCTTTCTGGAGCGGAGCCGGCGTGCCCACTGGATGAAGGTTGGGGCGATGGTTGCCGCGGTAGCCTGTGTGATCGTCGGTCTTGCCGCGTGGGTGTACCAGCAACATGCCGAAAACGACCGACTGAAAGCCAAATTGGCGGAGCTATCGAAACAAAAAGTCTTGGCGGCCGCCAAGGCGCGGGAGAGTGCCGATGAGTTGGTGACGCTGCGCGCCAAGAATGCCGCGCTGAAGGTCGACGTCGAGAGCGCGAAGAAGCAACAGCAAGTGCTGGACGACGCCATTCAGGCCTTGCGGAAGAGCAACACGGAATCGGAACAAAGAATCGCGGCGATCGGCAAGGAAAACGACAGCCTGTCGGCGCGGATTGTCAGCTTGCGCAAGGAAGCGGATTCGCTTGAAGATGAGGGCCAGCGATTGCGCCAACGCCTGGATTCGGTATCCGGGGAACGCAACGCCCTGGTCTTGCAAAAGCAGCGGCTGACACTGGAGGCATCTTCGCATGCGACCAAACTGGCCGATCTGCACGCGAAGGCTACCTCGGTAGGATATGTCGAACCACTTCGCGCTCCCCTATTGGCAAGCGCCCCAGCGTTCGCACAGGCCGTTCTTGCGGCCCCGGTGATTGTGGCCTTAAAGAACGTTCCGGCCGAGATCGCGGACAACGATTCATTGCGGCGGCAGATCGAAGAACTGCAGCACCAACTGGATCAGTTGCAGGCCGAGCGAGCCAAGCAAGAGAACGAGGCGAGTTGGCTGATCCGCGAGAACGATCTGCTGGCAAAGCAACTGGTAAGCCGGTTGAACGAGATCAAGATTTTGGAAACTACGCGGCAGCAACTGGCGGCGCGTTCCACCGAGCTACAGAATCTGATCGCAAAGGGATTGCAGGATAATCAAAAGCTCAAGCAGGACGTAGCGGCCGCTGATGCCGAAACTACGAAGGTCAAACAGGAGGTAGCAGCGCTGCAAAAATCCGTAAATGACGCGCAGGACCAGAATAACGGCCTTGCAGCGGACTTGGATTCCCTTCAACGGCAGATCCAGTCGTTAGAAAAGGAAATCGATGATTTCGTGAAATTTCTTTCTCCGATTATTGACCGGCTCACGAACGGGATAGCGAATGCCCCAGCGGACCTGGCGGGATTGCTGTCAGTCGCCGCGTACCGGGTAGCGCCCTACGATCCGGACGATCCGGCCCACCCGGCTATTTACAACGCGCTATGGTTGGCACTGAATCGGCTCGACGCTAAAACGGCGCGGGACTTGATTTCGCCTTCGCCCGGCGGCACCGCGAAGGTCGGGACAACCAACAGCGCAGCGCTGGCGCAGGCGATCTGTGGCCGTGTAAAGCGCGGGTTCACCAAAGGCGAGGAGCTTACGTACTTCCAGAGTGCCAGGGTCGCGGATAGCGTGGCGCAGCCATGTCGAAACTGACGAGTGGCACCTGGACTGACTCGTTGCATCACTGGTATCCCGTATACGGCTGTCGAATGGCCTGCCGCTGACCGGAAGGAGGCCGCTCCCGATGTTGCAAAGGCTTCGTTTCGCCTTGATTCTAGCCTTCGTCGCACTCTTCCTCGGCAAGGCTCAAACTGTGAACACGGCGATTTTAATTAAGCGCCGTTACCGATCCCGCGGGCGATCTTTGATAACATGATTTAACCATGCGGGTCCCGCCGGTTCTGATACTGCTTCTGGTCGGGACCTCGCTTCTTGCGCAGTCCGGTCCAAACGAACGCCTTCAGAACCTGCTCCGCGACTTGCTTATTATCGACACGCATATCGATACGACCGGCTATGTTGTGGACGAAGGCTACCAACTTGCGGAAGAGCACAGTTACTACGAAACCGATATCCCACGGCTGCGGCGCGGGCGAGTCGGCGCAGTCTTCTTCGGCGTCTACGTCCAGCCGCAGGATTTCCCGCAGCCGCTATGGGTGACGCGGACGCTGGCGTGGATCGATGCCTTGCACGAGGAGGTGCGGCGCAACCCGAAAGACCTCGAAATGGCATCCACGGCGGACGATATCGTCCGCATCCACCAAGCCGGGAAAGTTGCCGCACTGCTGGGTCTCGAAGGTGGGCATCTTATCTCCGACAGCCTGCCGATCCTCCGGGATTATTACCGTTTGGGCATTCGCTACATGACCCTGGCACATTTCAAAACCAACAATTGGGCCGATTCCGGGTCCGATCAAGCGGTGCACAACGGCCTTGCACCTTTTGGGCGCGAGATCGTAAAGGAAATGAACCGGCTTGGCATGATGGTCGACATTTCGCACGTCTCCGACAAGACGTTTTACGATGCTATCGAGACGTCGCGAGCGCCGGTGATCGCGTCGCACTCCTC
>Ga0302325_10015049_pt1 | contig 16454 bp, 16 predicted proteins | sample Palsa_T0_2_FD_201948 | JGI IMG/M metagenome (GOLD analysis project Ga0302325, IMG submission 201948) | Peat permafrost microbial communities from Stordalen Mire near Abisko, Sweden - Palsa_T0_2 | ecosystem: Environmental > Terrestrial > Soil > Palsa > Peat permafrost | place: Sweden: Abisko... | reverse complement strand
TGGGAGTATCGGAAGCGAGGTTAGCGATCGATTTCATTCTCATTTGAGAAGCTAGGGATTTTCGATCGTTAAGCTCTGCCTTGAGTCTTCGCTGAATTTTGAGTCGTTCCATTAATTCATTTCGAGACGCACGTTTCGCCTCCAGCCATTGATCGAAATGATTGATCCGTTGCTGTTCGTCCGCCTGGCGGAGCTCCTCCTGTCGTCGATCTTCCGCGTCTCTCTCGGCTTTCGCGCGCATTCTTGCATCATAACCAGCTTTATTGAGACGTTGTTGACGTTTCTGTTTGAGCCCTTCTGCATCTAACTGATCGTCGGCGATATCGAGTAGGGGATATGTCGGAGCAGCAACCTCCTCTTCATCGACCTGCGAGCCACCAGATGCCATATCCTTCTGCCTTGATCTTTTGATCGCTGCTTCTAATCGCTTGATTTCCTTCTCAAGCTCAGAAACATCCCCAAATCCTTCGCCCTCCACTCTTCTCTGGAACTCCCGTTTCCCTTCCGTTTCCGAAAATTGTTGCACGTTGCGGTAATATTCAAGGTCGTTTTCGTTCTGGGCAAGTTTTTCGGCCCGCATCTTTGCTGCTTGCTCTTGTAGTCGTCTTCCGCTTTCTTTCTTCCTTTCCAGAGCTCGTGCGATTTCCTCTTCGCTTTTTGCCGCCGCAAGCTACGTATTAGAAATAACTGTGAGTGAGACATACAAATTCGGTATATGGAAACTGGATAGTTCTATCGGCGCCCTTGAGATGTGTCCTGTCCAGCATACATGATAGTTCGGCTGCATAATCCTGCGCCACATAGCAATGGTCCCAAACCAATGTCTGGGCTTGGAGAAGAGTGAGCTTCGAGGGAAAAGACGGGTATTTAAGCTGCAACAGTTTAAGCATGAATTCCACAGCTTGCGTCCCTCCCCATTGAAGTCGTTTGGCTTGAGATAGTATACCGCGTCCTCCAATCACCGGAATGACATGCGTCGCATGATTTCCCGACGAAACCACTAGCCCTGTCGAGTTATTGTTATTGACATTTTGCCGGTATGAGAATAGTGCGTCTATGCCGTACGATATCGCCGGCGCCGAATAGGTCTCGAACAACAGTTCCGACATTGCTACCCGTTAGCCAGGACAAACCGGAGGGAAACTTTTTCTGTTATAATTAGGATTGCATATCGGCTCAGTCATGATAATGGGATGTGATATCGAGTCTCCTTGAACTCCAAGCTTGACGAACGTATAGTCTAATACAGTTTCCTACCGAATTAGCTCCAGAGATATACCATGGACATACCATCAAGTCCCAGTTGCTCACCACTGGTCCTTCAAAAGGACCTTTGGCTACGGCTCTGGCTCCTTGATCTGCTAGAACATCGTTTCCCACCAGGCAATATGTCTTGGGTGCTTTCCTCTCCTTGTACCGCGCAACTAGATTCTCAATAGCGAGCCTTGGGGATGATTCAGACGCCCACCCAGCACGGAGTTGACTAGATCCTGCAACTTTCAGTTTCGTGTTAAAGTAAGAAGGATACCGTTGTCTATGACAATCGCTGTATCCTGCCCTCGGAACGTGTCATAGTCCTCTGCTTGCGGTGTGGGGCCTGGGAACGAGGGCGAGCGCGCGTCGTAGATGCGTATGGGCGATGAGACTCCCGAGGAGCCGTTTGCGTGGCCATTCATGATGGATGAGTGCAGATGTCGAGATGAGCGCTAGTCTTTCTGGCTCCTGCGGGTCATGGCCAATGCAATGCGTGCACCAAGAAGGGCTTGGCCGTGTAAAGCAAATTTCAGGTGAAAGGCGCAGGATCGCCACTCCCCAAAATCCTCGCTCCAATTCCCCCCCATACTCCGAATGACAGACGCAGACCCATCCTCGCAGTCCCCCGAATCAGAGCCCTCTTCCTTCCCCGAAGACTCGTTTCCCTCGGACGACATCATCCCCAGCCTCAGTCCAACCACCTCCACCGCCTCAGTTGTAACCCTCTACAAACCACCCACAATCCTCTCGCTCTTTCGAACTGCAGCAATAAACCTGATATTGCCGTTTATAAATGGTGTGATGCTTGGGTTTGGGGAGATCTTTGCCCATGAATTGGCGTTTCAATGGGGATGGCGCGGTGCAAAGGTACTTCCACTTGGCCTGCTGCAGGGGGGGAATGCTTCGATGGGGATGCTGATTTTATAGGTGTATCCGCAGAGACGGGCTGCAGGGCCGGGTGTCGAGGTCAGGCAGGAGGGAGTCAGTGCATCGGGGAATGGTGTTCGAGGGAAGGAGACGAGACGGCAACGGGATGAGAGGAGACAGTTGGAGGCAATGACACAGTTGGAGTAATAAATAATGCAAGTGAATTTTGGGGCATCTTTGTTTAGCGGGCGGGCATTGGAAGAGACAAGAAAATACGTGATTTCAACGGAGCAACGTTCACCATCCACATGCATATGCGGCCTGTTCGAGATTGGAACAAGTCTAATGTAATACGACAACAGCACCGCGACATGCCGCTGTCGTTCATTATACTATTTGCCTAATAATACTGCCAATGATACTACTACGATGCTTTGTGAAACACAAAAAGAGATAGAAGAACTAACCGTATCCCCAAACAAAGGGCTTTTCCAATATATCATGTAGCCCAACAGTAAGACAGGTGACCCTGCATTCCTCATTAACTCAAAGACTAACAGCCGCTCCAACCAAGCAATGCCAAAACAATGGATGAGCACCCTTCTTTCCCCTGCGAACCCAAGCTTCATTTGTAAAAGAAACAACGACTCTACGCAAATCCAAACCCTTCCGTGCCCATCGTGATAGCCGTCAACAACGCCGTTCTCAATTGTTCGTACGAATCGTACTCAGGTAAATCAATCTGATTAAAACAGGTATGACTTTGGGGAAGTCGACTTTTATGTCCAAAATCTCTGACAATCGTGAATTTCGTTGTCCCTACATGGTTAGAGTCTGGGACAAGAGCGAGCACTACCTTGCATTCCTTCAAGTTCTTTAAATCCATTTAGCGGCACCTTTGACGTTCCAGTTGCAAACTGAAGCAGTTTTGCCCGTTCTTCCTTGTCAAATGACCGCACTGCTCGCCAGAACCATTGGATTTGTGGCGATGATGCATCGTAATTGGAATACCTGCATATGAGCCGAGAATAAAGTGAGCACTTACGTTGAGTGAGCTTTCCAATCCTCAATATCGATATCTGGAAGTCCAGAAATGAGCAACTCGAGTTCTTGTTCCGTGAAAATAGAAACAAGGTCGGCGGGAATGATATCATGGAAACCTATCATAATCAGAGATGATGCACAGGGCACAAACCTGTAAGGAACTCTTTGAGTTGATCTTTCACACTTGTCTGTAATCGATATTCGGACACGAGTCTGACGTACTCAGACTTGTTTTCGTCTGTGACTGGAATTGTCCGGCCATCTGGCACGAGATCGATGGTGTGCGTAACTCCATATTCCTCAGCCTCGATAGAAAATGTTTCAACAACAATGTCAGTGATAGGATTTTCAAGCATCCACATCAAGTTCTTGTAGTAAGTGTTGTCGTAATATTCGAGGTCCTTGACCGAGATTGGCCGATTAAGGATATGCTTGTACACGGCTCGGCTGAAGTGACAATCGAGTAAACGTCCGTCATAAAGAGCCTTCCCTATTATTCGCCCAACGAATTTGAAGAACATGAGATGTTCATCATTGACGTAAGAGCTTTTGTTAGGGTGGAATGTAGCGCTATCAGATGACACAGGAGTAAAAAGGGCATAGTTGGGATCGAACATTTGTCGTGCCAAGACCTGATACCATTCGCGAGTCAGGCCACCGGCGTCGACTCCCTCTTCGCCTTGGAACCGAACGTTAAGACGCGCATTCTTGATCTCTTCCCCGGTGCGGAAGCAAAGCGAGCGGAATGAATCGAGGAATACCATATCCCGTCGAATATTGAGCGAAATCGAACGACTTGGAACTCGTTGTCCTTTCCTATCGTGTAGCTTGCGATTGAAGTAGTTTCGCTTATTGTCGAACTCCAGTACCTTGGGGTTGTGCGCCAGCATCTCAAAGGAACCACTCATCAAGTTCGGCTGCATATGAACGAGGTAGTTGAGAATTTTGCGGTGGTCCTCAGTAAATTTGAAAAAGAGAGATTCCATATGCTCCGCTTCGGGCGAGCTAACAATTCTTTTGCCAGAAGTACTGGTGTTGATGTGATTGCACGCAACAAGTAATGACTCGATCATAGGGAGGAGAGGTTGTGCTAGCGGCCATGTGTCGGGATTGTCTCGAAGGTAGCCAAGACAAGTGCTGAGGTTTTCCCAGAGAGGATCGAGGGACAGTTGGGAATAAATAGCCAATGCGCTTTGGAGATTTGCTACTGCATCATCACTCTTTTCTTTCTCGTTACCATCGTCCTTCTGTATTCGATTGAACAGATAGTCGATGGCCTTGAATATCTTGAGCAATTTGGTTTGATCAGCTCCACGAGAAGTATACCCCGTAAGATCAACATCTTTAAGATTTCCGGCTTCTTGGGCGTTCTGGAATTTCTGAGCGATGGTCAAGAGATCTGCTTGGGCGATATCCCCATATCGCTGTGCTTCCCGTGCTAAACCACGACCGAATACTTCCAAAGCGCCGGGAACAGCCATTAGATGATGCATCGTAGCCAATGTTGACCGGAACGTCTCTCGCGAAACTTCCTTCGCGACCAGTATCCGCACAAGCAACTCGAGATTGTGCTCCGTAATGAGGGGAGGAGTAAGAGTCCGAACAGGAGCAGGAGTGTCAACTTTGGGCGTTGAAGACGAGGCACCACCTTCCACGACGGGTGAAGCTTCTTGGTTGGCGGTGGAATCCTGAGGTTCTTCCGCTGAAGGTGGAGGAACAGCTTCAGACGCCTGTGTGGGCAATTGTTCGGCAGTTGGTGCTTCGTTCGCCTTTTCTGACTTGTCCTCAGTTTTCTCCGCGCTCTTACGTTGAAGCGCCAGCAAAGGTTTGGTGACATCGGAAAGCAGGCGGGCAAACTCTTCCGTACTACCTTTGGTGTCCAGTATGGCAGATCGCTCCAAGAGGCTTAAAAGGGCGTTGATCGGGTATCTCGACTCCTTTGTAGCGACTTCTTTGCCTTTGCCTTTCTTGCTGTTAACCCGCTTTAGTGCTGGCTGAGACTCGTGCTCCGTGAGAAAGTAAAAGGGAAGCGAATGGTTATTCTTAATGAGGTGATTGAGCAATTCAAGGCAATGCCGAGCGATGAGTGTTGGAGAGTTTTCCCCAGAGATGTGGGAAATGAAGCTTGAATCCATTTTCGCTTTCGCTTTCACGGGAGAAACACCTTGATCTTGACCTTTCGCCTTGACAGAGAGTTGAGAAAAACTGCGTTCCACAGCAGCGACATCTGCGCTCCCGTCTTGTAGTATCGAAAGTAATAAGCCAACAACTTCAACACGAGTGTGACGATGTCGACAAAGTTCAAGTAAGATGTCCTGTAATGCCTCCGGACGATTTCGTAAAAACGTCAACCGCACCAAGGTGGCCAGTCCCGATTTTTCGAGCAGATGTATCCCGTCTTTCCTCTTGGGCGTGGGCGGCTTTCTACGTACCTCGGCCGTAAAAGGATGACGATGGCCAAACATGGGGGCATTCAAACGATGGCCGACTCTCTCCCTTAGCGCATTAGCCTCAGCGACGATATGGGGAGGCAATCGTGAAAGGAAATCATCGTCCTGGTCCAAAAGTACAGCATGTCTGAGTGGACCTTCCAACGACGCGATGAAACTAGCCGGGTCAAGGTCGACTGGTCCTCCTGAGGTACTTGCACCCCCCGGGGGGTCCTGTTGACGTTGGGCAGCGCGCTCCTGTCGGCGTCGTTCAGCTGCTTCTTCTTCGAGAAGTTCTGCGCGGATATCGGAAGGCAAAGCGTCGAGGAACGAAGGATCAAGGGTGGAAGGCTGATCCGGTGGAGCCGCTGCTCTTCGGTCTCTTATGTGTTGATAGAGTACTTCTTCTCGCATATCCTCTGGTAATGCTTCAAGGAATTCTGGATCAACGCCAAGTCCCGTAATGTCTACTCGATTTCCACGGATAGTTGTGAAGATACGTTCGGTGGTGCTGACTGCGGCAACGGCTTGTTCTCCTTCGGCAGGAAGTGATTCCGATTGTTGAACGACGGGAACAGGGGGGATAGATGAGCTACTTTCGGTTTCGATTTCATCCATTGCAACGGGTGGCTCGGATGTCGCTAGGCTTGGGCCTTCGTTTGAAGCCTCGGCAGCTGCACGTTCGCGTTCAGCTTGTTCTTCCGCAATTCGTTGCTCTTCTCTTGCCCGATTTTCGGCTTCTTCCCGCTGGCGTAATTCCTCTTCCGCTTTGGCTCGCGTCTCAGCTTCCTCACGAGCTTTTCGGCGCTCTTCTTCTTCTTTCTCTTTCTTGGCGACTTCAGCGGCTTTGCGATCTGCTTCCTCCTTTGCTTTGCGTGTTTTCTCTTCTTCCGCTGCGGCTGGATATAGAAGTTGAAAGACCTTGCCTTGAAAGATGGCCGCCCGCTCCGCAGCGTCTTTTTGGTACCACATATTGGCGACATGCTGCCAGCGCACGCTAGTATCGACATAATTGTACGATGATGCCATCTTCAAGGGACGTAGCGCCTCTTCTGGAGGAGCAGGCTGTGGACCTCCGACTTGATGGCGCATTCGAAGTATGCGAGGCAAGAGATTAGGTCCGTTGGGGTTAGATCGAAGCTCGAAGGAAATCGTTGCTTGATGACCTTCCCCAAGTTGCCCCATTAGGTCGGTAAGCATGTGTTGCATGCCGAATAAGTGCTCCATGCTACGTAGGAGCTCTGGAGGAGCACCTGCTAGTTGCGGTATATGTCGAGTCATGCCAATGCCCTGCGATGGACGTGCTTGAGGTTGCGCTCCTGAGTTGACCAGCATTGGGTGAATACTAGTGGCAGCAGTTACCGTGGAAGGGAAGACTGAAGCACAGTTAGCTTTGCAACTCTACAGTAGTACCTGAACGCCGAACTGTTGTTCTGGCTCGCTGGTCCGTAAACAGTCCGCCTCGGAGAAATCCACCTTTCGTTAGTTGCGACTATAATCGATTTTTACCTGCATGACGAATGGCATTCGATCTTCCAGGCAGAAGCCATCCTTCGTGATGATGCATGTGCTCCTCTTCATCGTCTTCGTCCGGCATGGGGTCGAAGATTTCTCCCTCAAGATTCCCCATCATCTCCCGGACCTCGTCAACATCGGCGCCGTCATCAAGATCTTCCTCAGAGTAATCTAACTCATCTTCATCGAGAACCGGAAGAGGAGGGGGAGGAAGTCCGAATTCATCCTCATTGGACTCCTCTTCATCCATTTCTTCACCCTCCTCTACTGAATCCGTGTCTGTCGTCCAGCCATCCGCTCCGTCGACTTGATCAGCTTCCATCTGTTGCTCCTCTAGCATATCGATTATAGAATTCCCATCGGATTCGGCATCATCCTCTACATCGTCCTCATCATCATCCATATCTTCACTATCACTGGAAGCATCGCTAGTATGTTCACTGCCGCCATTGCCGTCGTCATCGCCGTCATCGCCCATAATGATTTCGACAGCCCGAACCTACCATAAGTTGGGATCTAAAACAAACCTACATTCAAGTCATCATCTTCGCCATCCTCATCCATTTGATCATCACTTCCAGAGTCCCCCAAATCGTCCTCGTCATCCTCATCGTCGTCATCGTCGTCGTAATCCATTTCCTCGTCGTACTCCTCATAACCAAGATCGTCGTGATCGTGATCGTGATGATGCCCGTGTTCTTGGACATCTCCTTGAAGTATCCCAAGAGCAGAATTACGAAATACATCGGGGGTATCGTCTCTGTCAGGCATTTCTTCTACCTCCGAAACAGATGATGCCGTTGATATCTCGTCAATATCGCCAGTGGCGCCATTAGCTTCGATTGCCAAATTGGCGGCCAACCTATTGACAGCTATGGTGAGATCTCGGAGGCTGGATAGTATTTCGTTAACCACAGATCGCACATCCGGGAAATCGAGCTCGATATCTGCAACGACGCTGGTGAGCAAGCCAACGAAACCTTTCTCAAACATCAATTTGGCCATCTCCGATGAGCTGGCATGATCGGTTTGCACGCTGGTCACTTGCGCTTGCGCGGTACCAGGACCGGACAACAATGTACGACACAGCTCAGCAATTGATATGTATCGGCTGTAGCGAAGCTGGGCTGGACCCGTAGACGCTAGAGTGTCTTTGAGTGACCTTGCAATACCCTCCAGGACAAATTTGCGAACTGTCAGCAAAAGATCTGGGCGGTCATCATTTTCGTAGAATTCTGGTGTCTTCTTGCATAATGCCGCAATGACTGTGGCCGATAGGGAAGAAATTCCACGTTTCTTTTCGAGGTCCAAATCGGATTGCTGAGAGATATTCGTTGAGTGCGTGGTAGAAGCACTGCCCGTAGGTAACAAATCATTGAGGAGATAGTTAAGCATCATCGAGCGAGGTTTGGATGGTGTGAGCGGTTCACGAGATTGTACTCGTTTGGAGTAATTGACGAATTCAAGCTTACAATTGTTGTAACCGCCCAGTAATTCTGACAAGGCCTGCAGAAGGAACAAAGTATAGGCATATTCCTTTGCATCCTCAGCACTGAAACTAGGTCGTGCCGCAGGTACGGATTCCGGAGAAACAGCGTCGTCATCAACTTGTCCAGGCACCCCGTTGAGTTTAGGGGTGTCGTCTTTCTTCGATGGTGCAAGAGCATCAGCATGGTGAGACAATAACTCCGTTAATAAAATTTGTACGACTCCCGAGGAATAACTGAGCTCCAGCGTCGACTTTTTGGGGGTCTCGGTAGCAGAGTGCTTCGTATCTTTGCTGATGCTAACTTCCTTCGCTTGGTCATCCAAGGCGCCGGTGGATTCCGCCGGCCTTTTGCAAAGCTTCTGGCTCTGTGGAACTGAAGATGTCCATCCAGAAAGTTTTGTGAGCTGCGCCACAGCCTGACTGAATAGTTCTGGATTTCTAAGCACCTCCGGGTATCTATTTCGAAGTAGGTCATTCAAGTCGACATTGTGACGACCCCGCTGTAGACTGCTATCCATAACACTCTGAATCATAGAACGTATTGTTGCTAAAATAATTTTGTCATCTTCAACCGCGTGGCGAATGATGATGATGCTGGAATCCGTGATTTGCAGAGCTGGTTTCCCAGCAAGCCGATGATTGAGTTTTAAGAGATTCTGTAGTCCGTTTAGGGCGCGAAACTTTCGAGCGCGCTGGCCGTCGCGAGTCAGATGAACCAGTAAACGAAGAACGCAAACAACGACAGTCTCGTCTGAAGTTGTCGATTCTACAATGCCAACCAACTTCTCCAACAATCGCGAATAGAATTCGGGCTCGATGTCTGTCACGTCGGTATCAGCGGTATCAGCGGGCAGAGGCGCCTCCTGTTTCTGGCAAAGACGCCATTCAGCCTCTCTCATCACAACTTCAATTATGAACAATATCGGAGCCATCCAGGGAGCCTCCTTTCCTTCTTCGACCGAAAGAAATCCAATGAAGCTGTCCAGGAAACCGATAATACTCGTCTCCGCAGCCTTGTAGTATCGCGGATCGTTCAGAAGTAGGCCCAGCACATGCGCACAAGATGTTATTTCCTTGCCCTTCGTGTCTCTATCATCTTCCAAGCTGGCGAGCCTAGCCGCAAGTTCGAGCATCTTCTCTTGTAGCCATTCATTTGATTCCATTTTACCAACCGATTGGATGAGCCGTGCGAGTTCGAATGGTAAATCGGGATGGTAAACCAAAATATCTGTAATATAGTTTTCGAGATCGTTGCTGAAATCAGTTCGAAGGCGTGCTAAAGCCTCAGCGCGAGTTTTGTATCCTTCGAGGCTTTTGTCGTTGTCCGTCGAAGCCTCCTCTACCGCCGGAAGATCTACCTCCATACGGGTATCCGCGATATCATCTGGATTATGCCCACGACCTTCATTCTGACCAGTCTCAGCCTCACCTATGGGCTGGATATTTGATTCTCGATCATCCCCAAAAGTCAGCAATTGCTCCGGGAGCTCTGGCGGCCAAATTGATTGTGTGACCGGCGGAAGATCTGTTTCCCGAGCCTGATTTGACGGCGGATTCTGGCGACTCACAAGATAAATCAATGCAGCCTCCTCCACATTCGCGTGTGTCATCAATGCAGCATAGGCTTGACCTCGATTGAACCCCTGGTCCACAATTCGCTGGATACTTTCCTCCTTAGGTTCGGACTTATTCGCTTCCATAGGGTACTCTTCGGGGCCACCGAGTAGTAAGTCTGAAAGAATTGAGAGAAGTGGCTGGGTTGTCACTTTATCCAATTGCCCCAGCAAAGATAACAACTTGGTGAAAACCGGTAAACATTCAGTACGAGTTTCTGTAAGAAACGTTGATAACAGAAAGTAATGGCCCTGATCTTTGTAACGCTCACGTGCTGTCATCAAGGGTGTCTGGTGCGATTCGTTGATCGCTTCGCTGGTAATGAAGAGCCGAACCAAAGAAAAGGCCTTCCTTAAATCCGGCTGGAGAGCCAATTGAGCTTCACTGTCCGCAAGATCGTCCTGAACTTGAGGAAGCTGTTGCGCGCAGTGATTGATGATATCAAGAATGGCCTTCAGACCTCCTTTGAGAAAGAAACGGTTCAGCAGCAGGACTTGCAAGGACGATGATTTGTCATATGATAGCTGACGAGGGTCTACTCCTGTATATCAGCAAGGAGCAGAAACCAGAGATACCTCCGCTAAGAGTACTGTAAACGAAACTCATAGTGCAAAACCAGTAAAGATACTTATCGATAGTCTTGTCGTCTTCTTCACATCGAAGAAGGTCCAGCAGGATATCGGAAATCTTGTCACTGACTGCTGTTGCGGTAGCACGTTGCGTAGCATCTGCCAGTTTCTGGCGCGACACAAGTGAGTTCGAAAGACCTGTTGTTAGCTTTTTAAGAGGCAGAATTCACCAGCGAGGAATTTCAGCGCTTTCTTCGGAAGAAAAACGATGAAATACTGTAGCATCTCGATGTTACGGAATATAGGATCGCGCCGAGCGAAGTCGTATTTCTTGAGAAACTGCTCATCTGAGATATCATTTTTCTCAGATCGCCGTCGTCCATAATCACCAAGCGAATCTAGCGGAAGGGCCTCTCGGTATTTCTTAGGAATTGCTCGCAACAGGCGATTTCCGTGTGAATAACATCCCCTGAAAAATCAACAGAGACAGGACAAGAACATACCGAACTACTTTACCAAGCACACCAAGCATCTCCACATTCTCGGGTTGGTTGAATGGAACAGTGTAAGGTGCACTTGTTCGGCCTTGCAAGTTTGTTGTTTGGATATAGATTGACTGTAATATAGCCAAGTGTGACTGAAGTTTGGAGTAGATGTGAAGTAACTTGTTAAGTTCTGGAATGTCAAATCCCGCATCAGCGTCCTGTGCGAAATTGCCCACCGGGAGTGATGTTCCACAGTGTAAGAGGTCACTAAGAATGTTTCTTGTTACATCCAATAGATGCGGGATGATAAGCGGTCCATTCTGATCGACAAACAGAACCATAAGATTTCGTAGACAGTATCCATCGCGGGTCTCGGCAAAATCGTACGGGATAGATGGGGCATTCAAGACGTCTAGAAGGAAGATATGTCCTTCCTCCTTCAGAAAATCTTTGATCCAATGTGATGTTTGAAAGAAGCCCTCGGCAAACTACACGTTAATGGAATTCTCCATGGGGTATTACAAAAAAGACGTTCCTGATAAGAAGCAGGACAGGAATGTTTCTTTCCTCCTCAAGTCGAGCTACGATTAGAGTAATTCACGAATAGCTTACATTGCGATTGATTTTCTTCGTCGCTCGCGGTCTCTGTCATATCAACAATCTCAGGCAACTTAGGCCCCGTCTTCGGCTCTGCAAACACGCGATCTTTGCAGACACGTTTCATCATCTTGAGCAGAGACTCGAGAAAGGTGCTCTTGAGCTCTGGATGATGGCGTATAAGCTCATCCATCCCCGCCCCGGTATCTGAAGCGTAGTGTCCCTTAGTCATAACCTTGCAGTGGTCGATGCTTTCGAAAATCTGGAAGAACCCCTCGAAATTATATTGAGAGAAAAGCTCCTTGCCTTGAGCATTGATACAAATGGCGTCGAAGACGTTCGGAATGGTAGAGATGAGTTCCTGTGTCGGAGGGATACCACTCGCAACCATCTTCAAAAATGCTTGGGGAAGTCCACTCTCATGTAGGGCTGAATACGACGTAGGTTCATTGTGGATGATGACAGCGAGTAATTTGCTGGCTAGCATACCGATGAATCCTCCGAACTTATTTACATTCTCGAGAATTGCTCGTAATGATCCGATGACTTCTGAATCGACGACATTGCGGACTCTCTCGCCGTGACCAGTCTTAAGCAGTCGATGGAGTAGATTCAAAAAGGTATGCAATGTCTGGTGCTCGGGAAAGCTGTGGGTAGAGTGATGCAGGCCATTCTCTTCAGGTTCCGCAACAAGATTTTGATCGACGTGTCGCTACAATTAGTTTGAACAGTGATGAAATACCTTGATGACTCGAATTAAAACACCTAGACCATCTGCGTCAATGAAAAGCGGAAGAAGCTGGTTATGCCGTTGATGAGGAAGCAATGCACCCATAAGATCTGCTACCGTAACCACGATATTCCATACACTCGGCCGTTCGATCTTCACTATGTCGACCAGCAGAGGTACAATCCCAGCAAACCCAAGATTCGAGGCCCCCTGAGGAGATTCAAGGAATTCTCTGACCAGACGATGTAATACTTGAGCATACTGCATTTGTTCGACAGATGGATCCTGAGTTTGTATGAAGGCGACATTCTCGCGTAACAGGGTCATGAGTATGCCGTGGTTCAAACCTGAGTCAAGGACATTGAGAACCTGATGAAATCGAGACAGTTCAGATCGTCGGTTAGACGCAAAAATCGAGTTCCGAGCCAGCGTGCGTAAAGTTTTGAGGACGACGGTTTTGAGAATTAGGCCCGCGTTACTGTCGTTGTGTAACAGTCGCGTCAATTGTTGAAGGATATCTGGTCGTGGATTGAAAAGTTGCTTTTCCATATTATTAGAATCGCAAACATTTGCTAAGAATTAGTGGATAATGTAAAAGGGATACCAAGCGAGCAGATCGCATAAAGTTGACAGCGCAGGAACTGCTCTCGTCTCGTGGCGTCGGCGTAATTATGTACCATCAGGATCTGAATGAATAATCTTAATTCGTCGTCCTTTGGGATATTTGCTTGCGAGACCAATTCTTGAAATGTCGGCTGGATACCCTTCGTTGCCACAGTCTCAGGAGAAATATACAGTCGAACCCATCCTTCAGAAACTCGTCCGTCCGACGCAGTATTCGAATCCACTGCCTTATGAGAAGATTCTGCCCCATCGCGGGATTTCGGAGTTGGTGTCATTGGCGACATTTGTGTGTTGAGAGAGAATCGAGGGGGTACGACTGTGGAAAGAGAAGTTGACGGTGCCGGATGATAGTAGTGAAAGTAATATCCAGACCAATTAGGCGGGATGACTACGTCTTTTGAGAGAAGACTCTTCATATCGGGAAAGGGTGGTTGTCGTGAACACAGCGCCTCTCCCGTGACAAATTTCCATAGCCGATTTTTGGGGATAACGAAGTTACTGTTAGTCGGATCAGGCCGTTGTGCTGTTCGTGCGGCAAAGCAAGTAACCAGTCGTAATGCTCCCTCCAGGACGTCCAAATCCGTTGAGCCGAGCAAGTCATATATATGCTAAAAGTGAGCCTCCAAGCCCCAGCGATAAAGGGATCATACTTGAGCGGAACCATAGATGGTGCGATAGGAGCAGTTCCCGAATAGTAAAGCGGTGACCCGCATGATTTGACACAGACATGTCTTGAGTTCTGCAGAGAAGGGTGTTTTCTGCACGTTAGGGGGTTCCCGGAAGCCGTGATTTCGGACGGCATCTTCTAGGATCTGGTCGAATCGGTTCAGTGCGGGAATCCACTGATGCAAGTCTCCCTTTTGATAATCCCATTTGGAGAACTTTGCAAGGTGAGAGGCAAGTTCGTCATCAGGACATTCAGCAAAAAGATCGATTTGCTCCTTCAACGCCGGTGGCTACACGTCAGCACCTGCTACGAGCACTCACACAGCCATAACACAACGACCTACAGCACAGGGAGGGACAGGGAATGTACCGGTGGTGAAGGTGTCTTCTGCGAGATAGGCTTGATTCTCGTCATGATTGCAGCTCACACACGAGCAAAGCGCAATGGGGCCCGCTCTGATATTGGCGTGGCGAGCTCAGAACAAGGAACGAGGTTGCGCCTGTCTGTTCTGATAGCGTTGTTCTGCGTGTGCGAGAAGAAGAAAAACAAAGGGAAACGATTCCCAACAAGATTCGCGACTTCTTGGTTGGTGATGGTGATCCCGTGGAGGTTTTCTTGCTGAGAGTAATAAGCCGCTCACGCACTAACTTGACCGCACAGCTTAGTCAGATCACGGAACTGCATCGAAACAAAAAACGCCGATCATCCGCATCTCACGTCAGACGATCGAGTCGGAGTCGGCATTTCTCAGATTTGCTACTTTGGAATTGAAATTTAGATACAGCTTATTGTGCCCTACCTCGGCGTTCAGTTATGGGAAGTACACCCGCTTGTTGAGTCGTAAAAGAACAAAGCAATTAAAGCTTATTCACATACCATGCGGTGATATCTCAGACAAAGACCTTAAACGCGTCAGTTAATTACCGGATATCCATCTCATTCTCAATCTTTCTTCCAAACCCCCTCCACCTGCAAACACTCCCTCGCCATCTCGACCTAGAAATCAGCAGACCTCCTCAAATGAGCGATACCTGCTCATCCGTCCTCACCACCAAAACCTTCGCCTTCCCGCCCTCTCCAGAAATCTCAACAACGTCCTCCTTCCTCTGATTAACCCCGTCATTCCTCCCCTTATCAATCCTCACCCCCAAACACCCCACCATCTCACATACACTCTCCCTAAACTCCTTACCCTTCTCTCCTATCCCCCCCGCAAATACCAAGGCATCTACCTCCCCACGCATCTTAACCCAATAACTGCCAATATACCCCACCACCCTATCGACCATGATATCTACCGCCAACTGCGCCATTTCATCGCCCTGGGAAGCCTTTTTGGTGACGACGCCGAAATCAGTGGTCCCCGTAAGCGCTTTCCAGCCAGACTTTTTGTTGAGGATTTCTTCCGCGGCGGTGATGTGGAGTTTCTCTGTGGTGGATTGAGATAGGCTGGCGGCTCGGGAGGTATAATGGAATATCAAAGAGGGATCTAGACTTCCTGATCTTGTCGCACCGGGAAGACCCTCCAGGGGAGTCAGGCCCATACTACGATTAATCCCCATTCTTCACTGTGGTGGGAGGGAATACCTTGTATCAATTGACTTGCCGTTCTGGATGGCACAAGCAGAAGCCCCTGATCCCAAATGCAGTGCTACAATCGAGGTCTCCTCCACGGGCTACAAGTCAGCCCCCTACTATAATATCATAGGGATTGGTACCTTGTTGAGATACTTTGCCACAGCACGGATGATGTAAGAATAACTCAGGCCATGGAAGCCATATTTCCGTATCCCCTTGGTTTCCGCGATCTTGGGATCAATAGGATACATCCACCGCTTCTTTTCCAAAGTCATATGAAAACTACTATCGAAGAACGCGACATTTTGGATCCCTTTCAGTTGTGCTAGACAAGCTCTTACGATCAACAGCGCCGCATAATTATGTCTACAGTCAGCCAACCATTCAATGACCCCAAAAAAAGCAGTCGGAAAAACAAAAATGCCGATTGTAGGGGGGCGTGGGAAAGCAGGTGGATTAATAGAGATGTGGGAAGGTACAATGGAGCGAGATCAGACAGCTCATCTAAATGATGCAACTCCTGCTTCGTAATAATCAACGGTCTCGGTTCCGGTCCACCATGCACAATCCGATGACAAACCACACTAATCCTCTCCAACTCAACTACTCCCCCCTTCGTCTTCCGTCCCTTTCCCGATTTGAGGAATTCGAGAAAGTATCGAAATGCATCTTCGTGGTTCGAGACATCGATTTCCTCGGCTTTGAAGGACTCGATTTCCTTGGACTCATTGCGTTGAGATCTCGTGTCGTAGAGGGTATATGTGAATTGTGATGGCGGGGCGGTAAGGCCCGATATCGACGCGTCAAGAAGGATGTTGACTGAATTGGAGTCCGTTTTCTCGTAGAGGGAGTATTTTATAGAGGATGAGCCTGCGTTGACAGATAGAATCACTGGGTTCGGCATCTTTCAAGTTGATGACCCAGAGACGACAATAGCGATGATTGTGTGTCGATTTGATTGTGAACTTGAGACGTATGGGATCTTGGATAGA
>Ga0302325_10015048_pt1 | contig 16455 bp, 12 predicted proteins | sample Palsa_T0_2_FD_201948 | JGI IMG/M metagenome (GOLD analysis project Ga0302325, IMG submission 201948) | Peat permafrost microbial communities from Stordalen Mire near Abisko, Sweden - Palsa_T0_2 | ecosystem: Environmental > Terrestrial > Soil > Palsa > Peat permafrost | place: Sweden: Abisko... | reverse complement strand
GAAATCTCGCAGCGTGCAACGGACGCGGCGCGACCCCGCGCTTCCGGCTCAAACTCTAAGCCGGCGGATGCGTCCGCTCAATACCATGAATTTCCCACAGGCGCTCCGCGACGCGATTCCCACGCTGGCGCGCTGCTGGGGCCGATGTCTGGTGCTTAGTTCCATTACCGGGCGCGCGCTGAACGACCCATTATTCTGGGGTAGGCGCGTGCGCATCAAATTCCAGGTGGAGGAGAGCGGCAAACTGACTGGCAAGTTCGACGTGTGGATGGATGTGGATCCGGAAGCCGCGCGCGGCCTGGCGCGCACTCTGAACCAGTTGGCGGATGAAGCGGAAACGGCGCCGCCTACGCCGGAATCCGCGGCGGTCTAAACTAGACATAGTATGCTTCCTCCTCCAGCGGCCTGGCTGGGCGCGGACACTAAAGTAGAGAACGGCCGGTTCGTTGTCGAGCGCATCCCGCACGGCACACCGGCGTACGAAGCCGGCCTGGATACAGGCGACGAAATCGTGGGCTTGGCCGATTTCCGCGTGCGCGCGGCCGATTGGACCGGTAGCTCGCCAACTATCAACCGGAGGCAGGATACGGAAGGAGCAGAATGCGGACCGGGCCGCGCCGCTCGTATTGCAGCCCGGCATGGCTTCCACTTCTTTTTTTGGGCGCCTAACTAATATCCGAATCTTCATCGACGCTTCGTACCAAGCACATGGCAGGCCCCACCGGCTTCGCGGGTTGGTTCGACGAGTTGTTCACGGCTCGACCTCGGAGGCAAGATCAATCTGCTGGGGATGTCTCAGCGGGGCTGGCTGGCCACACAGTACGCGCTTCGCTTTACGGACCGGCTCTGCAAGCTCGGCTATTGGCGCTGGCCGCTACCGTTCCTGGCTTAAGTGGGGGGATGGATCCCCGCCAGATGCAACGCCTTCCGGGTCGTGGTGCTGAGGGGCAGCGTCGGCAGTGTCCCGATGGGAATCCAGCGCAGGGGCCGTGGCGCGCGCGCCTGCCGTGCAAGGCTGCCCTCCCGCACTGTCACTCGATAGCGATGATGGGTAATTGTGTGGCGAAATGTGCCGATCTCCGGCATCGCGTGCAGCTCCGGCAATTGCTCGGGCGAAGGCAACTCCCAGAAGTCCGCCAGCCGCCGCGAATCCGCGGCCCTCTGCCACAGCAGCAGGCATCCGCGGCGCTCGACGATGGCGACCGCCATCTCCATCTTCACCGGCGGCGTCTTCCGCAGCTTAACCGGCAACTGCTGCTGGCGCCCCGCGCGGCGGGCTTCGCAGACAGTCGCCAGCGGGCAGACTCCACAACGCGGAGCACGCGGCAGACACACCGTCGCGCCCATCTCCATCATGGCCTGATTGAACTCGCCCGCTCGCCGGCCATCCAGCCCATCCAGATAACGCTGCGCCAGAGCGCGAAACCGCGCGCGCGTGCGGCCGGCGCCGATATCGGCCGGATCGTTGGTCAGGCGCGCGATCACGCGCATCACATTTCCATCCAGCACGGCGTAGGGCAGCCCGAAGGCGATGCTCGATATCGCGGCGGCGGTGTAATCGCCCACCCCCGGCATCTCGCGGATAGCCTGGTAGCCGCTGGGAAAAACGCCTTCCATCAGGGCCGCGGCTTTATGCAGGTTGCGCGCGCGCGAATAATAGCCCAAGCCGCTCCAGGCCGCCAGCACCTCTTCCACGGAAGCCGACGCCAGGGCCCCCACGCTGGGAAAGCGCTCCAGGAACCGCTCATAATAAGGGATCACGGCTTCCGCGCGGGTCTGCTGCAGCATGATCTCGGAAACCCAGATGCGGTACGGATCGCGGGTGCGCCGCCAGGGGAGATCGCGATGTTGCGCGCCGTACCAGCGCAGGAGTTTGGCGGCCAGGGAGCGCTCCGTCATGCGAGCGTTTGGATCCACTCGGCGATGACGTACTTGATCTGATCCGGAGTCAAGTCGAAGGCTTCGTACTCGGGGTTGAGCGGCTCCAGCCGGATGCGTTCGTGCTGCCACGCATCTTCACCGGCGGACGACTTCAAGCTGGCGTATCTTTTGACGGTGAACCTCTCATGCACGCCGATCAGTTCCACCAGCACGATCTTGCCCTGGCGCGAACCCACCACCGGCCCGCGGAAGATGTTCAGGCTGCCATCCGGGATGCGCGGCTCCATGGAGCGCCCCTCCACGTGCGCCACAAACATTCCTTCGGACAAGCGCAAGCCCTCGGGCGCGCGCACCCAGTCTTCTTCCTCGGCTTCTACTGCTTCATCGGCCCCGAACCTGCCCGCCGCCGCGCGCAAAGTGTACAGCGGCAGGTGCGTGCGAAACGGCGCAACCGTCAACTTCTCGACGTGCCGTTCAAAGATCCGGTCCACCACCCTCGAGAACGAATCCACCGCCACGGCTTCCCGCTGAGAGACCCGCAAAACGTGCGACAGGGAATCCTCCCACGATTCCAGCAATCGCCGCGCCCCCAGCTCGGCGACCTTGTCATGGAAATCCCGCTCCAGGACAGCCAGATATGCCGCGTCTTCGGGGCCGGCCAAGTCCTCCCAGTGCGCGCGCAGCCGCAGTGCGTGCCTTGCGGAATCCGGGTCCGCATCCAGCAGCAGCACTCCCACGGCGTGCACCGGTTGCCCCGGCAGCGCAAGCTGCAACAGGACATACTCGCCCCGGCTTGACAATGCCCGCGCGCTAATCGGGATGACTGGGGCCATACAATACCTTATCGTCCAAACTTACGCGGTTTGCAAGAAAAAGGAACCGCAGATGCACGCAGATCAGAACATGAAACGTGCCGCACGGGGCGGCTTTGTTTGGTTTATCTGCGTGCATCGGCGTCCATCGGCGGTTCCATTTAGTCCTACGGCGCAAAGGGATAATACCCCGTCCGGAACCGCACCTTGGCGGTCGGCAACTCCGGCACCACAATCCTGATCTTGCGGAACTGCCTGGCGTCCGCGGCTCCGGTATCCGGCACGTAGCGAAGAATGTACTGCGTGGTTACTTCGCCGATGATAGCCGCAATAGCCCGGAAAATCCCGGTGGAAACCTCCGACGCATACCCGCCCGAACCCACCGTCAGCGCGTAATTGCCGTCGTCGGAAGGATGCGAAAGGTAGCCGTCCACGTCGGAGTACAAATTGTTCAGCGGGTATTCCACATGGCCACCGGTCTCGCTGGTCAGGCGCTGCAAATTTTCGTCGCCTTCGTTGGTGAACCCGAACGAGACCGTGCTCATCCCGTAGATGGTTACCAGGCTGCGCTGGGCAATTTCGATGACTTCGTCCAGGCTCTTCTTGCTCGCATTATCGTGCCCGTCGCCGATCACGATGATCACCCGCCGCGGATCGTAGGGCTCGCCCTCCACCACCTGCCGGTGCATGCAAGCCATGTAGATCGCATCGTATAAGGACGAGCCGCCGCCGGGCTTCATCTTGCGCAGCTTCTCGACCATTTTGTCCGCTTCCGTGGTGGTGTTGACCTGCAGTTCCGGCTCGTTGGAGAATGAAATCAGAAAGCCGCTGAACTTCTTGTCGCCCGGCAGTACGTGCAGCACCAGCTCGATAGCCGCGTCCTGATAATTCTTCCAGTGTACTCGGCTGTCGTTGCTCAGATCGATCAGGAACCCCACCACCAGCGGCTGATTGCGGTCGTGGCTGAAGAACTCGATGCGCTGCTCTTTGTCTTGATCGTAGATCTTGAAGTCCTTGGCCTCCAGATTCGAGACGTAGCGCCCTTTATAGTCGGTGACCGTGACGGGCACGATCACCTCGTTCACCTGCACCTTGATAGGTTTCGACGGCTGCTTATTATCGGATTGAGCCAGCGCCAGCGAGAAAAGCGCCAGCGCCAAGGGAATGCGTGCCAGCATAAGAGATTACCGTTGCACTTTATTCTAGCAGGGAAGAAGGAGCCAGAAGACCGCGCTGCCGCCCGCCTGCTACGGCGCGGGATAGTACCCTTCGCGAGTTTGGACGGTCAGGTTCTTCTTATCGACGGTCAGACTGATCGTGCGGTAGCCCGTCTGCGATGCCGCCTGGTCCGGCGTGTAGCCGAGGCTATACTGGTTGCGCAGTTCTTCCTCGATCCGGGTGTAGATCGCATCGATCGTCTGCTTCTTGGTGACTTCGAAGAAGGTCCCGCCGGTTTCCTTTGCGATACGCCGGAGGATCTTCTTGCCGTCGGGGCGCTCTTCCTGCGGATATCTTCCGCCGCCGCGACCCATGCCGCCCCCGCGTCCCATACCGCCGCCGCGACCCATGCCGGGAAAACCGGAGCCTTCGTTCGAAGCGAAGTAGATGGAGTACACCAAGGTGTCGGATCGCTGGGCGGCTTCGATGGCTTCCGTGATCGAGACTTTGCTGTTTCGGTCGACGCCGTCGGAGAGGACGAAGACCGCTTTGCGGCCCTTTTGCTTTTTCATCAAGTCGTCGCCCGACGCCAGGTAAATGGCGTCGTAGAGTAATGTGCCGCCGCCGCGATGCCCTCCGCCTCCGCGCCCGCCTCCACCGCCGGGATAGCCGCCTCCGCCACCCCCGCCGCCGCCCTGCTGCTGGGAATCGTCCTGGTTCACTTCCAGCTCATGCAGCGCCTTATTCAACTTCTGGCGGGACTGTGTGAGATCCTGCAGCAGTTCCACCTGGCGATCGAAGTGCAGCACGAACGCCTGGTCTTTGCCCTCCCGCAGCACGTGTTCAAAGAAGGTGTAGCTGGCGGAGCGCTCGGCATCGATCACGTTGCGCTGGCTGCGGCTGGTGTCCACCAACAGACCCAGGGTCAGCGGCAGATCCGCTTCGCGGGAGAAATAGCGGATGACCTGCGGCCGTCCGTCTTCCTGCAGGGCGAAGTCCTCCTTGGTGAGGCTGGAGACGATATGGCTATCCTTGTCGCGCACGGTCGCGAACAGATTCACCACGTTGACGTTCGCGGTGAACGTGGGGCTTGGCTGCTTGGGCGAAATGCCGGGCGGCGGTACGGGCGGGGAAGCCGACGGCGCGCTTTGCTGAGCGATCAGCGCCTTCGCCGCCGGAAACAGGGGCAGCAGGGCGCACAGACTGCGCCTGGAAATCGGGATTTGCATGGCATGGTTAACGATGCGCCCGCGCCATGGCAGGTTACATTCACGCGAGCGTCACTCCGATCTGCGCGGCGATCTTCCGGATGTAACGCCGACCCTCTTCGTACTCCTCGGCCGTCTTCAAGTGTTCGAGCATCAGCGGCGTGGCGACAGGCAACCGCGACAGCTCGTTCAAGTACGTCCGGTAATCGATCTCGCCGCGGCCCGGAATCACCTCCTGGAAATGCACGTTCAGTTCCACGATCCATGCCAGGTCTTTGGCGTGGCAGGAAACGATCCACGAACCCAGCTTGCGGAAGCAATCGGCGATCGCTTCCGTGTTGCGATAGAAGCGCTCCGGCGAATTGATTACGTTGCAGACATCCAAATGCACGCCGAAGGCTGGGCGGTCTACAGCCTTGATGAGCCTCAAGTAGGAATCCGGTCCATCGGGCAGCGACCAGCCCATGGCTTCAATGGTGAACTTGGTTCGCTTGGGTTTGATCTCGTCGATCACGTGCCGGCAGTTATCGACCGTGGCGTCGAAGAACTGCTGCGAGAGGTTCTTCGGATGGGGTCCGTACCACACGGTGGGATTGTAGGAGCCGGCGATATCCACACAGCAGCGCGCGCCCACTGCTTCGGCGAGAGCCATGCGCTCCACCACGTATTGCAGATTGGCGCGGCGTTTTTCAGTATCCGGGTCCAACATGTTGACCCAGGCGCCTACTTCGGCGATCGTTACATTTTCGGCGGCGAAAGCCTTCTCGATGGCGCGCCCGCGGGCGGTGTCTTCGGCTTTGGCCTGCGGGCAGTAGGCGGCGCTATAGCCCAGGCGGCGGTGCTCGCGCGCCAGTTCAGCCGGATCTTCGCTCTTCAGGAATATCGGACCGCCCAGCAGGACGGCGCGGCGGCCGCCTGCGTTCGCTGCGCCGGCCAAAGCGGCGGCGCCCGTGGCGGCCAGAAATGAACGGCGATCGGTTCGCAGCATGCCCCGATTCTATCGCCTGGCGTGAGCGCCCGGTGCCGGGAAACCGTGAGGCCCCCCGCTGCGTACCAAGCTCGAATATGCTTTCGTGGCGAGATCTTCGAGTCGTAAGGATTCCCATTCACCGAAGAGCAACGAATTTTATTCCTGCTACGGGTGGATCGAAGCCGTATTCGAAGTCTCGGCTCTCATTTGCGGCTATTCGTCCGATTGTGATACGCCGGTCGCCGATTGGTTTGTCGTCCCCGTCCCAAAGCTTAACCATTCCTTCCACAGCGAACGTCTGCGAGCAGGCGTTCGCCAGGCGCAATAGCAATACCGCCTTATCCGCTCGATCTTTGACATCCCAACCGCGAACCCCGACGCAGTCAGTAACGGCGCGGGCCGGGAAGCCGCTCCACGCGACGTTGACCGAGCGTATTCGTGAGTGCGCGTCAAATGGCAAAGTAACGGAACTCGCGCACTCAATTCCGGAGAATCCGCCCCTTCCATGACAATTCTGACCACGTCCTTAAGTTCGCAGTTGGCAGTCGCAACCTCAAATCCGCTCTCATCTTCAATCAGGGGTCGGATCGAATTGGCGCCGTTATTTCATGACCAGTACTAGCCTCTGGCACGCATCACAGGGACGCCCCAGCAGCGTGTCGAGACGCGTCTCGACACGGCACGAAAAAGTGCGTGCGCCCCGTCGTCGGCCGATTATGGAACAATCTGGAAGACGATCCCGCAGCCGATACCACCCGACTCAAACTGCGTGCAGCCCCCATTGCCGCCGATCTGAGTAGTGCCGAAAAGCTCGCCATGCGGACCGAACGTCAAGGGTCCTTCGGGATTCCAACCGTCCGTGCCGCCGGCAAAACTGTGCACAGTCGTTTGTGTGTATCCGGGCGGAGTAAGTTTGTAAACTGTTCCCTTGCCGAACTGGCCACCCGCGCCGGTCGTGCCATACACATTCCCAGCGGAGTCCGGAATGACGCCGCCCGTGGGGGCGTAGCCATTGGGGGGAATGTCCGAGAAGCTGCCGATCACAGTAAAGGCGCCATGGGAGAACTTGTAGGCCTCGACATAGGTGATGCCGTAGAGCGCGCCCGTTTGGTCCATGACCACTCCGGAAGTCGGGTTCTGATCGTCGTTGCTGAACCGGTAAACGACGCTCTCGGTCCAAGCGCCGGCCGGCGTCGACGGCGGGGTAAGAAGGAAAATAGTGCCGAAGCAGCTTCCGCCTTCGAAGCGTTGGCAGTATCCTCCATAGAGAGTGGCGCCCCAAAGATTTCCGTGGGAGTCGAGAATCACGTTCAACGGGCCGGAGCCGTCGCCGAGACTTTGCCCGGGAGCAACGCCTTTGAAGCCGTAGAGAATCCGTTCGGTCCAGGAGCCGCCCGCAGTGCGCGGCGGTGTCATCTCGCAGACGCTGCCGTTCCCATTAGGGCTAGGGCCCACGCCATAGTAATGACCCGCGGAATCGGTCGCCGTAATGCCGCATTCCGCGTCAAGCGTTGGGAAGTTGTAAAGTGCGGTCTTGGTCCAAGAGCCGCCTGGCGCGGCTGGTGGCGTCAGTTCAAAGATGTAGCCGCAACCTGTTGAGCAGGCGCCGCTGCCGCCTATGCCAGCCTCGCCATACAACTTGCCGTCGCGCAGCATCAGGCCTCCGGGAATGCCGCCGTCGGCGCCGCCTTGGAATTGCCAGATTATATTTTCGATCCAGGCGCCGCCTGCCTGCGCCGGTGGCGTGAGTTGGTATATCATGCCGCAGCCAGTGTAGACATCGAACGTGCAGTTGCCGCCCCCGCCGTAGGTTGTCGTGCCATACACATTGCCCGCGCTGTCCATGACCAGTGCATACGTCTCCGGAAAGTATCCGTCGTTACCGGCTTGGAAGACATGGAGGACGTTTTCAGTTTGGCCAGCGGCCATAGCGGCGTTGGCGAAAGTTAGAGCGGCAACAAAGGCTTGGCGCCGCCACTTCGGAATAGGTAACGATTTGAATTCGCCCATAACAATTAGCGGAGCGCTCTTTGGGGCGCTTGGCAAGTGCAAAGTTGTAAAACCATTCCGCGATCGTAACGAACGACACAGAGTGATACAATCGTTTCCCCATGCACAGCACGCTTACTCGCCGTCGTCTCGTCACCGCCCTGGCCGCCGCACCCTTTGTGAGCCGCATCCCGCGCGCCCGCGGGGCGTCGGACTTCGACCCGAATTTCGGCACCGCCACGGATGCCGCCCGCGCCATCCGCACCGGGTTCGTCTCCTCGCGCGAACTGACCGCGCACGTCTTCGAGCGCATCCGCAAATTCAACGGCCGCGTGAACGCTTTTGTCACATTAGTGGAGGACCAGGCCATCGCGCGCGCGCGGGCCGCCGATGAAGCGCTGGCGCAGGGCAAGCCTTGGGGCCGGCTGCACGGCGTGCCGATTCTGATGAAGGACGACAAGAAGACGGCCGGCATCCGCTCCACCTGCGGCGCCAAGATATACGCGAACAACGTGCCCAAGGAGAATGCGCCGGCCGTGCAAAACCTCCTGGACGCCGGCGCCATCATCGTCGGCAAAACCAACCTGCCGGAGTGGGCCGACGATTTTCAAAGCTACAACGATGTCGCAGGCACGACCAACAATCCGTGGAATCCCGAGCGCACTTCGGGCGGGTCCACCGGCGGCGGCGCGGCGGCTTTGGCCTGCGGCATGGGGTTTCTGGAACTCGGCAGCGACATCGGCGGGTCCATCCGGACGCCCTCGCATTTCTGCGGCGTTTTCGGCCACAAGCCGACCATCGACGTAATCTCCGACGAAGGCTTCGTCGACCCTCCGAACGCCAGTCCCGCGCCGGACCGGCTTTCGGTGAACGGACCGCTGGCGCGCAGCCCGCAAGATCTCCTATTGGGGTTGCAGATCGCCGGCGGACCCGTCGGAGTCCAGCGCATCGCGTACTCCTGGAAGTTGCCGCCGGCGCGCGGCACACGGCTGCGGGACTACCGCATCGGGTACGTGCTGGACGATCCGTTCTGCCCTGTGGCGCCGGACGTGCGCCAGCAGTTGGAGCGCACCATCGACGCGCTCGCAAAGGCCGGCGCCCGCCTGGAGCGAGGCTGGCCCGCTGGTATGCGGATCGCCGATTGGTATGGCGCATATTTCACCATGCTCGGCGCGGCTGTGCTGCCCAACGATCCTACGCCTCACCGCGCATGGGGTGCGGCGGTCGGCGGGCAATATGCCGCGCGCCGCTGCTGGGCCGATTACTTCCGCGGCCACGATGCCTTCCTGATGCCCGTGGATTTCGTCACGGCATTCCCCCACGATCACAGTCCGGACATGATGGCGCGCAAGATCGCCACGCCCGCCGGGCCGCGTCCTTACCTGGACATGTTGAAGTGGATCTTTCACGCCACGCTGACCGGCAATCCCGCGACGGTGTGTCCGGTAGGCCGCACGCCGGAAGGGTTGCCTTGCGGGATCCAGATCCTCGGTCCATTCCTGGAGGATGCCACCCCGATCGATATCGCCGGACGGATCGCCGAGTTGACCAGCGGTTTCGCGCCTCCGCCGTTCACGGCTTAACCCGCGGGACGGCCCAGGCATCGCCGCTAAGACCAGTGCATGTTGTTACGCTTTGAGCAGATGAGTAATGCAATCACTGTTCGGCTGCCGGAGGATCTGGCGGAGTGGCTGGAAACTGCAGCGCGCAAGACTGGCATTGAGAAAGCCCGAAACGCCGCCCAACGACCGTTCCTTCGCTGGGCGTGTGCGATTGGCGGGCCAAGCGGCCTCTCGGTGCGCAAAGGCTTCTCTCGTCAATGAAGGCGATCACGGACACGGGTTTTCTCGTCGCGTTCGGGAATCGGAAAGATTACAATCATGAGTGGGCGGTCGGCGTTGCTGAAGGGGTCGCTGAACCGCTAGTGACGTGCGCAGCGGTGCTAGCCGAAACCGCGTTTCATCTCGTTAGCAGCGCTCTGGTTCTGGCGTTGTTGCACGACGGATTGGTGCGATCCACATTTGTGTTAAGCGAGCAGATTACACGATTGGCCGAGTTAGCGGCACGCTACGCGGATCGCAAGCCGGATCTGGCGGATCTTTGCCTGATTCGTCTTAGCGAATTGCATCCTCGGTATCCCGTGATCACCACGAATCTGGCCGACTTCCGGGTGTACCGCCGCGGCCGCCGGGAGATCGTCCCCCTGATCCATCCTCCTGTGCGGTAACAAGCTAGGCGACGTGTGAGCGGCGTTTACCAGGGCCGATCGCCGCTCGCGCTTGATCCATGGATGCCCGGATGCAAGCCGTCTCCGCGGTAATCTGGCCGGGCGACTCCGCCGCCAGATGCCAGAGCGATCGGTCGGGACTCGCCTTCCTTGCGCATCAGAATTGGAAGCACCACAGCGGGCGCCGCGATACGAAATCGCTCGGCAGTAGGCATCCGATTAGGGCCGCATCCGAGGTGAATCCATCCCGGGAACTCGAAAGAAGCCGTAATGAAAAGCGTTGCTATGGACGTCAGATAGTCGGCTCTCTTTTCCTCCAGCGCGATTGTCAAATCCGGCGTACCCCTGTTTGAGATCCTTGCGGCAGTAATGGCTACTGAGTTCCGCGCTGCAAGAGCCGTAGGGTGAGCAAGACCAGAGAAGAGTCCCCACCGGCGCGCAAGCTCGGAATCAACGGCGCCTACTTGGGTCGAAAATTTCTCACAGATCTTATGCTCGGTTTCCACGCCTGACTATTCTTTCCCCTGAACCAGCCGCGAACGTGGTTCCTTGCTCCTTCATCGTCGAACCGAAAGGTCGACAGAACGTCGCGGGATTCCATGAATGCCCGCATTAGCACGTCCCAACTGTCGAAGGTGTCGGGCCTTAAGAGCACTTCCATTCCCCGCAGTAGCGACACCGAACGAATCGCAAGCTGGAAACACGCCGTATGCTGGGAAGTGACGTCGACGTCGGAGTGTTCGCCACTCCTACTAACAAACTCGCTAGCCATCTCGGAAAGCACGTTGGGAACAAGATCACAGAGTTGTTCGAAGGTCATTGTTCCCATCCTAACCCTGTCCGCCTTGCAGAAAAATAACGGGGACGGACAAAGACAAACGCAAGCGCATGCCCAAGGATCGTTTTTCGCCTTCCGGATCTAGAGCAACCAAATCGGAGGTTCCGAACAGTCCCCCCTCCGAGCTCGCGACGGCTTGTGCTTGGCTCCGCGAATACGCTCAAGGCCCGTCCAGCCGGATTACTCCCGGGAAGTTTCGCTCCACGTCAACTGGCCGGCTAACGCGCAAACCGTAGAGCTGCCTGACCACGCCCCTGTCGGGTTATTAGGTCAACCAGCCCCAGGCTTTCAAGTTAGGGCATATGGTGCAGCCCCCCGCAAAGGCCCTGCCAGCCATATCTGGCGTGCCCGCACGTGCGCGACAATGGTTCCAGTGACGACCGTGATCGAGGTTCCCGAGGATCTTTCCGGCCTCGACGAAGCCATTGCACAAGTTCCCAACAATCCCGCCGTCTTCCTGCTTTGGCCGCGCGAAGGCGACCCCTACCTCGCCAAGACCGCGCTGCTGCGGCGCCGCCTGCTGCGCCTGCTCAAGGAGCGCGAGAAGCCGTCGCGCCTGCTCAACCTCCGCCACTCGGTGCGGCGCATCGAGTACACGCTTACCGGCTCGGCCTTCGAATCCGCTGTCCTGATGTACGAACTGGCGCGCCGCCAATTTCCCAAAAACTATCTCGATCTGCTAAAGCTGCGCATGCCCACTTACGTCAAGTTGGTGCTTACCAACGAGTTCCCGCGCAGCCAGCTCACCACCCATCTGGGCCGCGCGCCGGCGCTCTATTGCGGTCCGTTCCGCAGCCGCATTTCGGCCGAGAAGTTCGAATCGCAATTCCTGGACCTGTTTCAGATGCGCCGCTGCCAGGACGACCTGGCACCCTCCTCGGAGCACCCCGGCTGCATTTACGGCGAGATGGGCATGTGCCTGCGCCCGTGCCAGCAGGTGGTCGGGCGCGACGAGTACCTGCACGAAGTCGGCCGCGTGGCGGAATTCCTCAAGAGCGGCGGGCGCTCCCTGCTCGACACCATCGGGCGCGCGCGCGACCGCTATAGCGAAGAGATGCTGTTTGAAGAAGCCGCCCGGCAGCACAAGCGCTTCGAAAAAGTGCAGGAAGTTCTGAAGCTGCGGGACGAGTTGGCGCGCGATATCGGCAGCCTGCACGGCGTCGCAATCACGACTTCCGCCTCGCCCAATGCCGTGGAGCTTTGGATCGTGCGGGAGGGGTATTGGCAAACGCCGCGGCGGCTGAGCTTCGAAGTCGAGGATGGCAAGCCGGTTTCCCTCGATGGCAAGCTGCGGGACATCTTCGGCGGGCTGCCCATGCGCCAACTCGCTATGCGCGAGCGCCAGGAGTACCTGGCCTTGCTGGCGCGCTGGTATTACTCGAGCTGGCGAGACGGCGAATGGCTGCCCATCGAGACCTTCGAATCCCTGCCTTACCGCAAGCTGGTGCACGCTATTTCGCGCGTGGCGCGGCGCGAAGCGCCGTAAGACCATGGCCACACCCTTCCACTCTGGCGGCACTTGATATACATATAGGCATGAAACATCTAATCGCATCCGTAAGTCCTATTACTGGCTTCCTAGCGCGGTTGGCAGGCGGAAGCGCCGAATGTCACTTAGGTTTCCCATAGCCGAACACGTACATTAATTGTGGGGCGGTCACCCCGGACCGCGGCCGACGCCCTCGTCGGCCTGCCGCGACCGTCAAGGCGCCTGATTCTTCGAGCGAAGAGCGGGTCCAGGGGGACCCGCGCAGACCAGGGGGCCTGCCCCACGAATTATGACAGTATTCCAGGTCTTGGAAACTTTCTACCAGACGCGGCAGGGATCTGCCGAAACCATGGGATCGCCCACTTTGCATGAAAATGCTTCCTGGAACTCCGGCATATTTTGCAACACCCCGTTGGCGCGGAACTCGCCGGGCGAATGCGGGTCGGTAGCCGCTCGCATGCGCGCCGACTGCTCCGTCGTATTCGCGCACCAGACTTGACCGTAGCCCAGGAAGAACTGCTGTTGCGGCGTGAAGCCGTCCTGCTTCCCGGCCATATGATTCGCCAGGCTGTCCATCAGCGCCATGTATGCCAGATGGATGCCGCCGTTGTCCGCGGCATTCTCGCCCAGCGTCAGCTTCCCGTTCAGATGCGCATCCGCAACCGGACTGAAGCCGTTGTACTCCTTCACCACGCAATCGGCGCGCGCCTCGAAAGCCTTGGCGTCCTCCGCCGTCCACCAGTCGCGCACATTACCGTCGCCGTCGTACTTGCGCCCCTCGTCGTCGAATCCATGCGTCAGCTCGTGGCCGATCACCGCGCCGATGCCCCCGTAATTTACCGCATCGCTGGCGTTCGGATTGTAGAAGGGCGGCTGTAGGATGCCGGCGGGAAAATTGATGTTGTTCATGTTCGGGTTATAGTAGGCGTTCACCGTGGGCGGCGTCATGCCCCATTCCGACTTATCCACCGGCTTGCCGATCTTGGCGAAGTTGCGCTGCAGTTCGAAATCGTACGCCCGCAGCACGTCGCCGAAGTAATCGTCCCGCGTGACCTTGACGCTGCTGTAATCCCGCCACTTTTCCGGGTAGCCGATCTTGTTGGCTACCGCGCGCAGCTTGGCGAATGCCTGTTGCTTCGTGGCGGGCGTCATCCAGGTGGCGTTGTCGATGTCCTTGCGCATTTCCATCTCGATCTCGCCCACCAGTTGCAAAGCTTTCTCCTTGCTGGCGCCGTTGAACGCCGCCTTCACGAATTCCTGGCCGAGGGCCTCTCCCAACGCTCGATCGGTGGCGCGCACGCATCGCTTCCAGCGAGGCGGCATTTCCTGGGCGCCGAGCAGGATGTGCCCGTTGAAGCGGAAGTCCTCCTCATCGAGCGCGCGCGGCAACATATCGCCGTGCGATGCCAGAACATGCCACCGCAGATATGTTTTCAGGTCCGCCATGCTGGTATTGGCGATCGCCGCATCCATCGCTTTCACAAAATCGGGCGCCACCACGTCCAGCGATTCCACCGGCGGAATGCCGATGGTGGACAGGTATTGCTTCCATTCGAAATCGGGCGTCAGCAGCGCCAGTTCGCCCACCGTCATCTTGTGATAGGTGTTGGCGGGATCCCGCCGCGCCACGCGATCCATGGACGCTGTGGCCAGCGCCGTTTCGAACCGCATCACGGCGCGGGTTTCGGCCTCGGGATCGGCGTCGCCGGCGCCTTGCGCCTTCGCCAGCAGCGTGAACATGGCGTGAATGTGGTCTTCGTACTGCTTGCGCAGTTCCACCGAGCGCGCGTCGGTCTTCAGATAGTAGTCGCGGTCGGGAAGGCCCAGGCCGCCTTGATCCACGTGCACGATCTCCTGGTCCGATTTCTTATCGTCGGGCTGCACGTAGAAGTTGAAGAGAGCGCGCACGCCGGCCAGATGCAGGCGCACCATCTCGCCCGCCAATTCGCGTTTGGAAGCCAGCGCGTCGATTTGCTGCAGGAGCGGCTCGATGGGCTGAATGCCCTTGCGCTCGATGGCCGGCTGGTCCATGCAGGCGGCGTAGAAGTCGCCGATCTGGGAGTCACCCGTTTTTTCCAGAATGCCGCGCTCGATCGCCAGATTGCGCTCGGCCAATTCATTGAAGCGCGCCCAGCGGGATTGATCGGGCGGAATCGGATTGTTCTTCCGCCACGCGCCGCAAGCATATTGATAGAAGTCCTGGCATGGATTGACCGTGGTATCCATGGCCTTGAGATCGACGCCGGATGCGGAGGATGCGTCGGCGGCTTGTAAAGCGGCCGCCGCGCTGAATATTGCAATGGCCGCGGTGAGCAAGAAACGAAGCGTGTACATGATTCCGATTGTACGCCGTTCGCTCCCGCTCCTCCGAAACAGTCTGAGGCACTAATGAAACTGCCAGTTTGCGATCGCGTGGTTTTCATAGCCAAGGCCGGTGCCCGCGGTAAAGCCAACGAAGGCGGATGTCTGCCCAAGAACACTTGCGATGTCAATCGGGTAGCTGAGGAGATCGACCGGGCGCGTCGTGGAATTATCGGCGATAGCCACACGCAGGTTCGTGCCATCGTAATCGATCCAGACCGACCAGGTATCTCCATTGGACATGCAACTAAACGCGCCCGTGGGTTGGCAGTTTGTAACCCCATAGGCCGTTTGAGGGCCAAGACCGGTTATGTCGGCGTTCGTCAGGACGGCCACGTCGTTATCGTTGATATCAAATGGGGCGTTTTGCCAAGTATTGAGTTCCACGGCAACACTGGGCGTGATGCCCAGATAGCCCAAGTCTCCGCCGTTCGCCCCCAAGGCAGTGGCGCTCTCCGTCTGGAGCGTGAAGGTCATCCCATCGGAGGCGCCTCCCGGGCCCGGGTCGGTCATCTGGAACTGGAAGAAGGTGCTGAATATGTACTTGGGGCTGAACGCAACGCTGTTCGTAGTGAAGGCCGAACCGGCCTGGCCTTCCTGCGCGGGCGTAAGCCAGAGCACGGAGGCGCCTTGAGGTCCGGTCACGATTTTCGCGGATACGTTGAGCGTCAGATCGCTGGTTGCTCCGAACGCGGGGATACTCAGCAGGCAGGCTACCGCAGCCGGCAAGGTGTGCCGCGGGGTACGTGGTTCTCGATGCATGTACATGATTTCGATTTTACGCCAGTTGACCGGGGGGCTTGCTTCTCACACGCCTACGGCATCAAATAGCCCGGGTTCCGCGGCCTTCGCTACTCCGAATCCCGGCCCTGTTGGAGCTTCAAATGCGCCGGCAGTCCGTAGTTCTTCCGCGGAGATTGTCGAGCCCGCACAGACCCTTTCCAGCAACGCAACCTGGGCCGGCTCAAGGTCTACTAGGCAGCCCAGCACATTCAGCAGGTTGATCAGCTCAGTCGTATATTCGGCGAGCCAGCGATCGGGTTGAATGTCGCCCAGCGGTGACGGAGTGCGCCGGTCTCCGATGATCGGGCGTTCCCGGTTGGCTTTCCGGTAGCTAAACCACTGTTGCAGGACTTGCTTGCCCGAAACCTCGTAGAGCCAAACTCCGGGCTCGACATTTTCGACGTATCCTTTCCCGACTAGCAGCCTCTTCTTGCCGGCATCGTAACCTATCGAGTCCGGCATCGCCTCTGTTTCCAGCGGAATTGCGCCTGCTGCTGGAATACGCGGCCTCCTTGAGGGCGGGAGTCGCGGCGGTTGAGCAGGCCGCCCTTTCTGAGGATCGGTCATGCGCTCGCCGAAGGTATGGAGCCAGATGACGGTGCGCCCAACGTCAGATGCCTTGGCGAACGTGTCCGGGTCGCTTGTGATCGGGATTCGCAGCTCGGGGGTTGAGAGGTCTTCCTGAAAGCGCGTAGTGAATGCCGGATGTGCGGCCACTGCGGCGACGTACGCGATAAGA
>Ga0302325_10015047_pt1 | contig 16455 bp, 15 predicted proteins | sample Palsa_T0_2_FD_201948 | JGI IMG/M metagenome (GOLD analysis project Ga0302325, IMG submission 201948) | Peat permafrost microbial communities from Stordalen Mire near Abisko, Sweden - Palsa_T0_2 | ecosystem: Environmental > Terrestrial > Soil > Palsa > Peat permafrost | place: Sweden: Abisko... | reverse complement strand
TTCCTCGGTCGTAGATAACGAACTGCTCGACGAACGCCAGCCGCTCATCGTCAAGAGCATGCAAGTCATGCCCTCCCCGGACAATCATTTCAAGAAAACCGATCAGGTATCCTTCTACACCGAAATCTACGAACCGCTGGTAGGCTCGTCCACCCCATTCAAGGTAGGAATCAAATACACCATCGTCGACGCCAAGACCAACCAGCCAGCTCTCAGCTCAGGCCTGATGCTAGCCAACAGTTTCATCATCCAAGGCAGCCCAGTAATGCCAATCGCCCTATTCATTCGCAGCGCATCCCTGCCCCCCGGCGACTACCACCTGCTAGTCCAAGCCATTGACGACCAGGACCACCAATCCCCAGAGCGCTCCACCGACTTTCACCTGGAATAACAGTCGGCGCACCGCGCGGCGCGCGGCTGATCGGTGCTGCACTTCGTCATCGTGGCTTCTATGTGCTGGGTGCTAGAAGGTGCTGTGGGCGCCTTCGCTGATCGGCTGGGATTGCTTTAGGGTGCGATCGAAGAAATCTGTGGTGGCGGAGTATGCCCGGATCCAGCTTTTCCACATCAGGAAGCCGTGGATTTCATCCGGGAATACCAGCTGCTCGAAGGGGACGTGATGATCGCGCAGGCGCTGCGCTAGATCTACGGTCTGCTCGAAGGCGACGTTGCGGTCGTCATCGCCCTGGATTAGCAGCACCGGCGACCGCCAGGTGTCGACGTACGCGTCGGGCGACGATTCCCACGCCAGCTTGATCGCGGCGTCCAGGTCCGGCGACCGCAGCGCCGGCGTCCCAAAATACGGCCGCTGAGTGAAATACACAGACCAATCGTGGACGCCGTGAAAATCCACGCCGGCCTTAAAAATGTCGGAGTTCTTCGCCAGCCCCATCGCCGTCAGGAATCCGCCGTACGATCCGCCCCACAGGCCTACTCGTTGTGGATCTACTTGCGGCAGCGCCTGCAAATATTTGCCGGCGGCAACCACGTCCTTGTATTCAAATGCACCGCGCCATCCGGAGTTGGGCGCCTCGCGGAAATCGCGGCCGTACATGATGCCCAGGCGGTAGTTCACCGCGAGCACTGCGTATCCGCGGCTCGCGAGGTACTGATTCATGGCGTAGGCGTTGTGGTAGTAGTCCATGTAGTGGAAACCGAGCATCATTTGCCGGACGGGGCCGCCGTGCATGAAAACCAGCGCCGGCAATTTCTTGCCTTCAGAATTCTTGGGAAGGAAAAGTTGTCCGTGCACGGTGAGCCCGTCGTCGCTTTTGAAAATCACTTGCTGCGGCGTGACCAACTGCGCGCTAGGGAAATCTTTGGAGAGGGCTTGCGCGGCAAACATTTCGCGGCCCGTCGCGGTGAGAATGTAAGGCATACCGGGCGAAGTTGCGGTTGATCCCAGGCATACCACGCTGCTGCCGTCGCTCGTGACTACCGGAGACCATTCGATGGTCTCTCCGTGGCTGACCGGGTGCTGTGGCTGCCCGCCCTCCACGGAAACGCGCCAGATGTGACGGCGGTCCACATCGGCTTCGTTGGAGCTGTAGATCACCGACTTGCGGTCGGGAGCGAGCGCGACATCTTCGACGTCGAAGTCGCCGGGCGTGAGCAGCGCCGGCGCGGCGCCCGTCGATGCCACGGCGACGGAGTAAAGGTGGTTGCGCCCGTCCTGCTCGGAACCAAACACGATGCGGTCGCCGGCGAAGGAGAACGAGACGTCCTCGGTTTCCTGCGGCAGAGAATCGCGCAGCGTGCCGCCGCTATGCCACACCTGGTGGCCTTGGCCGGTGGCGGCATCGGCAATCCAAATTTCCCACGGCCTGGGCACCTGCGGAATGAACGCTGTTTTCTGTTCGGTGCCGGCGGTCTTAATGTAGGCGATCCATTTGCCGTCGGGAGACCAGCGCGGCGAGTCGTCTTTATCGACGCTGGGCGCAAGATAGCGCAGCGACTGGCCGCCGAGATCGTAGACGCCGATCAGACTGTGGTCGTCGCGATCGACCACCATCGCGATGCTTTTCGAATCCGGAGACCATTTGGGTTCGCTGGCATCGCCGCGGATGTAAGCCAGCTCTTTCGCTTGCTGCTTGGCGTCGACGCTCGCCAGCCAGATCTTTTTCTTCGCGGCCCAGGCTGCCAATTTTCCATCGGGTGAAATTTCGATGTCTTCGCAGTCTTCTTCCGGACAACCCATATCGCCCAGCAGGCGGGCCGGCTCCGCGGAGTCGACGTCTTTCGCCCACACTTGCTGCTTGGGCTGCTGGGCGGTGTGTTCGGGATCCGCGCTGTCGCCTTCTCCGTTGAGTTCGCTGCCGAGGGCATAGAGAACGGTCTGCCCGTCGGGCGTGAGGCGCAGGCTGGCGATGGGCTGGCCGTCGTCGCTGCTGAAGCGAGTCAGCTGGCGCGCGGTCATCGCAAAGTCCGGACCATCGGCGACCCAGACGTTGCGGACTCCTTGCGCGTCGAAGACCCAGGCCACGCGGCTGCCGTGCTTGGCCGCGGTCAACTCGGAAGGAAAAGGCGAGCTCATTACTTGTTCGATGGTGAATGCCTGCGGCCACGCAGCGGTCGAACAAAGTAAAAGAGCGGCGACTACAAACAATAATTTGTGCGATTGCATTTTTATCGTCCACCCATCCGCGGCCGGCGCGGAAACTTCACGCCGGGTTCCGCGAGTCACCAAACACGGCGGAGTATAGCAAAAGACTGAAAAGCATCCGGCGCTTAAGGGGCCGATGCTTCTCGATCGCCTTCTCGATCAGTGCGCGCCATCGAAGCCAACCAACCTACTCAGCGGATTTCGTCCGCGGAGCTTGCCAGTGCGTCTACAATACTCGCGTTATGGATCACCATACCGTCGCGGCGATCAGCATTGCCGGCACTTGCCTGGACGTGCTCGGCAGCCTCTACCTTGCATACGATCTACTCGGCGGGCAACACGGCCCGTTGCGGCTGCTCACCCGCGCAGTAACCTACTCGATCGTTTTCGGAATCGGCTATGGACTTGGCCTCGGTCTTTTTTTTGGCCTCACTTGCGGTATTGCCACCGGCATCACCGTCTCGATCGAACTCAATCGAGTCTCTCGCGGTCTGAATCATTATTCCTTGCCGTGGGAGGCGTTCTTCAGCGCCACGCGCGGGTTTGCTTTCGGCTTGGGTCTGTATCGGATTTTAGGATTTCGGTTCGCGATCGTATTCGCCATTGTCGTCACCGCCGGCCAAGTATTGGCCTATTTCCGCGGCATGCGCCCGTCTCTCGATTATTCCACCAGTGGGCGTCCGCGCCTCACCCGCCGCCAGTTCTGGGGCACGGTCCTCCGCACCATGGGCTACATCGCCACCGCGCTAGTCTGCAGCACTTTGGCGCATCATGTGGAACACGTCTGGTCGTTTGCCATCCGCGTGGGCCTGGTCACCGGCTTGGTCACCGGCGTTGGAATTTCGGTGAACCCATTCATCGAGTACTTCGCTGACCACCTGCCGGAGCGGCGGCTTGGGGCCTTCGGGATCCTGCTGATCCTTTGCGGCTTTGCAATGCAATCCCTGCAGTACTGGCTGGTGATGTTTGACGTTCGCCTGACGTAGGGAGCTGCGATTTGCTCCCGTCTGTGTGACGTTGCTTGGACGTTTCGCTTTCTGTTCGCAGCGAGTGACCATTTGAATTGTTTTGCGATTCATGATCGTAAGCTGTTTGTAATCAGCCTCATGCGATTGGAATTTGGCTTATTTGTGATTCTCGATTCAGAAATTCCAAGTTGTTGATAATAAACCTCATACGGATTCTGATCCTTACAGATGCCGCGATTGGAATTTTTTTGCTCCTTTTCGGTTCGCGGGTGGGTCTGGGAGGCTCGGGTTCGCGGTGAAATTTTCGATCGGGCGGGGCGGCGAAGAGCGGAAGCTGTGCCAAAACGGGAAAGTATGTGGTGGGTTCGGGCATCAGCCGTTCTCCTTGGCGGAACGTAGCACGGGGCCGGAGGGATCGGAAGGAATCGCTTCGGTGGGAAAGGGTGTGAGGCTGACATGGAGGCGGAGGCACGCCTAGGGCCCTGGAGATTGCCAGCAATCGTTCTTCGCGATCCAAACAGCGGCTCATTTGTTGGGAGCAAGCCAGTCGTCCCAGAGCGCGACTTGCGGCTATCCATGTTTTGGCACGACGCTGGTCTGCGTCCGCCTACGGATAAGAAGGAAGCGCTCATAAATCTTCACGAGCAGGAGAGCTAATGAAAATAACGCACCTGCGTAAGTCCCCCACGGATTCAAGTCCTTTGCATAGAGCGGAAACCAGAAGGCAATTACGGCCAGGGAGCCCGCAGGAAGTAGGACGAATAGAAATGGAACACTTAGTAATTCGGAACCTTCCTCGGCCAGTCGGCGCTCGTTGGAGACCATCCAATGGACAGCAACGCCACGGAGAATGATGGTCACAAGAGACTCCACATGTCTCGTGATCGGGACGAGCGCTAGCGCTACCGCACCCATGGAAGCCGATGCGATGATTCGGCGTTTTCGAGTCGTTTTTTCTGTGATCATGCCCTCTCGCAAATTGCCGCTGGCGTAGTACCTAGCCCGAAGTGGTCGTTCCCTGATTGGGTGCTCCTGCGGCTGCTGTTGGGATGGCGTGCGCAGGCCTACTTCGCAACATCACTTCCTGGGATTGTGGAGCGTCGTGAGACGTAAACATGCAGCACCTCCATTGCTACGAACCAGACGACTGCGTTTAGTCCGATGCACAGCACGGTTGCGATCACCACAACACGCACGCTTCCCAGAAGCCGGGGAAGAGGGGGGCGCCCGAAAAAGATAAGGGCGTAGAACCGAGGAAACGTAAGTCAAGAACCCCACAAGTGAAACCGACGTGTGGGGCACCCCACCTTCCACTTCTTGAAGTCAAAATCTGTACACGTGACGTGCGCGCGGTGTGACATTCTTGTCGTGGGATATTTTTGCGTTTGGATTTTTTCCCGGCAGGAGTGGCGGGGCTACGAAACCAAAGGCTAGGGCAAAGAGGGCGCGGCTATTCTCCCGCTGGAGGCGTTGTTGAATATGGCGTCCACGAGGCGAGAGTACAGGGGGCGGCGCGGCGCGTCTCGCGGTAATCGGTGAACGGGGGCCGGGGTACCGGCGAACAGCGGTTTTGGAGTGGCCGGGGCGTTCGGGCGGCGGATGATTTGAGGTACAATAGGCACGGAATAATTGGATTTCCAGCGGTTGGGAGCGAAACATGGATACGCAGAAGGCGACATTCGCGGCGGGATGCTTCTGGGGCGTGGAGGCGGCGTTTCGGCAGATCCCGGGGGTAAAGGCGACGGCGGTGGGTTACGAGGGCGGCGCGACGGCCAATGCGACATATAAAGATGTCTGCGGCGGCCGAACCGGGCACGCCGAGGCGGTGGAGGTGGATTTTGACCCCTCGCAGGTCTCCTACGACAAGCTGCTGGACGTCTTTTGGGAGTCGCATGACCCGACTACGGTGAATCGGCAGGGGCCGGACGTGGGGACGCAGTACCGGTCGGTGATTTTCTACCATACGCCGGAACAGCAGGCGGCGGCGGTGGCGTCGAAGGAGAAGCTGGAGAAGTCTGGGAAGCTGCGGAGGCCGATCGCCACGCAGATCCAGCCGGCGACTACGTTCTGGCGCGGCGAGGACTATCACCAGCAGTACCTGGAGAAGCGCGGGGCGGCTTCCTGCCATATTTAAGAGCCGCCGCGAAGCGATGTACGTAGTGCCTACGATTTGATTCGACAGCGCTGGGGGATGTGACCGTGAGGTTGGGGAGGGACAAAACCCGCACCCTTAAAACCGAAGGGCGCGCCACCCACCTTCGACTCACAAGGCAAACCAAATCGACCCTCGATTCTCGGGTATTGAAATATTTGATGCAAATGTTACCGGAATGAAATCTACGAATTAGAAGAGAAATATTCGGGTTTGTCTTGCGTCTGTTTCCCTCAAGTCTTATTCTGTTTGGCGAAATGTTTACGTCCACCGAGTTGTACGGCTGCAAGCGACGCGGGAACGTGGGGGAACATTTCGCCTTCACGTCTTTCCAAACGAACAGAGTCCCGGACCTGCGCCGTGGAACCTGAGCCGCTGCCGACATCCGCGAACGCCAGCGAACTTCACGAAATCCTTGAGCCCGGCCATACATTTGGAAGCGTAACGGACAAGATCGCCTCGATCGTACTGCGCCGGCGGACCAGAGGCGGGTGGATCGCGGGTTTCCTGATCGGCCTTTTCCTGCTGATGGTGCTGAACGTGGCGGTTTGCTACCTGTTCGCGGTGGGCGTGGGAATTTGGGGAATCCGGATACCGGTGGCGTGGGGATTCGCGATCGTCAACTTCGTCTGGTGGATCGGAATCGGACACGCCGGAACGCTGATCTCGGCGATTTTGCTTTTGCTGCGGCAGAAATGGCGCACCTCGATCAACCGATTCGCGGAAGCGATGACCCTTTTTGCGGTCTCCTGCGCGGGCCTGTTCCCGATTCTGCATTTGGGCCGTCCGTGGCTGGCGTATTGGCTGTTTCCGTATTTTCCCAACTACATGGGCACCTGGCCGCAATTCCGCAGCCCGCTGGTGTGGGACGTTTTTGCGGTGTCAACGTATGCCACGGTCTCGTTGCTATTCTGGTTCGTAGGGTTGATCCCGGACCTGGCGACGCTGCGCGACCGCGCCAAGAGCCGGGTGAAGAAAGTGATCTACGGGATGTTTGCGATGGGCTGGCGGGGATCCGCGGTGCATTGGTCGCGCTACGAGACCGCGTCGCTGCTGCTCGCCGGGCTGGCCACGCCGCTGGTGGTTTCGGTGCACACCGTGGTGAGCTTTGACTTCGCCGTGGCCATGGTCCCCGGCTGGCACACCACAATTTTCCCTCCGTACTTCGTCGCGGGCGCGATCTACTCGGGCTTCGCGATGGTGATGACGCTGGCCATCCCGATCCGAAAATATTACGAGCTGGAAGATTTCATCACATTGCGCCACCTGGACAATATGGCCAAGGTGATGCTGGCGACCGGGCTGATCGTGGCGTACGGGTACATGATCGAAACGTTTATGGCGTTTTACAGCGGAAACCAGTTTGACCGCTACGCGATCATCAACCGCATGACCGGGCCGTATGCGATCTGCTACTGGTCGCTGATTCTCTGCAACATCGCGATCCCGCAGATGCTATGGTCGCGCCGGGTGCGCCGCAACATTCCGCTGCTGTTCGTGCTCTCACTGATTATTAACGTGGGAATGTGGCTGGAGCGCTTCGTGATCGTAGTGATCAGCTTGAGCCGCGACTTCATCCCTTCGGCATGGGGAATGTATTACCCCACGAAATGGGACTGGGCGACGTACCTCGGGACGATTGGGCTGTTCCTGACGCTGCTGTTTCTGTTTATCCGGTACCTGCCGGTGATTTCAATCTCGGAAATGCGTAGTTTGGTGGAAGAAGTAGACGCCGAGGGCGGGAAGTAGATGGCGCAAATATTTCATCGCAGCACGAACACAATCTCGCGAGTGAGCATTTACGGAGGTGTGTTCATTATCGCCGGGCTTAGCTTCGCGCTGTATGCGATTGGGCGCTCGCCGTACTACACCGACGTGAACGTGGCGAAGACGCAGCCGGTGCCGTTCAGCCACCGGCACCATGCCGGCGAATTGGGCCTGGATTGCCGGTATTGCCACACATCGGTGGAAAATTCGTCGTTTGCGGGACTGCCGCCGACGCAGACGTGCATGACCTGCCATTCGCAGATCTGGGTGAACAGTTCGATGCTGGAGCCGGTGCGGGCGAGCTATCGGGACGATAAATCGATCGCGTGGACGCGGGTGAACGCGCTGCCGGACTTCGTCTATTTCAATCACAGCATCCACATCTCCAAGGGAATCGGATGCACCACGTGCCACGGCGCAATTGCGGATATGGCGCTGACGTATCGCGCCAATACGCTGCAAATGTCGTGGTGCCTGGAATGCCATCGGCAGCCCGAGAAATACGTGCGGCCGCGCGAGAAAGTGTTTGATCCGTGGTATCAGGCGCCAGCCGACCAACTGGCGCTGGGCCAGTTACTGGTGAAGGAATACAAAATTCAAAGTCTTACGAATTGCGATACGTGCCATCGATGAGCGACTTGAGAAATGCAGGCGAGATGATGGAACCGGAAAATAATAACGGAGCTTCGCGCGCTGCGGCTGAGGCGCGGGCGGAGGCTCAGCGCCAGCCTCACGACGAAAGACCGGAGATGGCGCCGCCGGGCATGGGTCCGCGGCTGGATTTGGGCGCGATCCGTTCGACGCTCGCGGAATCGGACAGCACTCGTTTGTGGCAAGGACTGGAAGAGCTGGCGGGGACGCCGCAGAGCGAACAATTCCGGCACCACGAGTTTCCGCACGATCCGGAAAAAGATCCGGTGGGGCTGGATCGGCGCGACGTGCTGAAGCTGATGGGAGCGTCGGCGGCGCTGGCGGGGTTGAGCGCGTGCACCAAGCTGCCCACCGAAAGAATCGTTCCGTACGTTCGGCCACCGGAGGAAGTGATTCCCGGAAAGCCGCTGTTCTATGCGACGTCGATGGTTTTGGGCGGAGCGGCGGCGGGGCTGCTGGTCGAAAGCAATATGGGCCGGCCGACGAAGATCGAAGGAAATCCGCAGCATCCGGGCAGCCTGGGCGCGACGGACGTGTTCGCGCAAGCTGCGGTGCTGGGAATGTACGACCCGGATCGCGCGCAAGTGGTGATGCATGAAGGGCGGATCAGCGACTGGGCGGCGTTCGTGGCGTCGATTTCGAACGCGCTGAACGATTTTAAGGGTACCCAGGGCGCGGGACTGAGCCTGCTCACCGAGACGGTGATGTCGCCGACGCTAGGGTGGCAGATGCGCGCGCTGCTGGCGCAATATCCGAGCGCGAAATGGCATCAGTACGAGCCGTGCCATCGCGATTCGGCGCGTGAAGGCGGGCGGCTGGCGTTTGGGCATTACGTCAACACGGTGTACCGGTTCGATCAGGCCGAAGTGATTTTCTCGCTGGATGCGGATTTCCTGAGCAATGGTCCCGGGCACGTTCGCTACGCGCGGGAATTTACGGACCGGCGGCGGGTGACGAATCCGACGTCGACCATGAACCGGTTGTATGTGGTGGAGAGCGCGCTTTCGACCACCGGAGCGATGGCCGATCACCGCTTGCCGGTACGCGCCAGCGACGTGGAAGTTATGGCGCGGGCGATTTCGGCGGCGGTGGAGAAATCAGGAGCCGCTGGCGGAAGCTATTCGCTCCCCGAAAAAGCTTCGGCCGCCTGGATCGAAGCGGCGGCGCGCGATTTGAATGCGCATCGCGGCACCAGCCTGGTGATTGCCGGAGAGCACCAGCCGGCTATGGTGCATTCGCTGGCGCACGCGCTGAATCTGGCGCTGGGTAACGTGGGCAAGACGGTGATTTACACCGATCCGCTGGAAGTGGAGCCGGTGAACGAAAGCGAATCTGTGGCGCAATTGGTGAACGACATTCGCGCCGGTTCGGTGCGCCTGCTGCTGATCCTGAGCGGCAATCCGGTGTACAACGCGCCCGCGGAACTGGATTTCGCGAACCAATTATTGCGGGTGCCGCAGCGGGTGCACCTGGGCCTTTACAACGATGAGACTGCCGAGCTGTGCCATTGGCATATTCCCGAGGCTCACTTCCTGGAATCGTGGAGCGATACGAGGGCGTACGACGGCACGGTGGGAATCGTCCAACCGCTGATCGCTCCGCTGTATGACGGCAAATCCGCGCACGAGGTTGTGAGCGTGTTGACCGGACAGTCGGGCCAGTCGGCGCATGACGTGGTGCGTGGATACTGGAGAACGCAGCGTCCGGCGAAAGAAACCGACAAGGATTTCGAGAAGTTTTGGGAAGTGACGCTGCACAACGGGTGGATGCAAGGAAGCGCCTTGCCCGCAAAGCCGCCGGTAGTTCATGTGGGAGCCGCGGGATCGGATTCAGCGGCGGTAGCGGCGGCCGCGAGCAGTTCTTCCGGGCTGGAGCTCGTTTTTCGGCCGGATCCGACGATTTTCGACGGGCGCTTTGCGAATAATGGCTGGTTGCAGGAATTGCCCAAGCCCATCAACCATCTCACCTGGGACAATCCGGCGCACGTGAGTCCGTCCACCGCCCAAAAGCTGGGGCTAAGCAACGGCGACATGATGAAGCTCACGTCGCAAGGCCGCACCATGCTGGTTGCGGCGTGGGTGGCGCCCGGACACGCGGACGGCGCGGTGACGGTGTTTCTGGGGTATGGGCGGCGGCGCGCCGGCCGAGTGGGAAATGGGGCGGGGTTCAACGCCTACGCTTTGCGCAGCGCGGGCGGCGCCTGGATTTCAAACGATCTGCGATTGGAACGCACCGGAGCGCGCTACGACCTGGCGGCCACGCAGATCCACCACTTGATCGATCGCGAAGGGCACAAGGTGGAAGAAGAAAGCGTGGAGGCGTTCAACCGCGACCTGGTGCGCATCGCGAACCTGGACGATTTCCGGAAGAATCCGATGTTCGCCAGGGATACCGGAGAAAAACTCGAAGATATTTCGATGTATCCCGGGTTTCCGAGCCCGGGCTATGCCTGGGGAATGTCGATCGACCTGAACAACTGCATCGGGTGCAACGCCTGCGTGATTGCGTGCCAGGCAGAGAACAACATACCGGTGGTGGGCAAGGACCAAGTGATTGCCGGGCGCGAAATGCACTGGATTCGCGTAGACACTTACTTCCGGGGCGACATGGACAATCCGGAAGCATATTCGGAGCCGCTGCCGTGTATGCAGTGCGAAAACGCGCCGTGCGAGGTGGTGTGCCCGGTGGGAGCGACGGTGCACAGCCCGGAAGGGCTGAACGTGATGGTCTACAACCGCTGCGTGGGGACGCGGTACTGCTCGAATAACTGCCCGTACAAAGTGCGGCGATTCAATTTCAAACTGTATTCGGACTGGACCACGCCGAGCATGTTCGGCCTGCGCAATCCCAACGTGACGGTGCGCAGCCGCGGAGTGATGGAGAAATGCACGTACTGCGTGCAGCGAATCAACGCGGCCAAGATCGAGTCTGAGAAGGCCGATCGCCCGGTGCGTGACGGCGAAATCGTCACCGCATGCCAGGCGGTGTGCCCAGGGCAGGCGATCGTTTTCGGAAACGTGAACGATCCGAACAGCCGGGTCTCGAAGTTGAAGGCCCAATCGAGAAATTACGCGCTGCTGGCGGAGTTGAATACGCGTCCGCGGACGACGTATCTGGCGCGGCTGGTGAATCCAAATTCGGAAATACCGAAAGCATGAAGCGACAACCGATATACGGCTTGCTGGCGGAATTCGATAGCCCCGAATCCTTGGTCGAGGCGGCGCACCAGACCCACGCGGCGGGATACAAGAAGATCGATGCGTTCACGCCCATGCCGGTGGAAGGTTTGGCGGACGCGATCGGATTCCACGGGACCAGGCTGCCGGCGCTGGTGTTCGTGGGAGGGCTATGCGGGTGCATCGCCGGGTTCGTGCTGCAGTATTACGCCAGCGTGATGAGTTATCCGATTATCGTGGGCGGGAAGCCATTCAATAGCTGGCCGGCGTTTGTGATCATCTGCTTCGAGCTGACGATTTTGGGCGCGGCGCTTACCTGCGTTTTCGGAATGCTGGCGTTGAATGGACTGCCAACGCCGTACCATCCGGTGTTTAACGTGGAGCGTTTCGCACTGGCATCGCGCGATCGTTTTTTCCTTTGCGTGAAGGCGCGCGACCGGCAATTCGACCGCGCCAAGACCAGGGAATTCTTGCAGGGACGACTTCACTGCCAGGGCGTGTATGAGATCGAAACCTAAAGCCGCCACCACAAATTCGAGCCGTGTGCGCCGCGCGGGGATGCTGGCCGCGCCGCTGGCTCTGGCGACGTTCGCTTTGGGCTGCCGCATGGATATGCACCAGCAACCGAAATACAAGCCGCTGGCGGAAACCGGATTCTTCGACGACCAGCGGTCGGAACGCCCGGTGGTGGAGGGAACGGTGGCACGCGGCGAACTGCGAACCGACGAACAGTTGTACACCGGCAAAGTGAACGGCGTGGACGCGGAGACGTTTCCCTTCCCGATCAGCCGAGCGGATCTGGAGCGCGGCCGCGAGCGCTTTGAGATTTACTGCTCGCCCTGCCACGACTACGCGGGCACCGGCCACGGCATGATCGTGCAACGCGGATTCCCTGCTCCTCCGTCTCTGCATATCACTCGGCTGCGCCAGGCCCCGCCGGGGCATTTCTTCGATGTGATGACGAGCGGTCTGGGAAACATGTATTCCTACGCCACGCGCGTTAGTCCGGAGGATCGCTGGAGGATCGCCGCGTACATCCGTGCGCTGCAATTGAGCCAGAACGACAGGATCGAAGACGTTCCGGAAGCCGATCGGAAACAATTACAGGCTCCGAGCAATGTACCCAGTCCGGCTGGTGAAACGAAATGAAGACGTGGGAATCGATTCAACCGAACATTCAGCGGGCGCAACGGCAGTTCGCGCTGCTGGGAGTGCTCGCTCTGAGCGTGAGCGCCACCACCCTGGGTTTCAATCCGACGCAATTTTTCCGGTCCTATTTGTTTGGATATGTTTTCTGGATCGGCATTCCGTTGGGGGCGATGGCGCTGCTGATGCTGCACAACCTAACCGGCGGCGGCTGGGGAAACCCAATTCGGCGAGTTGCCGAGGCCTGCACGCGGACGTTTCCGGTGATGGCGCTGCTTTTCATTCCGTTGTTTTTCGGGCTTCCGCGGCTGTTTCCCTGGGCGCGCCCGGAGGAAGTGGCGGCCGACCCGCTGCTGCAGTACAAGCGGCCGTACCTGAACACTTCGTTTTTTACCGTTCGCGTGCTGATTTATTTCGCGGTGTGGCTGACGCTGGCGTATTTCCTGAACCGGTGGTCGCGCCAACAGGACGAAACCGGCGATCCGGCGATCGAAGACCGGATGGAAGAAATCAGCGGCCCGGGTTTGATCCTGTACGGCCTGACGGTGACTTTTGCGTCGATCGATTGGGTGATGTCGCTCGAGCCGCACTGGTACTCCACGATCTACGGAATGATTTTCATGATCGTGGAATGCATGACGGCGATGGCGTTCATGATCGTGGTGGGACGCTTGCTGGCGGAAAGCGAACCGCTGGCATCCGCGGTTTCGCCCTCCAACTGGCAGGACGTGGGGAACCTGCTGCTGGCCTTTGTGATGTTGTGGGCCTATCTCTCGTTCGCGCAGTTCCTGCTGATTTGGGCGACGAACCTGAAAGACGAAATTCCCTGGTATCTGTCGCGAGTCCAAACGTCCTGGGGCGTGCTGGCGATGATTTTGGTGGTCTTCCATTTTGTCACGCCGTTTCTGCTGCTGCTTTTCCGCGGCATCAAGAAGCGCATGAGGTTGCTGGGGCGGGTGGGAGCGGGGCTGCTGGTGGTCAGCCTGCTGGACGTGTATTGGCTGGTGATGCCGGCGTTCGAGCGTGCCGGGCCGCGCATCCATCCCACCGATTTGACCGCGCCGATCGGAATTGGCGCGATATGGCTGGCCGCGTTCCTGTGGCAATTGCAGGCGCGTCCGCTGGTTCCACGGCAGTTGGCGGTAAGTTTGGAGAGGGCGGCTGAGCATGGAGATTAAGCCAGGGGAAGACACGCGCCAAGCGAGCGTATCGGCGGGTCACGAACTGAGTGACGCCGAAGGGCGGCCGTTGGCGGTTGCCGGCTTAATTTTGGCGGCGATTCTGGTTCTGATTGGGATCAGCATGGCCGGGACGTTTTATTTCTTCGGGAAGGAACAGAAGCTGGGGCCGCCTGCCACGCCGTTCGAGAACGCGCGAACGCTGCCGCCGATGCCGCGATTGCAAGTGGATCCGAAGATGGAGTTGAAGGAGTACCGGGATTCGCAGCGAGAGATATTGAATTCGTACGGCTGGGTGGATCGGACGGGCGGGGTGGTGCGGATTCCCATCGATCGCGCGATGGATTTGGTGATTGCGCGCGGAGCGCTGCCGGCGCGGCCGAACAGCGCGGCGCCGACGAACGAGAGAGCGGAGGGCTCGGGCGTGATTCCCGGTCCGGTGGAATCGCCGGCGGCGGTGGAATCGCCCGCGACATCGCCATCATCTGGGCGATCAACCGCTACGCCGGCGCCGAGCGACGCGAGCGGGAATCCTTAGAGCGCAAGCCAGATCGTTACAGAGGACTGTGCAAGGCAACTGATGCGGTTGGGAAAACAAATTCGAGTGAGCGGTGGCGCGGCTTCTACCGCGTTGCTGCTGGCAATGAGTATCGCGTCTTGCCCGCCGGCCAGGGCGCAGATGCAAGCAGCGGGAGTGCGGCCAGAGCTTTTGAAAGATGTGGGGATCGATCAAAAGCTGGGCAACCAGGCGCCCTTGAACGACGAGTTCCGCGATGAAAAGGGCCAAACCGTGCAGCTCGGCCAATATTTTCATGGCAAGCCGGTGATTCTTTCGCTGGTGTATTACCAGTGCCCGATGCTGTGCACCCAGGTGCTGAATGGAATGTTGCACACGTTCAAAGAGCTGAGTTGGGATGCCGGTAACCAATTTGAAGTGGTGACCATCAGCATCGATCCCCGCGATAACGTTGCCGAATCGGCGGCCAAGCAAGTGATGTTCGCAGGCCTATACGGCCGGCCCAACGCGATCAACGGCTGGCATTTCCTAACCGGCAAAGATCCGGCGATCCACCAGCTGGCGGACGCGGTGGGATTCCGGTACGCGTTCGACGCTACATCCGGCCAATACGCGCACGCCAGCACCATCATGATCCTGACGCCCGAGGGAAAAGTGTCGCGCTACTTTTATGGAATCAGTTATCCGATGCGCGACGTGCGGCTGGGATTGGTGGAGGCCTCGTCCGGAAAAATCGGCACGCCCATCGATCAAATCCTGCTGTACTGCTATCACTACGATTCCTCCACCGGCAAGTACGGCCTGGTAGTGGCGAACATGCTGAAAGCCGGAGCGGCGGTGACCGTGCTGGTGCTCGGGCTTGGCATTTTCCTGCTGGCTCGAACCGAACACTACGCAATGCCCGGGAAGGGCGCATGAACGCCGCAATTCACCAATTCACGGCCAACTTGCTGGCGGCGTCGCTTCCGATCCATCCGCCGACGGCGTCGACCATCGGGCAGGGCGTGGATTATCTGTATTTTTTCCTCACCGGCATAACCCTGTTCTTCACCATTCTGATTTTCAGCATCATCTTCTATTTCATGGTGAAGTATCACCGGCGCTCGGACGATGAGCTGCCTGGCTTCGTGGGAACTTCGGCGATGCTGGAAATCACCTGGACCCTGATTCCGGTGTTGATCTGCGCGGGGATATTTGTCTGGGCCTCCTATTTGTACTTCGAAAATTCGCGGCCGCCCAACGCCTCCATGGAAATGTTCGTGGTCGGTAAGCAATGGATGTGGCACATCCAGCATCCTGAAGGCCCCCGGGAAATCAACGAGTTGCATGTGCCGGTGGGAGTGCCGGTGAAGCTGACCATGACCTCGGAAGACGTGATTCACGATTTCTCGATTCCAGCGTTTCGCATCAAGAAGGATGTGCTACCCGGGCGCTACTCCTCGATCTGGTTCCAGGCCACCAAAACCGGCATATACCATTTCTATTGCGCGCAGTACTGCGGCACCGACCATGCCCGGATGATTGGATGGGTATACGTGATGACCGCCGACGACTACGCCGGATGGCTGAGCGGCGGAGTTCGGGGCGAATCGATGGCGCAAAACGGCGAACGGTTGTTTACCCAACTGGGCTGCATCACCTGCCACGTGGCGGATAACACCGGCCTCTGCCCCACGCTGGTGGGCGTCTTCAATCATCCCGTAAAACTGAAGGATGGGCGGACGGTGGTGGCCGACGACGCTTACCTGCGCAACGCCATCGTGAACCCCAATTCGAACCCCTTGCCGAATTACGCGCCGGTGATGCCGTCATTTCAGGGACAAATCAATGAAGAGCAGCTATTACAGTTAATCGCGTACATCAAGTCGCTGGGCCCGGAAGAAAGGAAGTCGGCAGGAAAATGAGCACGGCCGTCACAGAAATCCCGCAGGATTCGCGCGTTCACTACTTGAACGTGAGCTATGGAGTGAAGTCGTGGCTGCTCACGGTGGACCACAAGCGCATCGCGCTGCTGTACCTCGGCTCGATCACGTTCATGTTTCTGGTGGGCGGGGTGGCCGCGGTGCTGATGCGGATCCACTTGATCGAACCTGCCGGCGCGCTGGTGCAGCCGGAAACCTACAACAAGCTGTTCTCGGCCCACGGCATCATCATGGTCTTCTTTTTCCTGGTGCCGTCGATTCCCGCCACCCTGGGGAATTTCTTGGTGCCGCTGATGATCGGCGCAAAGGATCTAGCGTTTCCGAAACTGAACCTATTGAGCTGGTACATCTACGTGGTGGGAGCGTTGTTCACGCT
>Ga0302325_10015043_pt1 | contig 16460 bp, 17 predicted proteins | sample Palsa_T0_2_FD_201948 | JGI IMG/M metagenome (GOLD analysis project Ga0302325, IMG submission 201948) | Peat permafrost microbial communities from Stordalen Mire near Abisko, Sweden - Palsa_T0_2 | ecosystem: Environmental > Terrestrial > Soil > Palsa > Peat permafrost | place: Sweden: Abisko... | reverse complement strand
GGGTCGCTCTCGGGAACCTGGACCCGGATCCGGACCCGCTGGCGCATGGAGAGCGAGAGCAGGTTGACCACGACCTCGAAGCGCTCCGCCTTCACCCCGTCGGGCAACGTGCGCCCCGGGTGGGTCAGATAGTCGACTGCACACAGATCGGCGCAGGTCTCGAAACCGGCGTCCCGGAAGGCCCGGACCATCTGGCTGTAGGTCTCCCGGTGGGGAAACGCCAGTTGGCTGACCGAACGGTCGGGCAGACGCGGCACATCGGGCAGGACGCTGAGCGCGCCGGCGTCGCTCACCGCGGTGTGGCCACCCGCACGGCATCGGGCATGGATGGCACCCAGCCGCCCGTTGCCTGCTCGCCGACGGGAAGGGTGGTCCCGGGACGGCGGGTGATCTCCCCCGTCCGGATCTTCTCGTGCAGGGTCAAGATGGCGTGCAAGAGGGTCTCGGGGGAAGGCGGGCACCCCGGGGCGTAGACGTCGACCGGCACGATCTGGTCGACGCCCTGGACGATGGCGTAGTTGTTGAACATCCCACCGGTGGAGGCGCAGACGCCCATGGAGATGACCCACTTGGGCTCCATCATCTGGTCGTAGACCTGACGCAGGACCGGGGCCATCTTCTGCGAGACGCGCCCGGCCACGATCATGAGGTCGGCCTGTCGCGGGGAGGCCCGGAACACCTCCATGCCCATACGGCTGATGTCGTAGTCCGCCGCGCCCACCGACATCATCTCGATGGCACAGCAGGCCAGGCCGAAGGTGGCAGGCCAGACACTGTTGCGCCGGGCCCACTTGACCAGGTCTTCCATCCTCCCGGTCAAGAAATTGTGCTGGAGGTCCTCGAGTCCCACGCTCAGGCCGCCTGGTCGGGCCGCGAACGGGCCGCGGTGATCCGGGTGATGGTCGACTCCGACGTCCGCGAGGGCATGCCGGACTGCAGTGTCTTGGGCGGTCCCCAGGTCAGGGCGCCGTTCGAGATGAGGTAGAGGAAGGAGACGAAGACCACCGCCGCGAAGACGATGACCTCGATCAGCCCGAAGGTGGCGATCTGGTGGAACACGACCGCCCACGGATAGAGGAACACGATCTCGATATCGAAGATGATGAAGATCATCGAGACCAGGTAGAAGCGCACCGGGAACCGCTGCGGCGGCTCGCGAGTGGGCACGATGCCGCACTCGTAAGGGGAGAGCTTGGCCACGGTGGGTTTCTTCCGGGGCGCGAGCATGGCTGAGCTCACGAGGGAGAAGGCCGTAAAGAGCAGGCCGAGCAAGCCCAGAATGAGAATCGGAAGGTACTGGTCCACTGGAGACGTTTCTACCATGTGACGGTTTCCCCAGGCACATCGAGGGGCCGACCGAAAGCTCCTGGCAGCGGCCTACGATGCAGGGGTGACGCAACGCGCTGTTCCCGTGCACGATGTCGTGGTGGTCGGTGGTGGCCCCGCGGGGTCCTCCTGCGCCTACTGGCTGGCCGAGGCCGGCTGGGACGTGGTCGTAGTGGAGAAGAAGCACTTCCCCCGGGTCAAGACCTGCGGGGACGGGTTGACGCCGCGTGCCGTCCGCCAGCTGGCCGACATGGGCCTCGAGGACGCCTTGGCCGGGTCGCACAAATACAGCGGGCTCCGGGCCTACGGCTTTGGGCAGTCCCTCGAGATGCAGTGGCCCGAGCACCCCAACTTCCCCAGCTACGGCTACACCATCACCCGCCACGACCTCGACGGTTTGGTGGCCGAGCGCGCGGTCAAGGCGGGAGCCACCCTCCTGTCGGGGACCGAGGTCGTCGGCCCGATCATCGACGACGCGGGGTCGACCGCCCTGCCCCGCCTCAAGGGCGTGATGATCAGGGAGAAAGCGAGCGGCGACCGGTCGGCGGGTGACCGGGAGCTTCTGGCCCACTACGTCGGGGTGGCCGACGGGGCCAACTCACGGGTCGGTCGGATGCTGGGCACCAATCGCCGCCGGGACCTGCCCCTGGGCATGGCCCTGCGCGGCTACTACACCTCCGACCGCCATGACGATCCGTTCATCGAATCTCACCTGGACATTCGCGATGCCGAGGGCAATGTCGTCCCCGGCTACGGCTGGATCTTCCCCATGGGCGACGGCCGGGTCAACGTCGGTGTGGGCCTCTTGTCGACCGACCGGCGCTGGAAGGGTGTCAACACGTCGCATCTGATGGATGCCTTCGTGAACTGGGCCCCCGACTCCTGGGGGCTTTCCCCGGAGACCAGCCTCGGCCCTCCGACCGGGGGCAAGCTCCCCATGGGCCTCTCGGTGGGACCGCGGACAGGCGCCAATGTGCTGCTGGCCGGCGATGCCGCCGGCACCATCAACCCCTTCAACGGCGAAGGCATCGCCTACGGCTACGAAACCGGGCGCTTGGCCGCCGCCGCGCTCGGCCACGCCCTCAACGGCGAGGGCTCGCGGGCGCTGGCGGGCTACGACCGCCAGATCGAGGCCGCCTACGGTCCGTACTACAAGGTCGCACGGGCGTTCGTGCGCATGATCTCGAACCCGCAGGCCATGAAGGTCTGCGTGGGCGTGGGCATGCGCTCCGAATTCATCATGAGCCAGCTCCTCCGCATCATGGCCAACCTCATGCGTCCGGATGCCCCGGGCCCGGCAGAGGTCGGCTTCCGGGCCATGGAGCTGATCTCGCGCCTCCTCCCCGATGAGGCCGCGGCACTGGAGGCCGAGATCGCCGGCGCTGCCTAGTCTGGTTGCCTTGCCGGGGCTCCTCTTCACCAGAGCGACGGTCTTGCTCGTTGCGCTCGTGGCGTCACTTCCTCTGGCCGCCGTGCCGTGGGCCGGTGGCGCGAATGCGCTGAATGCAGCGTCGTCGTCGACCCTGGCACGATCGGATCTGACCGGCTCGGACTCGGCGGGTTCGGCCGGACCGGCCTCGGGTGTCGCCGTGGCCACGACGGCCGACGGCCACGGCTACTGGGTGGCGGCGTCCAACGGCGGGGTCTTCAGCTTCGGCGATGCCCCGTTCTACGGATCGGAGGGTGGACGGACCCTCGGCGCCCCGATCGTCGGCATGGAAGCCACGCCCGATGGCCACGGGTACTGGCTGGTCGGCTCCGATGGCGGGGTCTTCACGTTCGGCGACGCGTCGTTCTACGGATCGACGGGGGCGCTGCACCTCAATGCGCCGATCGTGGGGATGGCGCCCACGCCCGATGGCCACGGGTACTGGCTCGTGGCCTCCGACGGTGGGATCTTCAGCTTCGGCGACGCCGCGTTCTACGGATCCACCGGCGGGCTGCATCTCAATGCGCCGATCGTGGGGATGGCCGCGCCGCCGGGCGGTGGCGGGTACTGGCTCGTGGCCTCCGACGGTGGCGTCTTCAGTTTCGGTGCGGCGTCGTTCTACGGTGCGGCCACCGCGGACATCAATCCCCTCTTGGTCGACGAGCTGGCCAACACGGGCGGGGCCCAGCAGGTGATCGTGGTCGACGCCCCCAGCGCGGCCAGCAGGACGGCCACACTGTTCACCTTCGAGAACGACGGCAGTGGGTGGTACCAGGTCTTCGCACCGATGCCTGCCGTTGACGGGGTGAACGGCTGGACACCCGGTCCCGAACGGCAGGAAGGTGACGGGACGACCCCCGAGGGCGTGTACGCCATCGGATCCACCATGTACGGGACCGAGCCCGATCCGGGGACCCTGTTCCCCTACCACCAACTGGTGTGCGGGGACTGGTGGGACGAAGATTCGACCAGCGCCGAGTACAACACGTTCCAACACGTCGCCTGCGGGTCTACGCCGTCGTACGCCGGCGACTCGGAAGCACTCTGGACCGAGGGGAACGCCTACCCCTCCATGGCAGTGATCGACTTCAACACGCCGTCGACGGGACCGATCGGTTCGGGCATCTTCTTGCACGCCAACATCGGTGCCCCGACGCAAGGCTGCGTGTCGTTGCCCTACGGCGATCTGATCCAGGTCCTCACCTGGCTCAACCCGGCGCGACACCCGGTCGTGGTCATGGGCCCCGACTCGGTCATTCGTTCGTACTGACACGGGCCGGACCGTGGAAGCCATATCGGTGAGCGGGGTGCAAGGAACCGGAAAGACGACCTTGGCCAGAGCGCTCGGTCGGGCCATGGGCGCGGTGGTGGTGTCAAGGGCACCCCTTATGGATGCCGCACTGGCGGCCGGGGTGCCGGTCGACCCTCCACCGGGCAGCGCCACCAAAGGTGTGGGCGAGCTCGCCTACGGCCTTCAGACGGCACTTCTCAAAGAGCTGCTGGGCCTGGGCCATTCCGTCGTGCTCGATTGCGGAGCGGACCGGCGCATCCGTGAAGGCTGGCGGAAGGTGGCAGAAGACGCCGGCGCGCGCTTCTGGCTCGTCGACACCGTGTGCAGTGACGCCGAGCTCCATCGCCGGCGTTTCGAGGCGCGTGGGCCGGTGTGGCAATGCGACGTGGGCCAGACGTGGGAGATGGTGGAGCAGTCGCGGATGCGCTTTCAGGTACACCCACAGGCTGCCTTCATCGCCGACGCCATTCGGCCGGTCGACGAAAACGTGCGCTCGATTGTGGGTCTCGTCGGAGGTCAGCTCTCGGCCAGCTCCTTCGCTACTTCTGCAGACGACTCGCGTGCCGCCGCCACGACGCGATCGAGCACGGCATCGTCGTGGGACAAACCAGGGAACATGACCTCATAGGCGCCGGGCGCCAGGGCCACGCCGCGCCGCAGCATGGCGTGGAAGAAGCGCGGGTACACACCGTTCGAGGCCAGCGTGTGCGCGGTCACGTAGTCGACCGGAGTACCGATCGGTTCGCTCGGCGAGAGAAAGAGTCCCACCAACGGACCGACGACGGGGACGCGCACCGCCAGGCCGCCATCGGCAATGGCCCCCGCCAGATTCGTCGCAAAGGATGCGACCCGGGACGCCAGCTCGGCGTAGTCGGCCTCGGTGACTTCGGTGAGCACTGCGAGGCCCGCGGCCGTCGCCAGCGGATTGCCCGAGAGGGTGCCGGCTTGGTACACCGGCCCCTGGGGGGCCAACGAAGCGAGCAACTCCCGTCTTCCGCCCAGGGCACCGACGGGCAGACCGCCCCCGATGACCTTCCCGAAGCACCAAAGATCGGGGGTGACCCCGGACCATGCCGTGGCACCGCCGGTTCCGATCCGGAACCCCGTGATGACCTCGTCGAAGATCAGCAGCGCGCCGGCGGCATCGCAGGCACGGCGCAAGGCAGCCAAGAACCCGGCGCCGGGTGGCACGAGATTCATGTTGGCCGCCACCGGCTCGACAATGACGCAGGCCACCTCGGCGTCCAGTTCCGGCACCACGTTGTAGGGCGCCACGACCGTGTCCGCCACGGCTCCCTTCGGCACCCCGACCGATCCCGGAAGCCCGAGCATGGCCACCCCGCTGCCACCACCGGCCAGCAGCCCGTCGGAGTGGCCGTGATAACAGCCGTCGAACTTCACCACGCGGTCCCGACCCGTGATCCCGCGAGCCAGGCGCACGGCGCTCATGGCTGCTTCGGTCCCCGACGAGACGAGCCGCACCTGTTCACAACCGGTCACGCGGGCGCAGATCGCCTCGGCCAGCAGGACCTCCCCCGGAGTGGGCGCGCCGAACGTGGTCCCCCGCGCGGCTGTCTTCGCAATGGCGGCTGTGACGACGGGATGCGCATGGCCGAGGAGCACGGCCCCGTAGGACTGGACCATGTCGATGTAACGAGTGCCCTCGGCATCGAGCACGTAGGGCCCGTCGCCCTGCACGACCGTGTACGGAGTGCCGCCCACCGAGGCGAAGGAACGCACCGGCGAGTCCACGCCACCCGGGATGACCCGTTGGGCCCGGGCGAACCAGTCTGCGTTGGAGAGGGCCGGAGCCGGGGACGGTGACGGGGCCGTGGGATGGGCCGTCGACGCGCCGGCCGACGTCCGCGTCCGTTCAGCCACCGAGCTGCTCGGCCACGTCGGCGGCGAAGTAGGTGAGGATGAAGTCTGCGCCGGCGCGCTTGAGGGTGATCAGTTGCTCGAGGGCAACCGCCGGGCCATCGATCCAGCCGGCGGCGGCGGCCGCCTGCACCATGGAGTACTCGCCGCTGACGTGGTAGGCGGCCAACGGGACACGCACCGTCCGCCGGGCCGCGCTCAGGACGTCGAGCGATGTCATGGCCGGCTTGACCATGATCATGTCGGCGCCCTCGGCCAGGTCCTGCGCGATCTCGAGCAACGCCTCGCGACGGTTGTGGGGATCCTGCTGATAGGCCCTCCGGTCGCCACCGCCGGCAATCGTCACGTCGACCGCATCGCGGAAGGGGCCGTAGAGCGCGGAGGCGTACTTGGCGGCGTAGGCCAGGATGGCCACCTGTTCGTAGCCGCCGTTGTCGAGGGCGGCACGGATCGCCGACACCTGGCCGTCCATCATGCCGCTCGGAGCGACCACGTCGGCTCCCGCCGCCGCCTGGGCCAGTGCAATCTGCCCGTACAGCGCGATGGTCGGATCGTTGAGGACTTCGCCGTCCGGCCCGAGCAGACCGCAGTGGCCATGGTCGGTGTACTCATCGAGGCAGAGGTCGGCCATCAGAACGAGTTGGTCCCCGACGGCATCGCGCAGGGCGCGCAGGGCCCGCTGCACGATCCCGTCCGGGCTGAAGGCCTCGGTCCCGGTGGCGTCCTTCGTTGCCGGCACGCCGAAGAGGATGAGACCGGGAAGGCCGAGAGTGACCAGCCGTTTGGCCTCGACGACGAGAGACTCGATGGTGTGCTGGGACTGGCCGGGCATGGATGCGATGGGCACGGGCTCATGAATCCCTTCGCGCACGAAGAGGGGCGCGATGAGATCGTCCACGCCGAGTCGCACCTCGGCGACCAGGCGACGCAGGGCGGGTGTACGGCGAAGGCGGCGGAGACGTCGCGTCGGCGCGGGAACGGAAGTGGGCGTGGGCGCCGCCGCGGCAGCAGCCGCTGGTCGTGGGGCAGCCGGGTCCATTGAAGACCAGCCTACGATCCGGGGGCCAGGTTCCGGACGAGGGCGGCAACGATGCCCTCCGACGAGGGACCGTCCGCCTCCTCGACGCCGGTCATGCCGAGCGAACGTGCGTCCGTGGCCGTGGTCGGTCCTATGCACATCACGAGCGGGGGCACACGGAGCGGGGCGCCATCGAGCCCCTTCAGGGCGGCGTAGGCCGACGCCGCAGAGGACGCGGTGAACGTCACGGCGTCCGCCTGGGCCATCCTCTCCAACAGCCAGCTGTCGGGCGGGAGCAGGGCGACGGTCCGGTAGGCATTGATGCGCCGGACCTCCCACCCCTTCGCCTCCAACCCCTCCGACAGCGTGGAGGGCGCTTCCTCGGCGCAGGGGAACAGGACCACATTGCCCGCCGGGCCGGGTTCGTAGTCGGGGAAGGCGGCGACCAATCCGGCCGCCCGGTGCTCGTCCGGCACCAAATCAGGCTCTACTCCCGCCGCCCGCAAGGCAGCAGCGGTGGCGGGACCGACCGCGGCGACCAGGGTGGAGCCCAGCGTGCGCGCGTCACGGACTTCTGCCATGAGCGCCTCCACCGCGTTCACTGAAGTGAAGACGGCCCAGGGGTAGTGGTCGAGCTCCTTCGCGGCGGCCCGCAAGGCGGCGCCGCCGTCGCTCGGACCGGTCTGCTCGGTCAGCGGGACCTCGACGGTCTCGGCTCCGGCGCGGTGCAACGCCTCGACCAGGCTGTGGCTGCGCGGGCCCGACCTGGTGACCACCACGGTGCGGCCGGAGAGCGGAGCCGGAACCGGGCGCGGCGATACCTCCACCCCCAGAGCGGCCACGGGACCGACGACGATCACCGACGGCGAGCCCAGCGTCACGTCGCTCAACTGGCCCAGCGTGGTGCGCACGACGACCTGGTCCTTGGTGGACCCGCGCTCGATGACGGCCGTCGGGGTCGACGCTGGCTTGCCCCCGCGCACGAGCGCGGCGGCGACCTCGGCCCGGGTCATCATCCCCATGAGGATGACCAGCGTGCCTTCGACCTTGGCCAGCGCGTCCCAGTTCACGCCGGCGCCGGTGGGGCTCGAGTCGTCCACCCGCCCGGTGACGACCGTCACCGACGACGAGAGCCCCCGATGGGTGACCGGAATGCCGGCGACGGCGGGAACCCCGAAGGCCGACGACACACCGGGAACGACCTCCCATGGCACACCGGCCCGAGTGAGCGCCTCGACTTCCTCGCCGCCGCGCCCGAAGAGAAACGGGTCCCCGCCCTTCAGGCGCACCACGGTGTGGCTCCGTTGTCCGTGCTCGACCAGGAGGCGGTTGATCTCCTCTTGCAGCGCGGCCCCCGGTCGTGTCCCATCCGGCCGCTTGCCGACGTCGATGAGCTCGGCCGACACGGGGGCGAGGGCCAGGACGGAGTGATGGACCAGGCGGTCGTAGAGGACGACGTCGGCCTCGGAGAGCAGTTGCGCCCCGCGCCGGGTGAGCAGCCCGGGGTCCCCGGGCCCGGCCCCGACCAGGTAGACGGTCATCCCGACCCCGGCGCGCCGCGGCCCGAACGCGTGGCCTCGTCGAATCCCTCGATCCCCGATCCGCCCCCCTCGACGAGGAGGGCGTGCGCCACCTCGGCGCCGATCACCTCCGGGTCGTCACCGCGGCGCGACATCCGGATCACGACCCGCCCGTCCCCGCTGGCGACCAGTCCGTGCACCTGCAGTTCCGGCTGGCCCGCCCGGGTCTGTGCCCACGCCCCGACGGGCACCGTGCAACTCCCCCCGAGGCCGGCCAGAACGGACCGCTCGGCCATCAGGGCACGGTGCGACGGGACGTCGTCAATAGAGGCGAGCAGGTGACGGGTAGCCTCGTCGTCGGTGCGGCACTGCACGGCGATGGCGCCCTGCCCAGCTTGGGGCAGCACGTCGAACGGGTCCAAGATGTCGGTGAGGCGATGCAGCCAGCCCAGGCGCTCCAGCGCCGCCACCGCGACCACCACCGCGCTGACCGAGCCGTCTTCGCCCCGGGAGACACGCCGTTCCATGTTGCCCCGGATCTCGGTGAAGCTCAGGTCCGGCCGCAGGTAGGCCAACTGGGCCCGTCGACGGGCGGAACCGGTAGCGATGAGACCCCCTGGAGGCAGGTCGACCAGGGCGGACCCGACGAGCCCATCGCGGGCGTCGGCGCGTGGGGGGACGGCGGCGAGCACGAGATCGGCCGCCATGGTCGAGGTCAGGTCCTTGGCGGAGTGGACGGCCGCATCGGCCCGTCCGCCGGCCACTGCGGCCTCCACCTCGGTCACGAAGACCCCTTGGCCACCGATCTGATCGAGCGGAGCCGCCAGATCGTCGCCTCGCGTCCGGACCACGACCGCCTCGACCTCGAGGCCGGCGTGCCGGGCCCGTAACAACTGGGCGACCAGCTCGGTCTGATGCAGTGCCAACGGTGACCCACGGGTGGCCAGGCGGAGTGGTCCCATCAGGCGGAGGGTCCCATGAACGAGACCCTTACAGGTCGAAGAGGATGCGCAGCGCCTCGACGAGGCGCTCACCGCGCGGGGTGCCCGCGGTCTCCTTCAAGAGCATGGTGGGCTCGTGCAGCATTTTGGCCATGGCCGCGCGCGTCGCCACGTCCACCTGCTCCCACTCGCCCTCGCTCAGGTCGGCCAACTGGGCCCGATGGCGCTCGAGCTCGCTCACCCGCAAGGACTCGAGCCGGGCCCGCAGGGAGGCGATCACCGGCGCCGCGCCGCGCTGACGGCTGGCCGTCCGGAATCGCTCCGCCTCGTCGGCGATGATCGCCCGGGCCGCCACGGACTCCTCCTCGCGGCCACCCAGGGCGCGGGTGACGGACGCACTGAGGGTGTCCATGTCGAGCAGGGTGACCGAGGGCAGCGTCCCCACGACCGGATCGACGTTGCGCGGGACGCCCAGGTCGACCACCAGCATCGGCCCGGCTACCCCGGAGAAGTGTGCCGCACTGAGCACATGGGACTCCGCCGCCACGGCGGACAGCACGACGTCTGCCTCCGCCAGTTCGGCGTGGACCCCTTCGAGCGCCCCGAACCGGAGTTTCGGCCCGCAGGCGGCCTCGCTCACGAGCTCCTTGGCCCGGGCCAGGGAACGGCTGACCACCACAATGCTGCGGGGCGCGGCGGCGTCGGGAATATCGCACAACGCCCGCGAGACACCGAGGCCCATTTCGCCGGCACCCACCACGATGACCCGCTTGTCCCGCAGCCCCCAGCCGTCTTCACCCCGGGCCACTGTCACGGCGGCGTGCGCGAACGACGTGGTCCCCCGTGCGATGCCGGTCTCGGTGCGTACGCGCTTCCCTGTTTGCAGCGCGTGTTGGAAGAGCGCCGACAGCACCGGACCGCAGACGCCCTCTTCCCGGGCGTGCTCGAAGGCCCGGCGGACCTGACCGACCACCTCGCTCTCGCCCAGCACGGTCGACTCGAGCCCGGCGGTGACCGAGAAGAGGTGGGAGGTGACGTCGTCGTCGAAGCGCACGGTGGCCCGCACAGCCAGTTCCTCGGTCGAGACACCGGAGTGCTCGGAGAGAACCTCGTAGACCTCGGCCACCGCATCGTGGAAGCGGTCGACGACCGAATAGACCTCGGTGCGCAGGCAGGTCGAGAGGACCACAGTCTCCTGCAGGTTGCGGCGGTGGCTCAGCGCCGCCAGGACCTTGTGCAGATCAGCGTCGCCGACCGCCACCGCCTCGAGAAGGGGGAGGGGGGCCTGCTTGTGCTGGAGCCCTATGACGACGACGGACACGCTGATCCCTCCTGGGTCGGGCCTCCAGCATGCCGGTCCCCGGGTGTGGGGTGCCAGTCAGGCAGTTCAGGCCAGCTCGGTCGGGGCCGAGAGGCCCACCGATCTGATCAACGGTACCCGGTCCCCGTCGCTGTCGACGCGCTGGGTGGGCTCGTCCAAGCGGGACCGGTAAAAGCCCAGGACCTGGAGCTCGATGGACAGGTCGACGTAACGCAGGTGCACGTGGGGCGGCACGGTGAGCACGCGGGGGGCGAAGTTCAGCAGGGAGGTCACGCCGACCGCCACCAGCAGGTTGGCCACCTCCTGGGCCGCCCACCCAGGCGTGGTGATGACCCCGATGGCCGGTCGCTCGGTCGAGCGCAGGGTGGCGATCTCGTCCATATGACGTACCCGGAGACCCTTTATCTCCTCCCCGATGACCGCGGGGTCGACGTCGAATATGGCCGTGACGTTGAAACCGCGGGAGGCGAACCCCTCCGAGTTGGTCAGCGCGCGCCCGAGGTTGCCGATGCCGACGACGGCGATCGTCCAGTTCTTGTCCACCCCGAGCGCCTGCTCGATCTGATCGATGAGGTAGGCCGGGTCGTAGCCGGAGCCCCGGGTGCCGAACGACCCGAGTAGGGACAGGTCCTTGCGCACCTTGGCCGCGTTGACGGCAGCCAGCGAGGCCAGCTGCTCGGACGAGACGGTGGCCACATTGGTACGCACCAATTCCGCCAGGATCCTCTGGTAGACCGGCAACCGCACGACCGTTGCTTCGGGAATCCGTCGTGCCGATGGATGAAACGGGGCCGCCACGGAATTCGATGGTACTGAGCGGTCCTGGCTTCACACCAAACGTGGCTCGCCTACCAGGTCAGCACCATCATTTGCCCGGCCACCACGGTGAGTACGCGCGCCGCGGGCGCCTGACCGGCCACCACGGCGAGGTGCCCGTTGGCGTCGATGAGGAGGCCGAGCTCGCCGGGCTCGAGCTCAGCAAAGGTCTCGACCCGGCGCACGATCCTGCCCGGGAGCGGATCCGGGACGTCGATGTCGATGTCGACGGTCCCGGTGCGGGGCAACTCGGCCATTTGGGCGTCAACCGCGGTCGCCGCCAGCTGGATGTTGCCGAAGTGGTCGATCCAGAGGACTTCGGCCCGCACGCAGCGGCGCCCATCGCTCCGGCGCCCCTGTTCGACCACTCCGCCGGGGAGACGGACCAACGAGAGCGGATCGATCGGGTCAGCCAGCTCCCCAGGTGCCACCCCGCCGCAGAGCGCCGCCGCGGCGGGGGCGAAGAGGTCGCGCCCGTCGAAGCTGCGGCCACGGTCGGCGACGTCGGCGTTGCGACGGAGCTCGTAGGCCCGGGCGATCGGCGCCTCTCCGACCTGTTCGGCCGCCGCGATCAGAAGCCCGTTGTCGGGGCCGACGAAGAAGGTGGGCCCGTTTCCGGGGGGCGCCACCGGCACACACAGGCCGCGCCGCGCCGAGCCCACCCCGGGATCGACCACGGCCAGGACGACACCCGGACCCAGGTGCGGCGAGGCCCGCACCAGAGTGTGGGAGCCCGCCCGGACATCGAAGGCCGGAACGTGATGCGTCAGGTCGATGATCGTCAGCCCCGGGGACGCCGCCGTCAGGACGGCATGGACCACGCCGACGAATTCGTCCTCCGTTCCATAGTCGGAGAGGAAAAAGACGGTCATCCGCTCAGCGATGCAGCGAGCGCGACCGTTCCGTGGCCGCCGCCACCGCCTCCATGAACGCCGAGCGCACGGCTCGTGCCTCGAGTGCCCTGATGCCGGCCGCCGTGGTGCCCGCCGGCGACGTCACCCCGGCCCGCAGCACCGCGGGCTCCTCACCGCTCTCGGCCAGGAGCGCCGCCGAACCGCGCATGGTCTCGACCACCAGGGTCCGGCTCACGTCGCTGCCCAACCCCATCTGCACCCCGGCCTCGATCAGTGCCTCGGCCACCAAGAAGAAGTACGCCGGGCCCGAGCCGGAGAGGCCGGTCACCGGATCCAGCAGGCGCTCGGGGAGCCGGACCACCGTCCCCACGGCGTCCATGACCTCCTCGGCCCAGGCCAGGTCGGCCGAGGTGGCGTGCGATCCGCCCGAGAGAGCCGTCACGCCGGCCCGGACGAGGGCCGGCGTGTTGGGCATGGCCCGCACCACCGAGGGCTGCCCGCCGAGAGCGGTCTCCAGGCGCAGGCTGGGCATACCGGCCACGATGGACAGCAGGCGCCTCACCCCGATTGCCCCGAGGACCCGGCAGGCCCCTTCGGCCACGTCCGGCTTGACGGCGAGCACGGTCCCGGCGCGGCCATCGGCGGTGTCGTCGGGGGGTTCGGGCGCGTCGATCACCCGCACGCCGGGGAAGGCAGCCGTCAGCTCGTGGCGGCGCGGCGCCGACGTCTCGGCCACCGCCACCTGCTCGGGCGCCACCCACCCCGAGGCGAGGAGCCCGCCCAACAGGGCACTGCCCATCTTGCCGCCGCCGACGATGAGCAGGGTGTGCGCCATGGGCGGAGGTTACCGGCGCCGCCGGGCCGTCACCGGCGGGGCCGGCGGCGGTACATGGTCGGGTGGGCCAGGGTCATGGCCGTCGGGAAGTGGTCGTCGACGTAGAGCACCGATGAGCCCGCGATCCGGTCCAGCTCGTCATCGTCGATCAGGGCGGCCGGGACCTTGCCCACCAGGTAGACGGCGTCCTCGGGGCCGAGGCTGAACCACATGCCGTAGAGGTTGGCATTGCAGCGCATGAGGTAGGCCAGGGTGTCGGCCACGTTCTCCTCGGGGGCCGGCATGAACTGCGTCTCGTGGTGCAGGGTGCGCTGGCGCAGGGTCAGCCACAGGGTGATGAAGTCCTTCTCCTCACCCTTGAAGCGGAGGTACCAGCGTTGCGAGGCCGTGCGGTCGGTGACCTCCTGGCGCTCCGCCGCTACCAAGAGCCCTCCGCTGGACAGCTCGCGCGCCACCCAGGCGTCGATACAGCTGACCGCGGCGGCCATCTCGTCTTCTGCGGGCAGATCGACGATCGGCATGGAGCGGCGGGCCGATCGTCAGCGGCACTCGACGAGACGGGCCGAGGCCAACTCGTCGTGCAGGTCGAGCAGCGCACCGGCGGCGGCACGCCAGGTGTAGCGACGGGCCCGCAGCACCGACGCCGTGGAGAGCCGCTCGGCGGCCAGCGGCTCGTCGAAGACCCGGCGCACGGCGGCGGCGTACCGGGAGGGCGTCGGGTCCTCGACCAGATAGCCCGTGCGACCTTGGTCGACCAGGGTCGTCAGCCCGCCGACGGCGGATGCGACGACCGGGGTGCCGCAGGCCGCGGACTCCAGCGCGACCAGGCCGAAGGACTCGGAGCGGCTGGGGACGATGCACACATCGGCGGCCCGGTAGTACGAGGACAGGAGCTCGTGGGGCTGCGGATCGATGTAGTGGACGCGGTCGGAGACCCCGCGGGCGTCGGCCAGATCCACCAGGCCCTGCAGTGACTTCTCCCCGTGGGGACCGCTCGGGCCCCCGACGACCACCAGGTGATAGGGACCCCCGCCCGAGGAGCTGAGCTCGGCCAGCGTCTCGACGGCGGCATCGGCGCACTTGAGTGGCTGGATCCGGCCCACGAAGAGAAGGAGACGCCCATGTTGCGGGAGCCCGAGGGCCCGGCGGGCCTGCGGACGGTGGCCAGGCCCGAAGAAGGCGTGGTCGACCCCGGGGGGAATGATGCGGATGCGGCCCGGGTCGGCGCCGTAGAGCGAGACGATCTGCTCGGCCTCCACGGTGCACGACGCCAGCACGGCGTCCGAGCAGTCGATGATCGACGCCTCGGCCTCGGCCCGCCGGTGGGGCATGTCGGCCTCGACCTCTTCGGGCATCGACTCGGCCTTGACCCGGTCCAGGGTGTGGAAGGTGCAGACGAGCGGAAGGTTCAGCTCGTGCTTGATGACGTGGCCGGAGAGGCCGGAGAGCCAGTAATTGGCGTGCACCGAGGTGAAGGGGCCGTCCTCGTCGTCGGCCAGGCTGAACCCACCCGCCGCGGTCATGCGGGCCAGCACGCCCTCGGTGAACTCGTCGACCACAGCCGGGAGCACCTCTTTGGGCAGGGGAACCAGGGGGCCGGCGGGCACGTGATGGACCCGGAGCCCCGGTTCCACCTGGACCACCGCGGGGAGATCGGCGGACCACGCCCGGGTGAAGACGTCACAGACGGCACCCGAACGGGCCAAGGCCGCGGTGAGCTCGCGCACATAGACGTTCATGCCGCCGCCGTCCCCGGTGCCGGGCTGGGCCAGGGGAGACGTATGGAGGGAGAGGACCGCGAGCCGACGCATGGCCACCAGAGCCTACCGGTGGGCGGCGTTTCTCCTGCGTTTGGTGGCTCGAGGGAGGCTGGACCGCCCCGCGCGCGGCGGATCAGCTCAACGAGCGGAGCGGCGGGGCCTCGAGCGCAGGTTCGTGCCCGAGTTCGGGCCCCTGGTCGTGCTCGTGCCCGAGTTCGGGCCCCTGGTCGTGCTCGTGCCCGTGGTCGTGCTCTTGTCCGTGGTCGTGCCCGTGCTCGTTCTCGTAGTCACGACGGAACGAGAGGTAGATGCGGACGAGGGCTTGCTTCTGGTCCTCGCTCAGGGTCTGATCGGCCAGGATCAAGCGGCTGAGGTCCGGCGTCCCATCCGGTGGCTCGAGGATCCCGGCCTGCACGTAGAGCGTCTCCGCCGAGATGCGCAGTGCCTTGGCGATCTGCTGGAGGATCTCCGCCGACGGCCGCCGCAGCCCGCGCTCGATCTGGCTCAGATACGGATTGGAGATCCCGGCCAACTCGGACAGCCGCCGCAGGGAAAGGCGGGCGGTCCCCCGTTGCTCCCGGATGAACGAGCCCAGATCTCGCCAGCGATCCTTGGGATCCGTGCTCACTTTTGTAAGCGTAGTGCTCAGTCCTCTGACCCCGGGGTCGAAAACGACCGGGGGTGTCGTCGGCATCGTTCGGGTAACGTCACACTCGACCGACGAAACCCCACATACACAGGAGCAACCACCGTCATGGCTGAGTACACCCTTCCCGACCTGCCCTACGACTACGCCGCGCTCGAGCCCCATGTGTCGGCGGAGATCATGCAGCTGCACCACGACAAGCACCACGCGGCGTACGTGACCGGCGCCAACCAGACGTTGGAGAAGTTGGCCGCCGCCCGGGACAAGGACGACTTCGGCACGATCGTCGGCCTGGAGAAGACCCTGGCCTTCCACATCTCTGGCCACGTGCTCCACTCGATCTTCTGGAAGAACCAGAGCCCGGACGGGGGCGACAAGCCCGACGGGGCCTTGGGCACGGCGATCGACGAGAACTTCGGCTCCTTCGACAAGTTCAAGGCCCAGTTCACGCAGGCCACCTCCACCATTCAGGGTTCCGGGTGGGGGGCGTTGGCCTACGAGCCGCTGGCCGGCCGCTTGATCATCGAGCAGGTCTACGACCACCAGAGCAGCGTCGGTCAGAGCTCGGTGCCGCTCCTCGTCTTCGACGCCTGGGAGCACGCCTTCTACCTGCAGTACAAGAACGTGAAGGCCGACTTCTTCGCCGCGTTGTGGAACGTCGTCAACTGGCCCGACGTGGCCTCCCGCCTGGAAGCGGCCAAGAAGCTCAGCATCTAGGCGGAACGCCCCGAGCAGTCCTGATTTAGGAGCAGTCCCGGCAGGTGCGCCGGGTGGGGTGGGTGGCGAGGTCGGCGCCGTCGATTCCCGCTCCGCAGCCCTCGCAGG
>Ga0302325_10015042_pt1 | contig 16461 bp, 10 predicted proteins | sample Palsa_T0_2_FD_201948 | JGI IMG/M metagenome (GOLD analysis project Ga0302325, IMG submission 201948) | Peat permafrost microbial communities from Stordalen Mire near Abisko, Sweden - Palsa_T0_2 | ecosystem: Environmental > Terrestrial > Soil > Palsa > Peat permafrost | place: Sweden: Abisko... | reverse complement strand
CGCGCGTTTATCGGGTGGACGGATCGGAAGTCGCGCTGCGACGGGAAACCGCCGCGCACCTGATGCTTCGGACACCTTCGAAGAACGCTGGGAAAGCCAAGAAGCCATGAGCGAGTGTCACGATTGCACGGGCTGCGCCGTCATCGCGGAACCGCCCCGGTCTTCCAAGCAGGCGCCGCCGCACGTGGTGGCGATCATCGGACCTCCCAACTCCGGCAAATCGACATTGTTCAACCGTCTGACCGGACTGCGTCAGAAGGTGGCGAATTTCCCGGGCGTCACAGTGGAGCAGCGCGTCGGCCGAGCTAAAACCAAATCGCCGCGGGAAGTGGTTTTGGTGGATCTTCCGGGAGTCTACAGCCTGAGCCCCCGCTCGGAAGACGAACAGGTTACGCGCGACGTGCTGAGCGGCCAGATGGCCGGAGTTCCGAAGCCCGACGCCGTTCTGTTGATTCTCGATTGCACAAATCTTGGCCGGCACCTGGTGCTGGCGGCGCCGATTCTGAGCCTTAAGCTTCCGACACTGGTCATTCTTAATATGGCGGACGATCTGGCCAGCCGCGGCGGCAAAGTAGATCCCGCGGAACTAGCCAGCGAATTGGGCGCTCCGGTGGCTCTGATCAGCGCGGCCAAGGGCGACGGCGTCGAGAAAGTTTTCCAGTTCATGGAAGGCACCTCCGCAGGGACGACCTCGCTCACGCCGCCCAAGATAGAGCTTCCAGTGCTGCAAGACATCCCGCGCTGCCGGCAGTGGGCAAATCAAGTGGGCACCGGCGCGTCGTATCAAGCGCCCGCTCCCCCGCTCTGGACGCGGCGTCTGGATGCGATTTTCCTGCACCCGGTGGCGGGACCTCTGGTCTTTCTCGTGGTTGTCGCCGGCGTGTTTCAAACCATATTCCGCGGCGCGCGCCCGCTGATGGATGGACTGCAATCCTTGGTTCAGATCTCTGGCCTTTGGATCGAGCGCGGCCTTCCGCCGTCGATTTTCCGCTCGCTGCTGGTGGAAGGCGTTTGGAACGGCGTGGGCAGCGTGATCGTTTTCCTTCCGCAGATCCTGCTGCTGTTCCTGTTCATTGGAATCCTGGAAGACTCCGGATATCTCGCGCGAGCGGCGCTGATCGCGGACCGCACCATGGCCAAATTCGGCTTGCAAGGAAAGTCGTTCATCCCGCTGCTTTCGGCCTATGCCTGCGCGGTTCCGGCCATCATGGCGACGCGCACCATCGAGAGCAAGCGCGACCGTCTGGCCACCATCCTGATCGCGCCTCTGATGACCTGTTCGGCCCGCCTGCCCGTTTACACGCTGATCATCGCGGCCTTCATTCCCGAGCATCCGCTGTTCGGCAAGCTGTTCGGAACGCAAGCCGGCGCGCTGCTGGGACTCTACATTCTCGGTTTCGTGGCGGCCATCGCGACGGCGCGGATTCTCAAATCGTCGATTCTGAAGAGCGAGCGAACGCCCTTCGTGCTCGAGATGCCTCCCTATCGGCTGCCCACGCTGCGATCGTTGGGGCTGCGGCTCTACGACCGCTCGAAGATCTTTCTGCATCGCGCGGGCACCGTGATTCTGGTGGTGGCGATAGTGCTGTGGGTGATGCTGCATCTGCCGCTCAAGGACGGCAAGCCGCCCGAGATCGAAAAGAGCTTCGCGGGCATGGTCGGCCACGCCGTGGAACCGGTGATCAAGCCGCTCGGCTTCAACTGGAAGATCGGGATCGGGCTGATCAGTTCGCTGGCGGCGCGCGAGGTGATCGTGAGCACGCTCGGGACGATCTACGGCATGCAGGACTCGACCGAGGAATCCGAAGGTCTGCGGCAAAAACTGCAAAGTGAGCTGACTCCCGGCGGCGCGGTGGCGCTGTTGATCTTCTTCGCGTTCGCGATGCAATGCATGTCGACCATTGCGGTGGTGCGGCGCGAGACGGGAGGCTGGAAATGGCCGGCCTTGCAATTCGCCTACATGACCTTGCTAGCCTATGTCTGCGCGCTGATCACGAATGAGGTGGTCCGGTCGGGAGCGCTGTCCGTGATCGCCCGGCTCTAGGCCGCTTCCTGCCGCAAATGAACAGCGTCCTATCTCGACATCTTCGAATTCTTCGCTGCGTCACGTTGCGAAGTACTTGACGTTGTAGACTGGGGATGAACGAGGTTCGATTGCCAGAATCACTGATTAGCTCCGACCCCAGGATCATGATGGGCAAACCTACCGTTGCTGAGACTCGGATCACCGTCGAATCGATCTTGGAAAAACTCGCCGCTGGAGAAACTGTGGAGCAGATCGTGTCCGCGCATCCCCGTATCACGCCTGAGGGTGTTCGAGCAGCGATCGCTTTCGCCGCCGAGGTGCTCCGGGCCGATGTTATCTATCCGGCTGAGAAAATTACACGTTGAAGATCGTCGCGGACGAAAACGTCGACAAACAGATTGTTGATAAACTCCGTGCTGACGGACACGATGTCCTGTATATCGCTGAATTACACGCGGGCGCCGATGACGATGCTATTCTCGTGATCCGGAGACCAAGGCGGAGCTTGTCGCGACGGCCTTTGACCAGCACGGGGACGAATTTCATCTGGGATTTACATTGCTGTCCAAGGGGACTCTTCGGATAAGAAAACGGCCCTTGTGATTTTGTCGCTTAGGTCTCAGTTCCGCGCCCTTCCAACCCCTCTCTGTTAGCATGGGAATTCCATGCGTAACGTCATCATCGTCGGCTCCGGCTGTGCCGGCAACACCGCCGCCATTTACACCGCGCGCGCCAATCTCAAACCGCTGGTCGTGGCCGGACACGCAGCCGGCGGCCAGCTCTCCCTCACCACCCTGGTCGAAAACTTCCCCGGATTTCCCGACGGCGTCGACGGCCCGGTCCTGGTGGAAAACATCAAGAAGCAAGCCGAGCATTTCGGCGCCGAATACCTGCATGGCACCGTAACGGAAGCGGATTTCTCCAAGCGCCCGTTCCGCCTGAGAATTGACAACGAGTGGCTGGAGGCGCGCACGGTGATCATCGCGTCCGGGGCGTCGGCGCGCTGGCTGAATCTTCCCAACGAACAGAAGCTGATCGGTCATGGCGTTAGTTCCTGCGCCACCTGCGACGGCTTCTTCTATCGCGGCAAGAAGATCATGGTGATCGGCGGCGGCGATTCCGCCATGGAAGAGGCGAATTTCCTGACGCGGTTCGGCGAGGAAGTGGCGCTGGTCCATCGGCGCGATACCTTCCGCGCTTCCAAGATTATGCTCGACCGCGCCCGCAACAATCCCAAGATCCGACTCATCACCAACACGGCGGTGGAAGACATTTACGACGCCGGCAGCCACATCGTCACTCGCGTGAAGCTCCGAAATCTGAAGACTAACGAAACCTGGGAGCAGGCCGTGGACGGCTTCTTCGTCGCCATCGGCCATATTCCGAACACCGCGCCGTTCGTCGGACAAATCGATCTCGATCCGGACGGTTACATCCTCTCCAAGGGCGGAGCGCGCACCAACATTCCGGGCGTTTTCCATGCCGGCGACGTGCAGGATAGAAGCTATCGTCAGGCCATCACCGCATCTGGCGCCGGATGCATGGCCGCCATCGAGGCTGAGCGCTTCCTGGACGCCGAGGGAGACTAACCCGCCGCCAGACTAACCCGTCGCCGGTTGCGCCTCGAACCCGTAGTGCGGTATCGTGATCGCAGGTATTCAGGCTGCTGCAATACCCGTCTGATGTGGGTGCCCCAAACCGGGGGACTTTCCGAAAACCTCAGGAGGATTCGTTCGAATGTTGACCGCCCGTGTGCCCTCGTTCCGGCGCGCCGCTTTGCTGGTTTTGCCGCTGCTGTTCGCGGCCCTGCTATTGCTCAGCTTGCCCAGTCCCGTCCTGGCCCAAGCTCAGGAAGCAGCCGGCGAAGCTCACCTGATTCTTCCTGATCTGTCGCAAGCCACATTCCTGGGTGGCATCAACGGCCGCTCGCTCCTGATGTGGGGCCTCGGAGTTTGCGCCTTGGGACTGCTGTTCGGCTTTCTCACTTATACCCAACTGCGCAACTTGCCGGTGCACCGATCCATGCTCGAAATCTCCGAGCTCATCTACGAAACCTGCAAGACCTATCTGATCACGCAAGGCAAGTTTCTGCTGATTCTCGAGGTCTTCATCGGCGCCATCATCTTGTTCTACTTCGCCGTGCTGCAACACATGGAAGCGCTGAAAGTGGCCATAATTCTCCTGTTCAGCGTGGTCGGCATCGCGGGCAGTTATGGCGTCGCCTGGTTCGGCATCCGCGTGAACACATTCGCCAACTCCCGTACCGCCTTCGCCAGCCTTACGGGCAAAGCTTATCCTTGCAACCACATTCCGCTTAAAGCGGGCATGAGCATCGGCATGATGCTGATCAGCATCGAGCTGGTGATCATGTTGTTCATCCTGCTGTTCGTCCCCGGCGATTACGCCGGCCCCTGCTTTATCGGATTCGCGATCGGCGAGTCGCTTGGCGCGGCGGCGTTGCGCGTCGCCGGCGGCATCTTCACCAAGATCGCCGACATCGGCGCCGACCTGATGAAGATCGTGTTCAAGATCAAGGAAGACGACGCGCGCAACCCCGGCGTGATCGCCGACTGCACCGGCGACAATGCGGGCGATTCCGTCGGCCCCAGCGCGGATGGATTCGAAACCTACGGCGTCACCGGCGTCGCGCTGATCACGTTTATCCTGCTGGCGGTCCACGATCCGCTGGTCCAGGTGCAGCTTCTGGTCTGGATCTTCGTCATGCGCGTCATGATGGTGATCTCGTCGGGAATCTCCTACTTCATCAACGACGCTTGGGCTACCAGCCGATACAAAGATGTCGCCAAGATGGACTTCGAGGCGCCGCTCACATCGCTGGTCTGGCTGACCTCGCTGATTTCGATCGGATTGACCTACCTGGTTTCGAGCCAAATGATTCCCATCCTGGGAGGCGACACCACCTTGTGGTGGAAGCTTTCCTCGGTCATCACTTGCGGCACGCTCGCCGGCGCCGTCATACCGGAACTGGTGAAGGTCTTTACGTCCATGAACTCGGCGCACGTGCTCGAGGTTGTTACCTCCTCGCGCGAAGGCGGCGCGTCCCTCAACATTTTGTCCGGCTTGGTGGCCGGCAACTTCAGCGCCTACTGGCTGGGTCTCGCGATGACCGCCCTGATGAGCATCGCCTATTGGATCAGCACTTATGGACTCTCCAGCTTGATGATGGCGCCCGCGGTCTTCGCCTTCGGTCTGGTGGCCTTCGGATTTTTAGGCATGGGGCCGGTGACCATCGCCGTCGATTCCTACGGACCCGTCACCGACAACGCCCAATCCGTTTTCGAACTTTCGACCATCGAGCAAATCCCGGGCATCGCCGCCGAGGTGAAGAAGGATTTCGGATTCACGCCGGATTTCGAAAAGGGTAAAGAGAATCTGGAAGAGAACGACGGCGCGGGCAATACGTTTAAAGCCACCGCGAAGCCGGTGCTGATCGGCACGGCGGTAGTAGGCGCCACCACCATGATCTTCTCGATCATCGTCGCGCTGACCAAGGGCCTGCAGCCCGATTTGTTGGCCAATCTCTCGATTCTGCATCCGCCATTCCTGCTCGGGCTCATCACCGGAGGCGCCATCATCTATTGGTTCACCGGCGCTTCCATCCAGGCCGTCACCACGGGCGCGTATCGCGCGGTCGAGTTTATCAAGGCCAACATCCACCTGGAAAGCGCCACTAAGGCCTCGGTTACGGACAGCAAAAAAGTGGTAGAGATCTGCACGCAGTACGCGCAGAAGGGCATGTTCAACATCTTTCTGACGGTGTTCTTCGCCACGCTCGCCTTCGCGTTCATCGAACCGTTCTTCTTCATCGGCTATCTGCTCTCGATCGCGCTGTTCGGACTTTACCAGGCCATCTTCATGGCCGACGCGGGCGGCGCTTGGGACAACGCGAAGAAAATTGTCGAGACCCAACTGAAGGCCAAGGGCACTCCGCTCCACGACGCCACGGTTGTGGGCGATACGGTCGGCGATCCGTTCAAAGATACTTCTTCGGTGGCGCTGAATCCGATCATCAAGTTCACCACGCTCTTCGGATTGCTGGCGGTGCAGCTAGCGGTATCGCTCACCAACGACCAAGGCCCGACCTTTACGAACATCCTCGCGGCGCTGTTCTTCCTGGTTTCCGTCTTCTTCGTCTGGCGCTCGTTCTACGGCATGCGGATCGAAAAGCAATAGCTGGGGGGGCGGTTCCCGTAAGCGCGTCGCGCAACCCGTCGGGGATTCGCTTAAGCTCGATTTGAGATGCAAGGGGAGCGCGAGTTTTTGCGATCCCTCAACCCCAGCACCTTGCCTTTATCGTTCGCAGCCTGGATTCAGTCCTCTCCACTCGGATGTGTATACCACGAACAGGGTATGCTCGCGTCCAACTAAACTGGTTACTCGAAAACCCTTCCATCAGGCGATTCCGCTGACTCGTTAATAGGGGATAATCGAGGACTCTGGTCTTCTTGAAGGAGGAACCACCATGAAAAGGATTACCTTGCTGCTGGCTGCCGTTGTAATTCTGGCAGGTATTATCGCGTTTACGGCGCCGGCCTCTCTACACGCCGATGACTCGGCCTCCCCGATCTTCGTAACAAAAATTCCCCCCGGATACCGGGACTGGAAGTTGATCTCCGTCTCCCACGAAGCTGGCAACCTGAACAGTATCGGCGCCGTTTTGGGCAACGATGTGGCGATCAAGGCCTACCGCGAGGGGAAGCTTCCATACCCGGACGGCACGATCATTGCCGCTCTGCACTATGGTCACGTTCCGTCGGCGGAAAACAACAAGGTCTTTGGCCAAGCCCAGTCTTTCGTCCCTGGCTCCCCTACGAACATTCAGTTTATGGTCAAAGACTCCACGAAGTACGCCGCGACGGGCGGCTGGGGGTTCGCTACTTTCGTAGACGGCAAACCCGCCCCTCCGGCGTCAATGAAATCCTGCTTCCCCTGCCACAATCAGACCAAGGCTAGCGACCTCGTCTTCACGCATTACGCACCGTAGATACCGACAACGCGCTCTAGCAGGAATTCTGTCTTGGGTTAGCGCCTATGGGACGGACCCCTGGACTGCGGCCGAGACCCTCGCCCTCCTACGCCTTCTTCAAAAGCACCGCGACGAACTCAGGATCGGACTCCATCAGCACGTTCTTCGGAACATAGCAATATCCCTTATCGCCCCAGTCCTCGCCCCACGAGTTTTTCAGGATGAAGAAATTCCCCGTATACCCGACCATCAACATAGCGTGCCGCCCGTGCCTTCCCGACGGACCCTCGGCCGAGTTGAACACGCCGTCGCGGCCGACATCGGAAAATGCCGCGCCCGTATTCATGGAAACGTGCACCGGACATCCCGCGCTCAGCACCTTTTTGACATCCTCCACCGCGATCGGCAACGGCGCGCCCTCCAGCCGGTAGCGTTCCGCGTCGGCTTCCAGTTGCGGCTCCGCCGCCCCCGGACGCTCTTGATCGTCCGGCCATAGTTCCTGCCGGCACGTGCCGTGTTCCACCATCACTTGCCCCGGTTCCGGACCGCTCACCGTTCCATCGCCGCCCGAATAAGCGTAGGAATAATCCTTGGCGTCCCCCTGCATGCGCTGAAATTCGAGCATCGTGAAGTTAGGACACAATCGCGTGGTGTCCTGCTGCAAAATGTTGCGCGACATCTCCACCGCGTGCGTCCAGGCGAACGCGGAACAGCGGCCCGTCTGCCCCTGATCGCTGATCGGTGTCGCGTACTTCCGCAAATCCACCGCGGGTTGCTCGGCGACATTAGCGAACGCCGGAGGCAGCGGCTGCGGCGGCGCCGGTTCGCCCTTGCCCGGCACGCCCACTTCCAGACCCCCTAAATCGATCCCGCTGTACCGCGCCGCCAGCATTTCGAGCACTGCCTGCGACACCACGCCGAAAGCGAACAATTGGCCACCGCGCTCAAACAGGTGCACCGTTTCCGACGTGCCCGGAGCGATCTGGTCGAAAGCCTGCTCGAAGCGCGCGTCCTGATACGGTTGAAAACCTTCGTCGGTCTTTTGCTGCGTCAGCGTGTCGCCGAAAAATTCGTTATCGCCGAAAAGATTCTGCGCCGATTGCTGATAGTCGTCCAGCGTCCAGTCGCCCGCGTCGTCCGCGAAGTCCCGCTCGTCGGCGTTCGGAAAATCCGCCACGCTCTGGTAGACATCGTCATCCACCTGCGGCAGATCCTCTTCGGAAGCGAACATGTCGTCGACATTGTCATCGCCCCCATCGCCCCCATCGTCTCCGTTATCGCCGCCGTCACCGTTATCGCCGCCGCCCCCGCCGTCACCGTTATCGCCGCCGGCGTCACCACCCTCTTCATCCTGGCCGTCGTCCTCGCCGTCCCCATCGTCCGGCTGGTCGTCATCCTGATCGCCATCGTCGTCCTGATCGTCGAAGTCGCCGTCACCATTGCCGCCGTCGTCTCCGAAATCGCCGCCGCCGTCTCCGAAATCGCCAAAATCATCACCCATCCAATACATCCAATCATCCGCCATGCAAGCTCCTGAAATTGACTACTAAGGATGCGGCAGCTCCAGCGGCCGCTCTCGATGCAGCAATACCCAATCGCCGTTTTCCGTGAGCGCCTCCTTGCCCAGCTTCAACAGAAGTCTTCGGATTCCCTCCTCGTCGCCCTCCGCAAGGCTTTCCACCATTCTTTCCGAGGCGAGCCCGAACACGCTCTCCATCCGCCGGTATTGTTTGTTGTGTTCCGAATAAGCCATGCGTTCGTTGAAGTGATGGTAAAGAGCGGCCGCGGCCAGCAGCAAGTCGATGAACAACATGAACCACCCGAGCCATTCGCAATCCGAGCACTCCCACAATTCGCCTCTCACTTTGAAAACCACAGCCAGGGTCACCGCCATCGCGACGCTGACTCCGATTGCCAATCCCAGCAGCACTTTGCTCCCCAGCTCCCCGCGACGCAATCTCTTGTGGTCGCGCCGGGCGGACTTGGCGAAATATTTGAGCTGCTCGTCGATCCAAGAATGCTGCACGAATTCCAGCCTTTCGCGCAAGCTCGAAAACGTCTCCGCCGATCTCTCGCTGGGCACTATTTCCCAACCCCGCAGCCCGTTCCGCGTCCAATCCAGTTCCGTTCTTTGCTTGGCCAGGTAGTTGTCCGGAACCGAACCGGCGATCCCCGCCACGGTCCAGAAAAATCTGACGCGGCAGCCCTCCGCCAAGGCCCGATAATCCAGAGTCTGGTTTTCCAGCTTGGTCCGCCGGGCGTAGCGCATGATGAAGTACGAAACGCCCAGGAACAGGAAATAGCACAACAGCAGCACAGTAAAGTGGTGATCCGCAAAAATTACCAAAAATAGGAACCACAGAAAAACCGCCACGTGCAGAACGATCTGCGTTATTACCATCTTTCTCTGCAACGGGACCACGAGCGCGTCCGCGACCGCGTACTGGTTGAGCGCCAAAGCTTCGCTCGGAGAAAGCCTCGCCTCATCCAAGCCTCCCAGGATTTGCCGCTTACTCCGCGCCGCCCGATGCGATAGCTCATCGCCGCCCTCCGCCACTTGGCGATTAAAATCGTCCTGGTTGCGAAACACCGTCGCGTAGTACGATGCCGCCGACCCCTCGCGATGAAATATGGGCGGATAAATCTCCTTCAGGCGAAACGGCTCGCCTTGTGGCGACGGATGGCTGCGGCGCGGCGTCAAAACATGATACACGGGGAAAAGTTCGGGCGGCTGCAACTCGTCTTCGCTCGCGTCGTGGATTCCTTCGGTTTGAAACCGGACCACCGACGACGTCCCGCCCACCTTGCCCGAGTCCACTCCGTCCCACAGTGCGATCAGAACCTGGCTGCGGCTAACGATATACTTCCCCACATCCTCATAGCGGCGGTCCCGCGCCTCACCGGGGCGAAGCAGCGCTTCATAGTCGCCGCACGGCGAAATTTCAAAACAGCAATCGGCCTTTTCCAGCAGCCCGTCAAACTCCTCCAGCGAGCCGGGCATCTCGAAATCCATCGCATACAGTATCCGCGGCATCGGGAGCGGAACCACCAGCCGCGCTCCGAACTCGGACCGCAACGCGATCCGCGCCACCAGCCGGTCCGCGCCTTCCGCCAGTGCCGATAACACCACCAAGGGAGTGGACGGATATTGTCGCCGCAGCCGCCCCAAGATGTGCTTCACCTTGCGCTCCAGCTGATCGACATCGTCGTCGCGCAGATCCCGATGGCCGGTGACGCCGATCGTCAGCGGCGCCTGCACGCGGTCGATTTCCCATGGCGAACGCTTCATCGCTTATTTGCCGAGCAGCCTTTCGATCTCTCCCATTATCGGGCGGTCGAATCCCAATTTGCGGAGCTCGGCGAAATCGTCGGCCACGGAAACTTCGAACAGGTCGTCGTACATCTCCTCGCCGCGGTGCGCTAAATAGAGCGCCTTGGCCTGGTCCGCTTGATTGGAGAGCAGAAACGCGTGGGCCAGATTGGCGCTAATCCAGGCCGGCTTGTCATCCAGTTGCAACGCCGCTTGCGACGCCCGGATAGATTCGGGCAGATGATGGTTCAGTAGTTCCACCCAACCCAGGTTGCCGTAAGCCGCCGCGGCGCGCTCAGTAGCGTCCCAAGTCCGCTGCTTGTTCACCGATTCCTTGGCAATCTTCACCGCGGCGTTCGCGGCCTCGAGCGATTTGCCGAAAGCTTCCCCCGCGCCCTTCGAGTCGCCCAGGCCCAGCCTGCCGAACGCCAAGCTTTCATAGCCGAACATAATCGTCGGTTGGCCCGCGTAAGCGTCGCGCGCAGCGTCGTGCCCGCGAGCCAGCGCAATCGACTTCTCGCTCGCACGCGCCATTTCCCGGTAATGCTCTTTGGCCTCCGGTCTTCCGGACTCCGATTCCAAATCCGCCAGCTTGCCGGAAATCGCGGCGATCGCTTGCTCGGTCGCGCTGTCCTTGGTGTCTGCCTTGCCCAGCCACTCCAGCGCGGTCTCGTAATCGGACGGAGCGGCCCCTTTGTCGCCGTGATGCAATTCGAAATCGGCCAGCCCCCGGTATGCTTCGCCCAGCTTGAACGAGTTTTTCGGACTCGGTTGTGCCGTCACCCGCTCGCGCACCAGCGCGACGTACCGCACGTAGCTGGGCAGCGCGTCCCGAGTCATCCCCAGCAGCGTGCGCACTCGCGCCAGCGACGCCACCTCGTCTTCCAGCTTTTCTCGGTTGGCCGGACTATCGTCCGCTTTCACCAGCTTCTCGGCGGTGTCCACTGCATCGCCGTAATATTTCAACGCTTCCACCCAGGTTTCCTTCTTGGACGCCAGAACGTGCCCCAGCATGTCCTCCACCTTCAAGAGATCCAAACGCGCCTGGATCTTCTGTTCTCCAGTGCGATGTTGCGACGGATTTTCATTCCACTCGAGTAGCGCCCCGGCAATCCGCAGTGACCGTTCTTCCAGAACCTGGCGCGCTGCCTCGGGTTGATTGCTCTCCAATTCGATGCGGCCGATCCGGTTGCGTTCCTCCAAAGCGTCGTGCGCGTTTTGGAACAAGGCTTGATTGCTGTCGCCGGCTTTCGGATCCGGATTTAAAACTTGCTGCTGCGCTCCGCCGCCGCGGCCCTGCAATTTGACTGCCCGCTCCCAGTGGTCCATGCTCTGCTCCGCCGAACCGAGCAAGTCATAAGTCGCCGCCACGGTCTGCACCGTGAACTCGTCATCCGGCTTTATCTGCTTCGAGACCGCGCCCGCCACCGCCTCCGCCTTTTGTGCGTACGCCTCCGCGCTCGCGGTGTCGCCCAGGCGGCCCAGCGTATGCGCCACGGCGGCGAACGTCCGGGCCGCGATCGCCCGTAGCCGGATATCGGAATCCGTGGCCATGACCTTGGCGTCCGCCGCGCTCTCTTCGCTCAACTTGCGCGCTTGCGCCTTTTCTCCGTGCTCGGCCGCCTCTTCCGCCGCCACGTACCCGGCGTGCGCCTTCAAATTTATTGCCGAAATGTCGCGCGGATCGACGCTCAACACCGCGCTCGCGTATTGTTTCGAGGCCTCCACAACTTTCACGTACTCGTCGTAGAGTTCCGGCTGTTTGCCGGAAGCCGCGTACAGTTCGTTCGCCAGCGCCGAGGAAGTCTCCATTCCATATTTCGCGTTGGTCTCCAGTGTCGCCGAAAGCTGTTGCGCGCGCTCGGTCTGCCACCACGCGATAATCGCCAGGCACGCCAGCGCCAGCATCGTGGGCACGGCCCAGCGCAGCACGCGGATTCGCCCGCGCCATTCCGCCGACCGCTGCCGTTCCCTCTCGTCCACCGGCTGATTCGCGTTTACGAACGCCTGGTTGAAGACCCGCTCGTAGATCCGATTTCGGATTCGAAGGTAGCCGCCTTCCACGCGCACCACTCCCGCCACCCGCAGCTGGGTTACGACGGGATTCTCCGGGTCGTCCTTGATCAGCTTGCCCGCGATCAGGTCCGAATAGACCGTCAGGATCGCTGCCGGATCGGCGCCGCCATGCAACATCCGCTCCCTCGCGGACAGGAGGTTTTCGTCGTGCTCGCGCGCGTGTGCGGATAGAAAGATTTCCTTGCAGACGCGGTTCACTCCGGCGTTGCTTCGGGCGCGCGGGTCTTCGCTCACCGCCTGACAAAAGCGCTGCGTGAGATAAGGATGTCCTCCGGTCCAGTACAGGATTCTCCGCAGCAACGCCGGCGCCACCCGGCCCGCGCGGCTCAAACCGGGCAGCAGAACCAGCGTTTCTCGCTCGCTGAAATCAGGCAGCTCGATTCGCTTGCCCACGTCCCGCATCAGGTCCGACGGCGTGGCCACGCCCAGCAGGCAAAACGTCAACCGCTCCAGTTCCGGATTCTCGGCCCGCTCGTTGTAAAACTCCCGAATCCCCGCGAAAAACTCATCGGCTGGAAACGGCAGGTGGCGCATCGCGTCGATCTCATCGATAAAGATGACCACCGGGGCGCTCGTCCTCGGCAGGACCACCTCGCGGATGCATCCCATCCAGCGCTGCAACGGCCCCAGCGAGGCGTCCGGGTTCCAATGATCCTCCAGCTCTTGTTCCAGCCCCAGTTCCGAGCCGATTCGCCGCATCAGACCCAGGTACCACTGCCCCGCCGTCAGGTTCTGCCCCACTGCTGTCAAGTCGATCACCAGCGCCGCGAAGCCCTCTTGACGCAGCCGCGCCAGCGTCCGCACCATCAGCGACGACTTCCCCATTTGACCCGAAGCCAGGACGTAGCAAAACTCGCCGTCGCGCAGGGCGGCGTACAGGTCCAGATCGGCGTCCCGCATGACGTACGACGGCGCATCGCCCGCGAGCGTACCGCCCGGAACGTAGAAGCTCGATCGGCTCCGCTTCATTTGTGCATCCGCCGCTCTGCTAAATCTTAGCTGGAAATCGGCGCAGCGCGTTACGATCTCGTTTCAGCGACCGCCCCACCCGCATTCTGCTATGCTAACCCCGTCGTTGGAAAATCCATACGGAGGATAGATGAGTCCCAAAGAAGTTCTGGAGCTTGCCAAGAAGAAAGAAGTGCGCCAAGTAGACCTGCGCTTCACTGACCTGCCCGGTTTGCAGCAGCACGTCTCCTACCCTATCACCCAACTCACCGAAGACTCGTTCGAGGAGGGCTTCGGCATCGACGGCTCCAGCATTCGCGGCTGGGCCGCCATCAATGAGAGCGACATGCTGCTCATCCCCGATCCCGCCACCGCTTTCATCGATCCGTTCGGTGAAATTCGCACCCTCGTCATGACCAGCGACGTGATCGATCCCATCACGCGCCAGCACTACGAGCGCGATCCGCGCTGGATTGCCCGCAAATCCGAGATGTATCTCAACAACAGCGGCATCGCCGACACCGCCTACTTCGGCGCCGAGGCCGAATTCTTCATTTTTGACAGCGTGCGTTTCGACCAGAACCAGCACTCCGGCTTCTACTACATCGACGCCGAGGAAGGCCGCTGGAACTCGGGCCGCGAGACCAACAACCTCGGCTACCGCCCGCGCTATAAAGAAGGATACTTCCCGGTCCCGCCCACCGATCATTATCAGGACCTGCGCGCCGAGATGGTGGAGACGATGATCCGCAGCGGGCTGGAAATCGAATGTCACCACCACGAAGTCGCCACCGGCGGCCAATGCGAGATCGATCAGCGTTTCAACACGCTGGTGAAATCGGCGGACAACATGATGACGTACAAATACATCATCCGCAACGTCGCCAATCAATACGGCAAAACCGTCACCTTCATGCCCAAGCCTCTGTACGGCGACAACGGCAGCGGCATGCACACGCATCAGAGTTTGTGGAAGGATCGCAAGCCGTTATTCGCGGGCGACATGTACGCGGGACTGAGCCAGCTTGCGTTGTGGTACATCGGCGGATTGCTAAAGCACGCGCGCGCGTTGTCCGCGCTGATCGCCCCCACCACCAACAGCTATAAGCGCTTGGTGCCGGGCTACGAAGCGCCGGTGAACCTGGCCTACTCGCGCCGCAACCGTTCCGCGGCGGTACGCATCCCGATGTATTCGGCGAGTCCCAAGGCGAAGCGCGTGGAATTCCGCCCGCCCGATCCGTCCGCGAACCCCTACCTGGCTTTCGCTGCGATGCTGATGGCGGGACTCGACGGGATCATGAACAAAACCGATCCAGCCGAGCCGCTGGATAAGGACATCTACGATCTTTCGCCGGAAGAAATGAAGCAGGTGCCGTCGATGCCCGCGTCGCTGGAAGAAGCCTTGACGTGTTTAGAAGAAGATCACGGATTCTTGCTGAAGGGCGACGTCTTTACCGAGGAGTTGCTGGAGACGTTCATCAACTACAAGCGCCGTAGCGAAGCCGACGCCATCCGCCTCCGCCCGCACCCGTACGAGTTTGCCTTGTATTACGACATTTGAGGGGGGCGCTCCGACCTTACTGAAGCGCCTGGCGAAGATTGTCAACTAGGGGCGTGACAATGCGTTCGACGGCCGTGGCCATCGGCACCGCCGTGAGCCACAATTGCAGCGATCGCGAACCAACTGTAAGCTCCGCCTTATGGATGAGGCGTCTACGGTTACGCAACGAATCCCAGCTCTGCGGTGAGCATGGATAGACCAGACATGCAATTACCGTCTTTGTGCGAGCAAGATTCGCGTACGCCAAGACCTGAAGCAAGTCATTGCGGTGTTGATCACGCAGTTCCTCTTCGACGTCTGACCACGAATGCCGCTGCAACTCTTCCCAATGTCGTTTGTACTTCGAATCCACGATTAGCGTGACGGCATCCCACTCCAGCCAGATGTCAGGAACGAGCGATTTCTGTGAGCCGATGTATGGAGGCTCCCAGTTCATGGGCTGGGTAGTTTCCCGCTTGCGTCCTACTTTCACTTGTGCACCGGTACGTTGTGCCACAACACGAAAAATGGTTTCGGCCCACGCTTCGAAGAATTGGTCCATCGGCATTGTCCATGGTATGCCATCGAGATCGCTAAGCCCGGCCAGACCTCGTTCTTCTACTGTCCACTCGATTGCCCGCAGCCCATCGATAAATGACTCGGTACGCATCGGCCTATGAAGCCATGTATGGAGCGTGACCGAAGAAGGCACACAGGTCGGAACCATCTGAACTCGTCGCAGCAGTTGCTGGCCGAGTTCGATCAGCCGATGAACGAAGGCGCCGTGCTCCTTCTGCGTTTCCAGCGCTTGTATTTGGCGCTCCGCGCTATACCGAATCGCACCTTTGACGAAGCGATCATCTCGGAGATCCGGAAATGAGCACGGTACTGACAACCAGCCTGCACTGGGCAAGTTCCTGGTAGCGTACTCAGTCCAGCGGACCGTTCCGCGAGGTGCACGTCGAGTTTCATAGACGGTCTCAAATCTGCGATCCAATGAATCGAGAAGTGCTTTCAATCGCACGAGGATCATGAACGACAGCACCCAAACAGGGACGCGCCGTTCAGAGCGGTGAAGGAGCGGTAATCGCAGGGGTGTGGGGCTTATCCGCCAACCCATTTCGGCTAGCATCGGTCCAATTCCGGCCCACGGGAACCTCGGTTGAACGACCAGGCCATAGTCGAGGCGCGCGGAGGTCGGAGAAAATAGTGGAACTGCACCGACCGCGCTCCCGGCCTGGATCACCAGTCGCACATCGCTGCCGTCATAATCGCGGTCCATGCGGACGCCCAGCAGCGACATCAGCGAGCGGTTCTGTGCCACGAATTGCTCCGCCATCCGCGCAGCTTGAGCGTTGGGATCCCGAAGCCCCTTCAACTGAAAGAAACTAACTGCCGATCTCCGCACGATCGAGTGATCCTCCAGCTCCAGGCAGATTTGATTCAGGTGCGGAGGTGCCCCAAGGGGTGACATCGCCCCCCGCCGATAACGGCCGGGCCGCCGATTTATAGGCTTCGCAGCCATTGAAGATAACTCCGGACCGGTTCGGCAAAGCCGCCTACGAAACCCTGAG
>Ga0302325_10015040_pt1 | contig 16462 bp, 16 predicted proteins | sample Palsa_T0_2_FD_201948 | JGI IMG/M metagenome (GOLD analysis project Ga0302325, IMG submission 201948) | Peat permafrost microbial communities from Stordalen Mire near Abisko, Sweden - Palsa_T0_2 | ecosystem: Environmental > Terrestrial > Soil > Palsa > Peat permafrost | place: Sweden: Abisko... | reverse complement strand
GGCTCGGAAGGCACCGAGGGGCAATCAACGGGCGAGGCGGCCGTGCCGGTGCCGGCTCCCACGCCGCCGCCGACTCCATCGCCCTCACCAACCGCAGCCGCGCTAGCCGATGCCGGCAGCACGCGCGGGCTCGACCTCTCGCAGGGGGGCTGGGGTCAAAACTTCGAGCAGCCGATCGTGGCCGACGATGCGGCGCTCACCGAGCTACGATCGCATTATCACGGCGTCGCGCGGGTCAGCATCGAGGTCGACGAAGCCGGCCACGCTACCCACATTACTTTTCCGAGCGGCTTGGCCGACGACGAACGGGCCGAACTCGAGCGCCGCTTGATGGCGCTGCGCTACGTGCCGGCCGAGTGCAACGGCTTGCATTGCGCCGGGACGCTGCAGCTCAGCTTGCAGTAAGGCCGTTCCACAGGCCGATCGACGAGCCGACCCAGCTCAGGTCCTTGTTGTGGTCGACGCCGTGCTGTTCGCCGCGCGAGAGGCGGCAGAGATTGGTCGCCGGAACGAGCGCGGCGGTTCCTTCGGGTCGCAGGAACAGCACCCGCAGCTCGACCTTCACGCCGCCGCCGTCCGGCATCGCGAGCGCGGGCGCGTAGGCGATCTTCTCTTGCAGGCACCAGCGCTCGCGTTCGGCGGCGGCGATCGCCGCGCAAGCGCTCGCGGTCGGACGAACGTCGACGCCGCTGCCCGCGAACGAGAACAGCGGTTTGAGCACGTAGTCTTCGCTCAAGCGTTCCGGAAGAGCGTCGAGTTCCGAGAGCAAGTGCGTGCGCGGAACGGCCGGATGGTCGAGGTGCGGCAACGAGGCTTTCGACCAGAGCCAGAACCACTGCGGGTGCGGCGCCCAGGTTACGTCGAGTTCGTCGCGCAGGTCGAACGGAAGCTCGAGCTCCGGGCGCACGAGATCGTCGCCGACCAGCCGGTTGTAGATGCGCTCGACCGGCCGCTCGCGACCCGCGGCGTCGCGCCGGTAGAGGCGTTTGCCGCGCCGTATCAGTTCGCGCGGATCGATCGCGTCGACACCGAACAACGCCCGGGTCGCGACGAAATCGCAGGCCGTCTTCTGATGCTCGGGTTCCACGTCGACCAAGACGACGGACTCGGGATCGCTCGGGCCCAGGATCGTGCGACGCAAGAGGTCCAGATACGCGTCGCGGTCCAAGCCGGAATAAAACGCCGACCAGCCCGTCTCGCAAAGCGGTTCGTCGAGTTCCTCAAGCCACGCATCGCGCTGAAACGTTTCGAACGCATAGAGCGACGGAAAGCCCTGCAGCTCGACGACGCGCGGCTCGAGGCTGCCGTCGGCCGCGCGCGCGATCGCGAAATCGACGACTGCGAATTGCGGCAACCGGCCGGGATCCGGTCCCCGGAAGCGGGCCGGGACGGCACCGCGCATCGACGCCAAGCGTTCGGGCTCCGCGAGCTGTGCGATGATTTCGCGGGCCGTGCGTTCGCAGCGCGCGACGAGTTCCGGCGCGAAGAAAACCGGCGTCTCCGCGAGCCGGAAGCCGACCCGCGAACCCAGCAGCGCCTGCAGGCGGCGGACGTACGATCGATAGCGTTCGTCGCGGTAGGTCGCGTTGTACGCTTGCCGCGACGTGGGTTGCATCAGGCCGTGGTGGCGAGCCGGGCGAGCCGAGCCGCGATCAAATCGGTAAAGACGGCGCGCGCCACTCCCAAGCGCGCCTCGGGCCGTTCGTCGCGCAACATCGGCAACATCGCCGAGCGCGCCTCGAACACGGCGCGATCGATTTTTCCGCTCGCGAGCATCCGTTGCAACAGCTCCGCGACGCGCTCGTGCGCGCCGATCTCGGGATGGCTGTTGACGGCAAAGAAGCGCGGCATGCCGCCCGGATCGCGCGCGATCTCGAGCATCGTCAGCGCCCGTTCCGGCGACGGCGCCGACTCGAAGGCGATCGGCGTAGCGCCCGCGCGCATGGCGCCGCTCGGCAACAGATCGTAGTAGCGCGAATCGAGCACCGGAACCGCATCGCCCTCGGCAAACGCCGCCAACTGCGCAAACCACGGATGGGCGAGCGCCTGCGGAGTGAGCACGTTGGTCCCCACGCCGCTCATCGGGCCGCCCTTTTCCGGCCCGCGCAAAGCCGGTTCCGCGATCCCGGCCCAGCGGCACACGAGTCCGAACGTATGGCAGACGCCGTAGAGCGCCGCATTCTCATCGGCCGCGATCGCGTCGAAGAGCTTCCAGAGCGGCGCTTCCCACGACGGATCCTCGCGCACGCGTTCCACCCCGCCTTCGCTCGCGTTCTCACGCGGATCGAGATGGCCCGGGCCGCCCGTGCCGACGTAGAGCCGGTGGCGCCCGAGCGCGTGATCGGGAACGGCCAGCCCGTCGCGCACGGGATACGAGAGCACGCGAACGCGACGTCCGGTGCGCTCGAGTTCGGGCTCGAGCGCGCGCGCGCAGTCGCGCACGATCGCGACGATCGCGTCGTGACCGACGTTGGCGTAGCCGCAATTCATGTCGAGCACCGCGACCTCGATCGCGCGCTCGTCGCGCGGCGGGAGAGCGGTGCCGGGCGCGATCCGATATTCCTCGAAGCGCGAATCGCGCGATGGATCAAGCAACGGGTATTCCAGCCTCGGTTTCTTCGATGACATATCGCACGACGTCTTGCAGGCTGCCGGTTTGCTCGTAGACCTGCAATTGCCGGTCGGCGCCGGTTCGGCGCCGGAAGATCTCGTGCACGTAGGAGATCTCTTCGACCACGCCCAGTTCCACCGCGGCGTCTTCGATGAACTCCAGCAGTTCGACGATCAATGCCGTCGTCGGCACTTCGATTTTCTTACCCAAATCGATCAGTTTCTCATCCAGGCCGAAGCGCGCGGCGCGCCACTTGTTTTCGTGGATGAGCGAGCGCCGGTACTGGCGCCAGGTTTGGTTGCGATCGTACAGCTTCCAGAGCGTGTACGTCATCGCCTGAAAGATCGCCGCCAAGCAGATCGTTTCGTCGACGCGCATCTGGATATCGCAGATGCGGTATTCGATGGTCGGAAAGAACGGATGGATGCGCGCGTCCCACCAGATTTTCTTGCCGTCCGCGATGCAGCCGGTTGCGATCAGCGTATTGAGATAGTCCTGGTATTCCACCCAAGAGTCGAAGGCGTCGGGAATTCCGGTGCGCGGAAAGCGCTCGAAGACCTTCGCGCGATAGCTTTTCCAGCCCGTGTTGTGGCCGAGCCAGAACGGCGAGTTGACCGAGAGCGCGAACACGTGCGGCAAAAAGTATCGCACGCCGCCCAAGATGGCCACGCGCGCGTCGTTGTCCTCGACGGCGACGTGCACGTGCAGTCCGAAAATCAGGTTCGCGCGCGCGACCATCTGCAGGTCGGCAACCAGCCGGTCGTAGTGCGCTCCGGGCGTGATCGGCACGTCGGACCAATGCGTGAACGGGTGGGTCCCGGCCGCCGCGATCCGCAGGCCGTTCTGGCGCGCGAGCCGGATCACTTCGGAACGCAGCCGCGTGATCTCGTAGCGCGCCTGCTTGATGTCGGCACAGATCGGCGTGCCGACTTCGATGACCGGATCGTGCAGCTCGCGCTTCATCTCTTCCTTGAGGCGCAACTGTCCCTCGGCGAACATCTCCTGGATGTGGGACTTCAGTTCGAGCGTTTCCGGATCGATGACCTGAAATTCTTCCTCGATTCCCAGGGTGAAGGTCGGTTTCATTCGCTTCGCTCGACGAACGCCTGCGGCCACGAGCCCGTCAGTTCGAAGCGGCGCGGGCGGCGCACGCGTTCGATCAGCACGTCGGCCATGTTTTCGACGATCCAGGCAAAGTTGTCGCGGCCGATCGAGTGAACGTCGGCATCGGGTGCGGGGTTGGTGAAGTCGATCGCGTAGGGGATGCCGTCTCGAACGGCGAGCTCGACGGTGTTCATGTCGTAGCCGAGCGCAACGCTTAGCGCGAGGGCGTCGCGGCGCAGCCGCTCCAAGAGATCGGCTTCGACCGGCGGCGCGTCGCGCACGTAGCGGTGCTCGAACGGTGCGCTCGGGTCGTAGCGCATCACGTGGACGCGCGCGCGGCCGATCGCGTAAATGCGGAAGTACGAATCGAACGCGATCGCTTCTTGCGCCATCATCACGAGATCGCGCGAGAGGTCGTATGCGGTAAAGAACGCCTCGGGGTCGTCGGCCTTGTAGACGTCCTTCCAGCCGCCGCCGTACGCCGGCTTCAAGAAGATCGGGAAACCCAAGTATTCGAAGACCGAATTCCAGTCCACGAAGCGCAGGTTCCGGTACGAAGCGGCCTCGGTGTTCGGCGGCCGGTGCTTGTGGGGCAGCAGCATCGTGCGCGGCGTCGCGACCCCGACCGCTTCGGCGACGATGTTTCCGAAGTACTTGTCGTCGGCCGACCACCAGAACGGATTGTTCACGACCGCCACGCCGCGCGCGGCCGCGACCTTGAGGAACGTCCGATAGAAGGGTACTTCGTGGCTGATGCGGTCCAGGATCAGCGCGTAGTCGAACGTTTGCGTGTCGCGCAGAGCCGAGATCGAGACGGGCTCGGCGACGACCTCGCCGTTGCCGCGCGCTCCGATCGCATCGACGAGCGCCCACGGAAAGCTGTCCTCCATTCCAAACAGCAGGCCGATTTTCTTGACGGGCTCGGGCATCGACGACCTTTGAGGCAGCGAGTGCGAGTCGACAAAAGTTCGCGGGAAGCGAAAGAGGCCCTATGCAAGAACGCGCGGCGATGCAACGCAGCTACGAAAAGTGGTTCAGTCCCGCGCTCGGTCGCGAGATGGAGTTCCTGCATTTCGGATGGAGCGGGTTCCCCGTGATCGCGTTCCCGACGTCGATGGGGCGCTTCTTTCAATACGAAGACATGGGGCTGGTGGGCCGGCTCGGCCCCAAACTCGAGCGCGGCGAACTGCAGCTGATCTGCGCCGATTCGGTCGACGCCGAAAGCTGGTACGACGAAGCGATCCCTCCCGCCGAGCGCGGCGCCCGGCACGAACGCTACGACGCGTACCTGCGGGACGAACTCGTTCCGTACGTGCGCGATCGGGCCAGGCGCTCCGATCTCGGCCTTTTCGGCTGCAGCTTCGGCGGCTATCACGCCGCGAATTTTGCCGGCCGCCACCCTGAACTCGTCACCAAGGCCGTCTGCTTCTCGGGAGTCTACGACGTGCGCCGGTTCACCGGCGGCTACTGGGACGATACCGACTACTTCAACTCCCCGGCCGACTTCATCGCGCACGCCGACCCGGCCCTGGCGGCGCAGTTGTCGCGCGTCGAGTGGGTGCTCGCGACCGGCGAATACGACACCCTCGCGAACGACCAGTTCCGCTTCGACGCGGTCCTCTCGGCGAAAGGGATACCGCATCGCACGGAGCTCTGGCACGGCGTGTTTGGCCACGATTGGCCGTTCTGGAACGAGGCCGTAACGCGGCTGCTCTGAACCGGTTTTATCTTACAAATGGTTTTTCCGATTCGGCAACAAACTTGTCCCGGCCGTCCGTGCCTCGGTGAAGGGCATCCCCAATTGACGGGGCGCGCGTAAAACCGTAAAGGAATTCGCTTGATGAAATTAACTCGTGAGGGAATGCTCGTTGCCCTTGGGGTCGCCAGCCTGGCGCTTTGCGCGCCGGCTATCGCCGGCTCCGCGCCGTCGCACGCGGGCCCGCCCGTCCTCGTCGCCCAGGCAACCTCGGCCCCCTTGCTCGCCGGAACCCCGGAGCCGACCCAAGAGCCGACCACTCCGGCCTCCGACGCGCTCGTCGCCGCCGCGGCGGTCGGCCCCGAATGGAACGCGTTCGCGCAGCAGGTCGTCGCCGCCAACGACTACATCGAGATCGTCCACTCGAAGCAATCGCGCGATGGTTTGGTCTTCGACAAGACCTTCAAATTCTGGTCGCGCAAGCCCAACTATGCGCGCTGTGAAATCATCGACGGCGACGGCAAGGGCGGCGTCGTGGTCTGGCACGGTGGAACGAAGGTTCAGGCCCACGAGGGCGGCGAGCACTCGGCGATCGTCGTCGTGCTTCCGCGCCACAACCGCAACCTGGTCGACCTGATGGGTTACGGCTGCGGCGACGTCTCGCCGGACAATATCCTCGGCTACACGACGCACAACGGCAAGCTGAGCGAAGCGCCCGGCCCCACGATCGACGGCCAGGCGACCGACGACGTGACCTGGATCGTCAACCCAGGCGACGCGATCTACCTCACCAGAACCGAATTCTACATCTCGAAGACCTCGCACCTGATCATCGCGACTCATAGCTTCCACGGCGATACGCCGGTGGAAGACAGCACCTGGCAGATCACGATGAATCCGGGCGTGAAGTTCAGCACGTTCGACATCAACACGAACCTGTAAGGCGCGGCGCGGGCGGCCCCTGATGCCCGAAGAAAATCATGGGCCGCTCGCCGGCGTACGGCTCCTCGACCTCACGTCGGTCTTCATGGGTCCCGCCGCAGCGCAGATGCTCGGCGATTTCGGGGCCGACGTCATCAAGATCGAGCCGCCCACCGGCGACGTCGTTCGCGGGGTGGGTCCGCACGGCGAGCGCGGAATGGGCCCGCTTTTCCTGCACGTCAACCGCAACAAGCGCAGCCTCGTTCTCGACCTCAAGACCGAGCCCGGCCGCGCCGCCCTGCTCGCGCTCGCACGCGACGCCGACGTGCTGCTCTACAACGTGCGGCCGGCGGCGATGGAACGCTTGCGACTGGCGTATGCCGACCTGCGTGCGGTCAATCCGCGCATCATCTACGTCGGCGCCTTCGGTTTCAGCCGGCGCGGTCCGTACGCTCCGGAGGCGGCCTACGACGACGTCATTCAGGCGGCGGTTGCGCTACCGGCCGCGGCCCTCGCGAACGGCAGCGACGTACCGCGCTATGCGCCCGTCACCATGGCGGATCGCGCGGTCGGACTCTACGCGATGGGCGTCGTCTGCGCGGCGCTCTACGCCCGCGAACGCACGGGCCTCGGCCAGTCGGTCGACGTTCCGATGTTCGAGACGATGACGCAGTTCGTGTTCACCGATCACCTGTATGGCCAGACGTTCATCCCGGCGCAAGGCGATTTCGGCTATCCGCGCGTGTTGAACCCGCACCGCCGGCCGTACGAGACGCGCGACGGCTTCATTTGCGCCGTCGTCTACACCGACGAGCAATGGAAGCGCTTTCTCGCGTTGATCGGGCGCGAGGAGTTGTTCGAAGGGGACCCGCGTTTCGCGACGATTGCAACCCGCACGGCGAACGTCGCCGAACTCTACGAATTTCTTTCCGACACGCTGGCAACGCGGACGACGCAGGAATGGCGAGCGGCATTGCGTCCGCTCGGAATTCCGGTCTTCCCGATGAACACGTTCGAATCGCTGCTCGCCGATCCGCATCTCGCCGAGATCGGCTTCTTTCAGGAGTCGGAACATCCGAGCGAAGGACGCATCCGCACCATGGCGTGCCCGAGCGAGTGGTCCGAGACGCCGGCGAGCGTGCGCCGCCACGTGCCGCGGCTCGGCGAACACAGTCGCGAGATCCTCGCCGAAGCCGGGTATTCGAGCGCGGAAATCGACGCGCTGATCGCGGCCGGCGTGTCGCACCAGGCCTAGAAGAGGTCCCAGTACTCCTTGCGCGCGCGCATTTGAGCGTTGGTCTCTTCGAGGATCACCCGGCCCGATCGCATCACGTAGAAACGGTCCGCGATTCGTAACGCTTGGCCGATATTCTGCTCGAGGATGAGGACCGAGAGCCCCTCGTCGTCGGCGAGCTTGCGGATCGCGGCGAATATCTCGATCACCACCGCCGGCGCGAGCCCAAGCGACGGCTCGTCGAGCATCAGGAGCTTCGGACCCGACATCAGGGCGAGTCCCAAGCTGACCATGCGCTGCTGGCCGCCCGACATCGTGCCGGCCTTTTGCGACGAGCGTTCCGCCAGGATCGGGAAGAGTTCGTGCACGCGTTTCCACCGCAGGTCGCGCGCCGCCGCTGACTTCTCGTGGAGCGAACCGAGCAGCAGATTATCCTTGACGGTCAGGTCACCGAAAACGAACCGCTCGGAGGGAATGAGCGACATCCCACGCGCGGAGTTCTGGGTCGCGAACGCCTTGGTCGTGTTCTCACCGCGATAGGTAATCGTGCCGCCGATCGCCGGCAGCATGCCGTAGATCGTGCGCAGCGTCGTCGTCTTGCCGGCGCCATTGTGGCCGACGATCGATACGATCTCGCCCTCGCCCACGTGCAGGTTGACGTCGAAGACGACCGTCTTGCGGCCGTAACCGGCTTGCAGCCCCGACACGGTGACGAGATCCGGCTTGCGGTTGGCGGTCTGCTCCGGCGAAGGCGTCTCGGCCGCGTCACGCAGTGCCAAAGTAGGCCTCCGCCAAACGCTTGTCGGTGGTCAGCTCCGCGAAGCTGCCTTGCGCCGTGATACGCCCCAGTTCCATGAAGTACGTATGATCGGCGAGCCGCTCGACGACGTGCAGATTGTGCTCCACGATGCAGACCGTGCGGCCCTGTTCGCGGATCTGCTCGATGAGGCCGAGCATCACGTTGACCCACTGAAAATCGATCCCGGACGCGGGCTCGTCGAGCAACAGCACCTCGGCCTCGGTTGCGAGCACGCGCGCGAGCGCGACCAGCTTCTGTTGGCCGAAGGCGAGCGCACCCGCCGCGTAGTCCGCGAAATCCGTCATGCCCACGAAGCTCAGCCACTCGCGCGAGCGCTCCTCGACCTCGCGCTCGACTTTCTGCGTGCGCGGAATGTTCGCGAAGAGCGGGACGAAGCTTTCGCCCGGCTGGTGCTGGACGCCGAGCATCACGTTTTCCAGCGCCGACATGCGCGGGAACACGCGCACGTTTTGGAACGAGCGCGCCATCCCACGGACCGCGACTTGGTCGGGCGTCAATCCGACGATATCCTCGCCTCCGAGCAGCACTTCTCCGGCATCGGGCCGGATCGCACCGGTGAGCAAGTTGAAGACCGTCGTCTTGCCGGCACCGTTGGGCCCGACGAGCGCGGTGATCATGCCGCGCCGCAAGACCATGTCGAGGTTTTCCGCCGCCGTGATACCGCCGAAGCGTTTGCTCAGCCCCTTTACCGAAAGCACCACGTCGCCGCGCGCGCCGTTCGCCGCCCGTCCGTTGCCGTTCGCTTCGACGATGCCGACCGCGCGCGGCAGCACCGTCGTCTTCTCATCGGATCCGAGCTGATCTTCAATGACCTTCATCTCTTCGAGGTCGGGATGCGGAACGAACTCCGACGGCCCTTGTGGCCCTTTCTTCAAACGGTCCAGTTCCTTGCCCAGGCGACGGGTCGTCTTGTCCGGGTAAATACCCGCCGGCCGCACCATGAGCACGACGATGAGCACGACGCCGAAGGCAACCAGGCGCCAGAGCGCCGCCGCATCCGCGCCGAAGTTGAGCACGCGCTCGAAGAGCGGGCCGAGCAACACCAGCACCATCACGCCGATGATCGAGCCGGGCAGGCTTCCCGCACCGCCGACGACCACCATTGCGACCATCGTCGAGGACTGATCGAAGGCGAACAGCGGCGGCGAAGCGACCGAGATGTTAATGACTTGCATCGCGCCCGCGAGCCCGGCCATTCCTGCGGTCGCCGCGAACACCATCGTCTTGTAGCGGAAGACATTCTTGCCGAGCGAACGGCACGCGATCTCGTCGTCGCGGATCGCGCGCAAGACCCGGCCGAACGGCGACTCGCCGAGCCGCCAGCAGACCAGGTACACGAGAACCGTGATCACCGCGAAGAACGGAAACATGTCCGACGGGTTCGCAAGCTCGTGTCCGAAAATCGTCAGGCCCGAAATGTTCTGCAGCCCGTAGGTTCCGCCGAGAACCGAGACCGTGGTCACGAGCGAGAGGATGATCGTCTGCACCGCGAGCGTCAGCAGAATCAGCCACTCCGTCGTGAGCCGCAGCGCCGGAAAGGCGACGACCCCGCCGACGACCGCGGCTCCGGCGGTTCCGATCACCATCGCCTCGAGCGCCCCCATGTGGGCGTTGAGCACGAGGTACCCGAGCGTGTAGCCGCCCACCGCGCCGAACGCCGCATGCGCGACCGATACTTGGCCCGTGTAGCCTTGCAGCAGGTTGAGCGAGAGCGCGAAGCAGACGAAGATCAGAACCTGATCGACGTAGCTGAGCGTGAGCTGAAGGTTCTCCACGCGACTATCCCGTGGCGGCCGGCGTGCGCCGGCGACCGAGAGCCCGGCGCAGGTCGTCGAACTTGACCGGCCGCAGCGCGACGTAGAAGAACAGGATCGCGAAGGTGACGAGCGGCGTGAACTCCGTCCGCAGCACGAGCGAGCTGAGCGCCTCGACGAGTCCGAGACCCAGGCCCAGGAGCCCGACGCGAATGGGCGAGGAGTTGAGGCCCGCGACGAACGCGACGACCAGCGCGTAGAAGAGCGGCGGCAAGCCGAGGTCGGGGGTCGCGGAGGTGAGGGTCGCTTGGAAAACACCCGCCACACCGCCGAGGAACGACCCGATCGCGAATACGACGACGAAGATCAGCGTCGGATCGATTCCGACGCACAAGCTCATCTCCCAATTCGCGCGCACCGCACGGACCATACGGCCGAGCGCGGTGTAGTTGAGGACCGCCGCGAGCGCCAAGATCAGGACCCAGGCCGTAACGAACAGCGCGATGTTCAGCGTCGTGATCGTGACCGGTCCCACGTTGAGGCCGCGGTTGTCGAAGCCGACGATGTTCACGCTCGAAGCCGAGAGCGTCGAAAGCGCGATCGCGTTGCGACCGATGACCGAGAGCCCGAGCGACGCGACGAACATCACGAGCAGCGGGTCGGAGCCCGCCCCGACCGCGCGCAGCGAGAGCGGCAAGTAGACGAGCCGCTCCATCAGCACGCCGGCGAGCGAGGCGGCGAGCGCTCCGCCCAGCAACGCCAGCCAAAACGGCAGGTGGAGAAAGAAACCGATTGCGGCCGCGACGTACGCGGCCAGCGTGTACGTCACGGCAAAGGCGATGTGGAAGCGTCCGCTGACGCTCAGGATCAGCCCGAAGGCAACGCCGATCAGCGCGTAGGCGGTGCCGTTGAAGATGCCATTCGCGAGAACCTGAAGGACGTTCCCGAGGGTGAGATTGCTCATCCCCTACACGAGCATTTTGAAACCGGCACCGCCGATATCGAAATGCGCGAGCTGGTTGACCTTTCCGTCTTTGAACTGCGCGACCATCATCGGCCGGTGCTTGACCGAGTGCGTCTCGACGTCGAAGGCGATCGAGCCGACCTGGCTGTCCGAACCGCCATAGAGGCTCGGGAAAGTGGGATTCTTGCGCATCGCCGCCTCGAGCGCATCGGCGTTCTTCGGATTGCCGCCGGCCTTGAGCGTGCGCATGACGACTTGCCAGAGCGTGAACGCGTCTTCGTACGAATTCGCCGTGTAGTAGTCGGGCGGAACGTTCGCGTTGACGTTCTTCGTGTATTCGTCGACGAAGAACTTGGCCCACGGATTCGAGGGCCTCGTCGCGTCGAAGTAGTCGAACGCGAAGTACAGGCCTTCGTACGCCGGTCCCGCGATCTGCTGTGCGGCGAGCGTGTGCGTAAACGCGATCACGGGCTTATTGATGCCCGAGGTCACGTACTGTTTCATGAAGTACCCTACGTCTTCGGCGTAGACGATCGCCCAGACGATGTCGGGGTTGCTCTCTTTGATCTTCTGCAGGTTGGCCGAGTAGTCGGTCGCGCCCATCTTGCTGCGCTCGGCCGACGCCAAAACGAAGTTCGTGCCCTGATAGTACTTCTGCGCGTCCGCTTCGACTTCGTCGCTCAGCGCGCCGAGATCCCAGCCGCAGGTCGCGATCCGCTTGGCGTCCGGAAACGCTTTCTGCATGAATTTAACGACACCCGGAATCGCGTCGTTGGGCGTGATCGCGATCGTACCCCAGAAATACTTGTGCGCCTGCGCGAAGAGCGACGTGCCGCCGCTGCCGTCCAAGCTGAAGATCTTGTACTGTTTGATGCCGCTCAGCTCAGCGCCCAGATCTCCGACCTCCGAGGTGAGCATCAGCGGAACGTGATTGAAGCCGAGCTCCCGGACGCTCTGTACGCCCGCTTGCGGATCGCCCGACTTGTTGTCTTTGAGGATCACGTTGAACTTGGGGCCGCCCATCGCGAGGATCTGCGCGAACGCCATCTTCGGCGCGTCGGTCACGTGCGAACCGAAGATCGCCGCGGGCCCGGTTACGGGATAACTCAAACCGACGTCGAGCGTGAGGCCTTTGCCCGCGTATTTCGGATCGACGCCGAGCATCTTGGCGATGTTCTGGAGGCTCGCGGCCGACGCGCCGCGCGGCATCATGCCGGCCAGCGCCGCGGAGCCCATGCCCGCCAGTACTTCTTTGCGCGTCAGACCGCTAGGGACACGACTGCCGTTACGTGGTTCCAAAGCACGCTCCTTATGAATTGTTCATTACCGTTCGAACTGTGCACCCGCTCGCGGGGAAAGCGTGCCGGGGCGCTTCAGAAATGGTACAATCTTACAAAACCGTTTATCTCTTGGCCTCACAACTTTCCTTCCCAACTGACACGGCTCGCGCTCACTGTCATATAGATGGAAAGCTTCCATTGCTTGCGTTGAAACGGCATGAAGGAGATCGCGACGTTGTCGATTCGAATTCGCCCTGTTCGCCCGGATCCGGCCGACAGCCGCCGCTATGCGGGTCTTTCAGCGAACGAACGCCGCGCCGGCCGCCGCGCGCGGCTGCTCGAAGCAGGGCTCGAGTTCTACGGCACGATCGGCTTCCGGCATACGACGATTCCCCAGCTCTGCAGTTCGGCCGGCGTCACCGCGCGTCACTTCTATGAGGAATTCGGAACGCAAGAGCAGTTGTTGCGCGCCGTCTTCGACGGGATCGCAAGCGACCTGCTCGCGGCGATCCGCTACGAGCTGTGGGTGCCGGGCCGGACCTGGAACGAGATCGTGCGCCAAGGCTGCGCGGCGTATTTCCGGCACATGACCGAGGACCGCCGGCGCGCGCGTCTGTTCGCGCTCGAAGTCGTCGGCATTTCGATCGAGTTCGATCTGCACCGCAAGCGCGTGCGCGATGCTTTTGCCGGCCTCACCTCCGAATCGTCGGAACGTCTGGTGGCCCAAGGCGGCGCGACCGGCCTCGACGTCCGCGTTCTTTCGGTGGCGCTGGCCGGCGCGGCGGAAGCCTTGACGATCGAATGGGTGCTGGGCCGGCCGCAGCCTTCGGTCGACGAACTGATCGAGCAGCTTTCGATGATTTGGATCCGGGCGATGCAGATCGATCGGTTCGATCCCGCGCTCGCGCCCTAGCGAAAACCCTTCAGCGCCCACCGCCGACTTCGAGAATCGCCGGTCACGTACGACGCGGCCGGCGAAAGCAGCCAGACGACGGCCTCCGCAACCTCGCCGGCAGTGCCGGCCCGGCCCATGGGAACGGTCGGCGCCATCCTGGCGAGCCGGTCGGGCAGGCTGCTCGTCGCGTGGATGTCGGTATCGATCAAGCCCGGCGAGACCGCGTTCACGCGGATCCCCTCGCGCCCGACCTCGATGGCAAGGCCCCGGGTCATCGTCTCGACGGCTGCCTTGCTTGCCGCGTAGTGCACCCACTCGCCGCCGCCCCCGATCCGCGCCGCGAGCGACCCGAGGTTGACGATCACGCCGCCGGGACCGCCGTGCGAACGCGCCAGCCGCCGCACCGCTTCGCGTGCGCACAGGAACGCGCCGGTCACGTTGACCGCGAGCGTCGCTTCCAGGGCGCTCGCGGTCAGATCCTCGACCCGGGCCGAGCCGCCGGTGATTCCGGCATTGTTGACCAGCGCCCCGAGCGACCCGAGTTCCGCCTCGGCCCGCTCGAATAGCCGGACGACGTCGGCTTCCCGCGAGACGTCGGCCTCGAGCGCAACCGCACGGCCGCCCGCCGCGACGATCTCGCCCGCGACCCGCTCGGCGCCTTCGCGATCGCGCGCGTAATTGACCGCAATCGCAAACCCGCGGGCAGCGGCAAGCCGAGCGACCGCCGCTCCGATCCCCCGGCTCGCTCCGGTGACGATGAGCGTGCTCACGGTTCGGCGGATATCGAGGAATCCGGCCGATTCCTGCGCCGGCTCACATCATCACCTTGGCTGATGCCGCGGGGCCTTGGCTTACGGTAGGATGGTTTTTACCGTGGCCACCGTAAGGGACTACGGCTTTGAGTCGCGGAAAGTGAGCACCATGAAAAAGAGCATCTGGACCCGCCCGACCTTCACCGTAACCTCGACTGGGTTCGAAGTTACGATGTACCTGGGAACCTAGCGCGAGGCCTTAACCGGACCATCGTGGGCGCTGTCGCCGATATCGGGCTGACCGACCGTCTGCGCGCGATCGGCGACCAGCGCTACCACGACAAGCATCCTTTCCATCGAAAGCTCGTCGCAGGCGCACTCGAGCCCGATCAATTGCGCTCGTGGGCCGCGAACCGCTATTACTACCAAAAAGCGATCCCGCAAAAGGACGCTTATGTTTTGGCGTCGCTGCCCAGCGCCGCACACCGGCGCGAATGGATCTCCCGCATTCGCGATCACGACGGAGAAGACGGCCGTCTCGGCGGCACCGAGAAGTGGCTCGCACTCTGCAGCGCGCTCGGCTTATCGCCGGAAGACGTCGTCTCCGAACGGCGAGTTGCGCCCGGCACGCGGTTCGCCGTCGACGCCTACGTCGATTTCGCCCGGCGCCGGCCGTGGCTCGAAGCCGTCGCTTCGTCGCTCACCGAACTGTTCGGGCCGCCGGTGATGGCGGCGCGGGTCGAAGCGATCATCGCGAACTATCCGTGGGTCGATCCGAGCGGCCTCGCTTACTTCTCCGACCGCCTTACGTTCGCGAAGCGCGACGCCGACGTCGCGCTCGGCTGGGTGCTCGCGGAAGCCCGAACGCCCGAACAGCAGGACGCCTGCGTTGCGGCCCTGCGCTTCAAGTGCGACGTCCTGTGGACGATGCTCGACGCGACCGCGCTCGACTGCGGCGTGTTCGGATGAATCGAACCGTTTACCGGCTCGCGCGCGGCGTGCGCCTGCGGCGCGAAACGGGCGGAGAAGCGATGCTGCTCGTTCCCGAAGGCATCGTCGCGCTCAACGACACGGCCGCCGCCGCGCTCGAACTCGCCGACGGCTCCCGCGATCTGGCGGCAATCGTGGCCGAACTCGCCGAGCGTTTCGAAGCTCCGCAGACGGAGCTCGCCCAAGACGTGAACGACCTCTTCGATTCGCTCGCCTCCAGCGGTTTCGTGACGCGGTGAACGCCGTCGCCGGACCGCGCTCGCTGCTGTGCGAGTTGACGTATCGCTGCAACTTGCAGTGCCCGTATTGCTACAATCCGCTCTCGCTCGGCCGGCCGTCGGAAGAGTTGACGCGCGACGAGTGGTTGCGCACGATCGATCAAGCGCTCGAACTCGGCGTCGTGCAGATCGGCTTCTCCGGCGGCGAGCCGACCCTGCGCCCGAAGGACCTCGTCGCGCTGGTCGCGCGCGCGACTGCGGGCGGCGGCTACACGAACCTGATCACGCAAGGCACCTTTCTCGACGACGCGTTGCTCGACGACTTGCTCGAGGCCGGCCTCGCCCACGTGCAGATCAGCATCCAGGCGCCGGAGCGCGAACTCGCAGCCGAGATCGCGGGAACCGACGTCCACGAACGCAAGCTCGAAGTGCTGCGCCGCGTGCGCGAACGCGACGTCGCCCTCACGCTCAACTGCGTGTTGCACCGCCTCAACCACGACACGCTGCCCGAGGTCCTCGCCTTCGCGGAGCGCGAGGGTATCCGCCGCCTCGAACTCGCGAACGTGCAGTTTTACGGCTGGGCCTACAAGAACCGCGCGGCCCTGATGCCGACCCGCGCGCAGGTCGAGCGCGGCACCGAACTCGTCGCCGCGGCGCGCGCGCGCCTCGGCAGCTCGATGGACATCACCTACGTGTTGCCCGACTATTTCGAGGAACTGCCGAAGCCGTGCATGCACGGCTGGGGCCAACTCGCGCTAACCGTCACGCCCGACGGCCGCGTGCTGCCGTGTCCGGCCGCCGCGTCGATCACGACGCTTTCGTTTCCTAACGTGCGCGATACGACGCTGCGCGACGCCTGGTATACCTCCGACGCGTTCACGCGCTATCGCGGAACCGCGTGGATGCCCGAACCGTGCCGCTCGTGCGACCGCAAGGAAGTCGATTGGGGCGGTTGCCGCTGCCAGGCGTTCTTGTTGACCGGCGACGCCGCCGCAACCGATCCCGCCTGCGCGCTAAGCCCGCATCACGAACTGGTCACGGCCTATCGCGACGCGGTGCCCGACACCGAGTGGGCTCCGCGCCGCCCCGATCCCGCCCTGCGATGATCGTTCGGGTCCTCGGCTCGGCCGCCGGTGGCGGCGTTCCGCAATGGAACTGCGCCTGCACGAACTGCGCGGCTGCGCGCTCGGGCGCGCGTCGCCACCGCTCGCAATCATCGTTCG
>Ga0302325_10015039_pt1 | contig 16465 bp, 13 predicted proteins | sample Palsa_T0_2_FD_201948 | JGI IMG/M metagenome (GOLD analysis project Ga0302325, IMG submission 201948) | Peat permafrost microbial communities from Stordalen Mire near Abisko, Sweden - Palsa_T0_2 | ecosystem: Environmental > Terrestrial > Soil > Palsa > Peat permafrost | place: Sweden: Abisko... | reverse complement strand
TGGGCGCTGGCGCCGGAGGGCAGAGGACGATGGGGGGTGCGGCTCGGCCTACGCCACGCGTAACAGACCGGCGGCGACGGAGGGGTCGAGGATGCCGTCTCTGAGCAAGGCCGCGAATTGCTGCGGGGCCACCGGGCGGCTGTAGTAGTACCCCTGCGCCTCGTCGCATTCGAGACTTCGCAGAAACGCCAGCTCATCGAGCGTTTCCACGCCTTCGGCCACGACCCTGAGCTCGAGGCTGCGGGCCATGCCGATCACGGCGGTGACGATGATCGTATCGCGGCCGGCGGAGCTCAGCTGACGAACGAACGACTGGTCGATCTTGAGCGCGTCGAGGGGGAACTTTCTCAGATAGCTCAAGCTGGAGTAGCCGGTCCCGAAATCGTCGATCGCCACCTTCACGCCTATCTGCCTCAAGGCCCCGAGGATGGACGCCGCAGACTCGGGATGCTTCATCAGAGCGCTCTCGGTCAACTCCAACTCCAGAAGGCTCGGATCAAGGCCTGTTTCCTCGAGGATCGCCAAGAGACTGCTGAGAAATTCCCGGTTGCGGAACTCCATCGCCGAGACATTCACCGCCATGGTCATTCGGGGGAGCCCCGCGTCAGCCCAGGCCTTGGCCTGCGCGCAGGCTTCGCGAAGGACCCAGGCCCCGATCGGCAGGATGAGGCCGCAGTCTTCGGCGACCGGAATGAACTGGGCCGGAGGCACCAAGCCTCGCGTGGGGTGCGTCCAACGCAGCAGCGCTTCGGCGCCCGTTATCGCCCCGGTCCTCAGATCGATCTTAGGCTGGTAGTGCAGCGCGAATTCCCGCCGCTCCAGGGCACGCCGCAGGCTTTCCTCGAGCGATTGCCGCTCGACGGCTTTGACATTCATGGCCGACTTGAAAAACTTATAGCCCTGGCGTCCATTTTCCTTCGCCTGGTACATAGCGGTGTCGGCGTTCTTGACGAGCGCCTCGGCGTCGAGGCCGTCGTCGGGATAGACACTGATGCCGATGCTGGTGGTCACGTGGAGATCGTGCCCGTCTATGGAATGCGACGCCGCCACGGCTTCGAGCATTCTGCTTGCCAGGATGGCGGTGTCTTCCGGATGCTCCACCTCCGACAGCAGAACGACGAACTCGTCGCCCCCCTGCCGGCTCACCGTATCGGCGCCCCGCACACAATCCACCAGGCGTCTGGCTACGGACTGGAGAAGCTTGTCGCCGACCGGATGCCCCAGGGAATCGTTGACGTGCTTGAAGCCATCCAGATCCAGGAACAGCACCGCGACCGGCTTTTCGTGGCGCTGCGCCGAGACGATCGCCTGGCCGACCCGGTCGTTCAGCAGCATTCGATTTGGAAGGCCGGTCAGAAAGTCGTGTTCGGCCGAATGGGTCATTTTCAGCGCCGTCTCATGCGCCGTCGTCACGTCGCGGAACACGACCACCGCTCCGCTGGCGCGGCCCTGGCGGTCGTGGATGACGGCCACGGAATCCTCGATCCAGGTCTCGAAGCCGTCACGCCGAACGAGGATGACGTTCGACGGCGCGCCCAGGGTTCTGGCGCCCCGACCGGCCATCTCCAGCGGGCTGGAGCTCGCTTCGCGACTCGTGGCGTCCAGGACCTGAAGAACTTCGGCCATGGGCCGACCCACCGCATCAGCGGACAACCAGCCGGTCATGGTTTCCGCGACGGGATTGAGGAAGGTGATATTTCCCAGGACGTCCGTGCAGGCGACCGCATCGCCGATGCAATTGAGCGTGACCTGCGCGCGTTCCTTCTCCACGAACAGGGCCTCTTCCATGGACTTGCGTTCGATGGCGTAACGCATGGCCCGAACGAGCCCGAGGGTCTCGATCCGCCCTTTGACGAGATAGTCCTGCGCCCCTTCCTGCAGGGCTTGAACAGCCTGCGCTTCGTCGTCCAGGCCCGTCAGGACCACCAGGGGGACGCGGGGAGCGGCATGGTGGGCCCGCCGCAGCGCTTCCAGCCCTCGGGCGTCGGACAATCCCAGGTCGAGCAGGATAATGTCGGTCGCGTGTTCGGCGAGATAGCTCTCAGCCTCGCCCATGCTCTCCATGTGCGTCAACCGCGTGTTTTGTGAGCCCACCTCCTTGAGCATTTCGCGCAGCAGCCGGGCGTCCCCGGGATTGTCTTCAATCAACAGAACGGACGTGATTGCCTTGTTGCTCATTCGGCGCGCCTGGACGCGGGAAACTTTACTTTCTGTAGCCAAAAATCATTTATGATCTTCACGGTGCTCTCGAAGGCGTCGAACCTCGCGGGCTTGGTGAGGTAGCAGTTCGCCTGCAGTTGATAGCACTTCGCTACATCTTCTTCCGCCTGTGAGGTGGACAGGATGATCGTGGGGATAGACTTGAGGTCGTCGTCCGTCTTGATCTGAGCCAGAACCTCGCGGCCATCCATCCTGGGAAGGTTCAGATCCAACAGGATGAAGATCGGACGCGGCGCGTTGACGTGGGCGCCAAGGCCCCTCAAGAAATCCATGGCCTCCACGCCATCGGCGGCGACGTGCAGGCGAATTGACTTGTTGGCTTCGCGGAACGCTTCCAGCGTCAGCCGGACATCGCCGGGGTTGTCTTCGACCAGGAGGACTTCGAGGACGGCCTCTTCGCCGGCGGTGTTCATGTCTTCATCCCGCCTTGCGTTAGGGCAAAGCGAAAGGTGGAACCCTGACCAAGCTGGGATTCAACGCTGATCTTGCCACCGTGCCGCTCGACGATCTTCTTGCAGATCGCCAGTCCTATGCCGGTGCCTGCGAACTCGTCGCGTTTGTGCAGACGCTGGAACATCGCGAATATTTTCTCAAAATATTTCGGCTCGATTCCAAGTCCGTTGTCCTTCACCGAGAATATCCATTTCTTTCCGTCGCCCTTGGCGGCGGAGATGTGCACGCGAGGGACTCCGGGACCTTGGTACTTGATGGCGTTGCCGATGAGATTCTGAAACAATTGAACCACCTGCATCTCGTCGGCCACGACGGGCGGCAGGGTGTCGTGAGTGACCAATGCGCCGCTGTCTTCCATGGCGCCCTGTAAATTATCGAGCGCCTGTTTCAGGGCTTCTTCGCTGGACATGTCGGCAAGCTCCTGTCCGGCTGTCCCAATTCGCGAAAACGCCAGAAGATCCTGGATCAGCCGCTGCATTCGGGCGGCGCCATCGACGGCGAACGCGATATATTCGTCGGCGTCGGCGTCGAGCTTGCCTTTATACCTTCGGGAGAGAAGCTGCGTGTAGCTGGCCACCATCCGCAGCGGCTCCTGCAGATCGTGAGAAGCAATGTAGGCGAACTGACCGAGTTCCTCGTTCGAACGGTTCAGTTCCTCGACCTTCTGCGCCAGTCGCTTTTCCGCGTCTTCCGTCCGGGCCAGATGCTTTTCCGCCTTCTTGCGGGCGCTGATATCGCGGATCGCCGCCGTCACCAGCACGCCCTCGGCGCTCTCCACCGGGCTGAGCATCATTTCGATGGGAAATTCGCTGCCGTCCTTGCGCCGAGCGGTGAGCTCGATGCCCGTACCAATCTGCTGCGCCAGCGCCTGGGCCGCGGTTCGTTCGCCGTCGGCGATCAGCCGTTCGGCGAAGCCTTCGGGAATGATGGTGGTGACCTTCTGGCCCAAGAGTTCATCGCGGCTATACCCGAACTGTTTTTCCGCCTGAAGATTGAGCAGGACGACCTCGCCGCCCTCGTTCACCACCACCATCGCGTCCGGCGCCGCTTCCATGAGGGCGCGGTACTTGGCGCCCGACTCCTTGCTCTCGGTGAGATCGTGGCTGAACTCCGAGACCCCGCGCAGATTTCCGGCCTGGTCGCGCAACGCCGTGAAGGTCAGGCTCGCCAGGAACGTCGAGCCGTCCTTGCGCACCCGCATCGCGCTCTCCTCATGCCGGCCGCTCGCGGCGGTCAGCCGGAGGATCTCCTTGGGCCTGCCACGGGCAATGTCCCGGGCCGGAAAGAAGCGGGAGAAATTCTGGCCAAGGATCTCTGCGGCTGAGTAGCCTTTCATCCGTTCGGCGCCGACGTTCCAACTCGTGATCTTGCCCGACGGGTCCATCATGAAGATCGCGTAGTCCTCGACTCCGTCGAGGAGCAGTCGATAGTTTTCTTCGCTCTCCCGCAGCGCCACCTCCATGAGCCGGCGTCTGCCCTCCATCTGCACCAGATGCTTCTCCGCCCTCTTGCGGGCGCTGATGTCGCGGATCGCCGCCGTCACCAGCACGCCTTCGGCGCTTTCCACCGGACTGAGCATCATTTCGATGGGAAATTGGCTGCCGTCCTTGCGCCGGCCGGTGAGCTCGATACCCGTACCGATCTGCTGCGCCAGGGCCTGGGCCGCAGTTCGTTCGCCGTCGGCGATCAGCCGTTCGGCGAAGCCTTCGGGAATGATGGCGGTGACCTTCTGACCCACGAGCTCGTCGCGGTTATATCCGAACTGTTTTTCCGCCTGAAGATTGAGCAGGACGACCTCGCCGCTCTGGTTGACGACCACCATCGCGTCAGGCGCCGCTTCCAGCAGGGCGCGGTACCGGCCCTCCATCTGCGCCAGATGCCTCAACGTATCCTTGCCAGCGCCAGTGTCGTGGGCCGGTGCGGTCGAGGGGCGTTCAGCGAGGGCGGTTGGCATGTCTGTTCCTTCATCAAGAATGCTTTGTCGCGTGCAGATTATAGCAGTATTGACGCCCAGCGCGGATATGCCGCTGGGCGTATGGGATTTTAAGTTTATTTGTCTCGTATAATCCAGTAACCACGCACCTATTAGTGAGTGATTTTGCCGGATCCCCGGTACGACTAACGAACTAACGTATTACTTATGAGTCAATTTCTATTCGAATAAGCTGCCCTCAGTAGGGCGCCGGGCGCTCAACGTGGCGCCTTTTCGGCCCAGATGCCGTGCAGCAGTCGGAGCACCGGGCTTGTCGGAACCTCGAGCTCGCAATGGCCGAGGAGTTCCAGGCCGGCGTTGTTCTCCTGACGCCAGCGCAGCTTGGCTTCGTTGGCGAGCGGGGTCCGGTGCTCGAGCAGCCAGAAGAGCTCAGGGAGAATGGTCAACGGCGGGAGCCGGACCTTTCGGCCGTTCTCCGATGAGTCGCGGACCGTGCATTCGACCGTGCGCATGTCGTCGCCATGGACAATGGTTGCTCCAATCAACGTCCGGTGGCGTGGCGCGCGGCGCTCCTCGGCGTAGGCCTTCCGCCCAACAGCGAGCACACCAACGCCGGATGGCGCCAGCCCGATGGCAGCCGCAGTCCCGGCGCCATTGCTACGACCGGGCAATCGAGTGCTCCACGATGTCGGTTCGCCCGCCGTATTCGAAAACCGTCACACCGGTCAAATCGTTGATCAGCCGAGCTATGAATGTTCGCACGGGCGCCTTTTCCTTTTCACGTATCTAATTGATAGTGCTCCTTCGGCATTAATGGGGAATAAATATTGTTCTAGCTTAACCGGACATTTTACCTAGATTCGGTCAGTAATCGAAAAAACTTCAATCTGCCGCGTGAGATATGTTGGGGATACTGTTGAAATCCTTAGGGCCTGTACCGACTCAGGCCTCTCAAGAGCCCGAGGGACGGCAGTCGCCGATCGGCTCTTCCGAGCGCCTGGTTCGCCGCCAGCGACGGTGAACTCGACAACGGTAAATTCACTCGCGAGGGCCTCACTGCCAACGGGCTGTTCTTCCTCTACCTCGAGAGGGAGATTTACCCAATAAATTAAGACAAACTTAAGGAATATTAAGAGATGTTATGAAACGATTGATCTAGAGATATTGGCGGTTTTCTGGCTACTATTGGCGTAATTCGCCGCTGTCGGGTGGTTGCGTTAACCGAGATAGAGAGAGACACTTAAGACACTCGACCGATCACACCGCCTACACGGTTGACGCCCCGCGGATAGCCGGCGTCGCTACCCCAACTTCGGTCCACGGCGTTGTGTTCGATGTCGAGCAGCGCTTCCTTAAAGCGGCCCGGTTTTCGAACCGAAGGTCGCGGCGGAAGCCTCGAGGGCTGGGAACGCGATGTCTTCGGCTGCCGATCTCTTTGGTCCTGGCTGTGACTGCGAACAGAGTCAGCTCGAGGTTCGATGGCTGCGGCTGATCGCCGACGCCCCGTTCGCCACCGCGATCTTCGACACGGAGCTGGCCTGCTCCGTGGCCAGTTCGCAGTGGGCGAAGATCTTCGGACTGAAGGGCCATGGCCACCTCGGGCGGCGGCTGGAGGACCTGGACCCGCAGCGTTATCGCGAACTGACGATAGCCCTGGAACGGGCGCTTGGCGGCAAGACCACGCGACGAGAAGAGCGACCGCTGGTCGACAGTCTGGGCAAGGTTCGGTGGATCCGCTGGGAAGCGCGCCCGTGGCGGGACGCCAAGGACGCTGTCGTCGGGGCGATCGTCTATCTCGACGACATAACGGCGATCACGCGGGAGCGGCATGAAGCCGATGCCAGGGCCCGGCGCCTGAACATCGCGCTCAGCGCCGGCGAAGGCGCGGTCATCGAAGTCGACTATGATCGCAGGACGGTATGGACCTCGCCCCAATACGAACGCCTGGTGGGTCACCCGATGTCGTTCGAGGAGGCCGCGCGCGAGCCTTGGCCGTTCGTCTACGTCGACGACGTGGCGCTGGTTCAGGAAACCGTGCGCGGATGGGCGGACGGGGCGGATGTCGAGCCCCTGGAGGCGCGCGTCGTGGCGCCGGACGGCCGGCCGCGCTGGGTGCGGTTCCACCAGGAAGTCGAAACCGGCGAAGGGGGCGAGCGCAAGAAGGCGACGTGCCTGCTGGTGAACATCGATGAACGCAGGCGCCAGGAGCTGGCCCTGGTCGCGGCCGAGCGCGCGGCCAAGTTGGCCAACGAGGCGAAATCGCAGTTCCTGACCAGCATGAGCCACGAGATCCGCACGCCGATGAATGGCGTCCTGGGCCTTCTGGACGTGCTCAACGGCATGAGCCTGTCGGCGGAGGCCCGGCCGCTGGTCACCGACGCCCTGGCGAGCGGCCGGGTGCTGCAGACGCTGCTCGACGACATCATCGATTTCGCCCTGCTGGAGGCGGGCCGCGTGAGGCTGAAGCGCCAGCCGGTGGACCCGGCGGCGGTGCTGGACGGCATGGCCAGGCTCGTGGGCTCGCAAGCCAAGGCGAAGGGCATCGACATCCGCGTAGAAGCCCCGCCGCTGCCCACTCTGGTGCAGGCCGACCCGGCGCGTCTGCGCCAGTGCCTCGCCAACCTCCTCGGAAACGCCCTGAAGTTCACCCAGGCCGGTTCGATCACCCTGCGCGCGGGGGTCCGGGAGGCTCGCCACGGGGCCCGGCTCCGCTACGAGGTGGAAGACACCGGGCCAGGCATCGACGACCAGATGCGGGCCTGGCTCTTCGAGCCGTTCGAGCATGCCGACGGGTCGGCGACGCGCAGAATTGGCGGGGCGGGGCTGGGTCTGGCGATCACCCGCAAGCTGGTGGAGCTGATGGGCGGCAAGGTCGGGGTGACGTCGAAGGTGGGCGTCGGATCGACGTTCTGGTTCGAAATCCCGGTGAGCCAGGCCCTCGAGCGCCGTTTCACCGACCGTTCGACCATGAACAACGCCGACAATTTGCGAGCGCTGGCCGAGGCGCTGGAAGGCGTCCGGGTTCTCGTGGTCGAGGACAATCCGACCAACAGATTGATCACGACCTTGATGCTCAAGAGCGTCGGCGTCGAGGTGTCGACCGCCGACGACGGCGAACAGGGCGTGGAAGTGGCGACCACGGTCCCCTTCGATCTCATCCTGATGGACATCCACATGCCGGGCATCGACGGCGTCGAGGCCACCCGCAGGATCCGCGCCTCGCCAACCGCCGCGCGCCAGACGCCGATCGTCGCCCTCACCGCCAATACCGCCCCAAGCCAGCGCGCGCTCTATCTCGAGGCGGGCATGAACGGCGTCATCCCCAAACCGGTCTCCGCCGCCGCCCTACTCGGGGCGGTGGCGCGGCTGACCGGCGAGGGCGCCTCCCAGATGGAAAGGGCTGCCTTTGCCTCTCCTTGACACCCCGCCGCAGCCTGACGACGGCGCCTGGCGCGGCGAACACCCCACGACGCAAACGGCCATCGCGACCAAGTCCGACAAACGCCGCGGCCAACGTCACCGGACCTTTCGTGGAGCGACGATTGTCTACGGTGACGATTTGCTGACGCTCGACTGCACGGTCCACGACCAGTCGGGCGGCGGATTGATGATCGAGCTTCCGCCATTGACCCTGATGCCCGACCGCTTCTTCCTGGTCGAACATCATGGCGCATTCACCAGCGATGTCCGCATCCGCTGGCGGCGCGAAAACATGGCCGGGCTGGAGGTCCTGGGCCAATCCGACGTCGACGCCAGGACCAGCGCGCCGCTGCGGGTCCTGCGTGGGATCTGGGTCGAGAAGGAGCCGCGGTCAGGGTTGCCGAGCGCCGCCAAGGGCGCCCATGACGACACATGAGCGGCGGATCGAGCGAGCGCTGGCCAAGAGCGAGGCGCGCTTTCGGCAGGTCGTAGAGTCGGCCCCCAACGCGATGGTGATGATCGGCGCCTCGGGGCGGATCGAGATGGTGAACGCCCAGGCCGAGCAGGTGTTCGGCTATCCGCGGACAGAGCTCCTGGGGCGGCCTGTCGAGATGCTTATCCCAAGACGATTTCGTCAGCTCGATCCAAAGTCGCGGACGTCATTCTTCGGCGATCCGCGGACGAACTCCGGCGCGCCTGGCGGCGACCTCTTCGGCCTCCGAAAGGACGGCGGCGAGTTTCCGCTGGAAATCGGAGTCAACACGATCGAGACCGAGGAGGGCCCGATGGCGCTCTCGGCGATCGTCGACATCTCCGACCGAAAACTCAAGGAGGATCGCGTCAAGGCGGCACTGGAAGAGAAAGAGGTCTTGCTCGGCGAGATTCATCACAGAGTAAAAAACAATCTCCAGGTAATAGACAGTCTGCTGTCTCTCCAATTCTCGAAGGTTCAGGACGAGACGGCGCTGGCTTTGGTGAAGGAGAGCCAATCTCGCATAAGGTCGATGGCGTTCATTCATCAAACCCTTTACGAGTCACGCGACTTCGCATTGGTGGACTTCAGGCACTTCTTTGACAGTCTAGTTCACAATCTAGTTACGTCGTACGGCGTCGATTCCGAAAGAGTGTCGCTCAGGGTGAGCGCCGACGAAGTGGCGCTGCCGATAAACGCCGCAATTCCATGTGGCCTCATCGTTAATGAACTCATCTCCAATGCCCTGAAACACGCATTTCCCGGCGACAGACCGGGCGAGATCGACGTCGATCTGGTCAGGGAGCCGAACTCCCGGGTCATGCTGACGGTAAGCGACAATGGCGTCGGCATCGACGAATCGCTGGACCTGATCAACGCCGCGACCCTGGGGCTTCAACTGGTCTCGCTGCTGGCAGAACAGCTCGGCGCGGTCATGGACATTCATCGTTCGGCGCCGACGCGATTTTGTCTGCGTTTTCCGGTCGGGCCGTGAAAGCTAGCCGAATCCTGGTGGTCGAGGACGAACGCATCGTCGCGCTCCACCTCAGGCGACAACTGATGACGCTCGGCTACGAAATCGATGCGGTCGCCTCGGGGGCGGAAGCCCTGGCGAAGATAATCGAGTCGCGGCCCGATCTGGTCTTGATGGATATCCACATCGAAGGGCCAATGGATGGCATCGAGACGGTCGCGAGAATACCAGCAGAACTCCAGATTCCTGTAATCTATCTCACCGCCTATTCTGAAGAGACGACTTTGGAGAGGGCCCGGGCGACAAAGCCGCACGGCTACCTGATCAAACCATTCTCGGAGCGCGAGCTGCACGCGACGATCCAGATGGCCCTGGAACGCGCGGGCGTGGAGTCGGCCCTGCGAACGAGCGAAGACCGTTTCCGGTCGATCGTCGCCGCCATCAGCGAGGGGATCTTTCTCGTCGACGCAACCGGGAAGTTCACCGAGGTGAACGAACCCGGTTCGCGCATGTTCGGTTACGAGCCGGGCGAACTGATCGGCCGCGACATCGAGGCGCTGTCGTCCGGCGTGACGCCCTATACGCAGCTAGAAGCCCAACAGAACATCGAACGGGCCGCCGCTTCGGGTGAGCCGCAAAGGTTCGATTGGCGCTGCAAGGCAAAGGACGGGCGACTGTTCTGGGCCGACATTTCGCTCCGCTTCGCCTCGATAGGCCGAGAGAACGTCGCGCTCTCGGTCGTGCGGGACCTGACCGAACGACGGGCCATCGAGGATCAGTTGCGCCAATCCCAGAAGATGGAGGCGATCGGACAACTGACCGGGGGCATCGCCCATGATTTCAACAACCTGCTGGGCGTCATAATCGGCAATCTGGACCTGCTGCGCATCGACCGCCTCGATGACGCGGAGCTCGACGACCTTTCCGGCGAGGCGTTGAATGCAGCTTTGACCGGCGCGGACCTCACCCGCTCACTGCTCGCGTTCGCCCGTCGGCAGCCCCTCCAGCCTCAGCGCATCGAGATCGAGGGGCTGCTGAGGAGCACGGTCAAGCTGCTCGCGCGCGTGCTTGGCGAAGACATCGAGATCTCCCTGCGTCTTGGCGAGGCGCGTTGCCATGTCCTGGCCGATCGGGCCCAGCTCGAGAGCGCGCTGACCAACCTGGCGACCAACGCCCGGGACGCCATGCCCAAGGGCGGGAAGATGCTTATCGGAACGGCGCGCAGGACCCTCGACGCCGACTACGCAGCCGCCAATCCGGATGTGGCGCCGGGCGAATACGCGGTGATCGAGGTGACGGACACCGGCGAGGGCATGACCAGCGAGGTGCTCGAGCACGTCTTCGAGCCGTTCTACACCACCAAGGACGTCGACAAGGGCACTGGCCTGGGACTGAGCATGGTCTTCGGCTTTATCAAGCAGTCCGGTGGCCATGTCAGCGTCTATAGCGAAGTCGGTGTAGGCACGACGTTCAGGCTCTACCTGCCGTGCGCTGTCGAGGCCGGCGCTTCGAAGGTCGTCACCCAAACGACGGAGCGCGCCAATGGCGCTGGCCAGAGGGTGCTGGTGGTCGAAGACAGCCTGCCGCTGCGCCGCGTCGCCTGCCGGCAGCTGCGGGACCTCGGCTACGTCGTATCGGAGGCCAATGACGCGGCCGATGCGCTCTCGCTATTGGCGGCGGCGCCGGTGGAGGTTCTCTTCACCGATGTCGTGATGCCCGGCGAAATGGACGGTTTCGGACTCGCCATGGCCGCGACGCGTCGGTGGCCCGATCTCAAGGTGGTCCTGACTAGCGGCTTTCCGCAGACCCGACTGGCGGAAGATCTGTCGCGGGCGAAGGTACACCTGCTGACCAAGCCCTATCGAACGGCCGACCTCGCCCGGAGCCTGGCCGAGGCGTTGGATGTCACGGCCGTGGAAGCGGCGGAATAGGAAGAGGCGATGGCTAAGATTCTGGTGATCGATGATGACCCGGCGATGCGGAAAATGGCGAGACGCACTCTCGCCGACCCGCGCCATGAGGTCATCGAAGCGGCCGACGGAAAAGAGGGCATCGAGAAGTTCCGGGCCGAGGCCCCGGAAGTAGTGATAACCGACATTGTCATGCCCGAAAAGGAAGGCATCCAGACGATCCGGGAAATGCGCGCCATCCGATCCGATGTCGTGATCATCGCGATGTCGGGTGGCGGCGCGGGTCCAGGGGAACTCTACCTCAACATAGCCAAGGTGTTCGGGGCGGACGCCGTGCTGGCCAAGCCCTTTCGCCCGGCGGAACTGGTGGCCCTCGTCGAGAGGTTGTCGAAGAGGGAAGCGTCGGCGGCCTAGCGTGCGCCAACGGGACCGCCGCCGTGCGACTCGTCTCCTGATGGCGCCAAAGGGCTAAGCGACACGAGCATCCTTCCGTCATCTAGAAAAGAACATCTCAGTATTTCTTCGGACGGCGGCAACAAATTTAAGGGGTTCGTGCCAGCGTAACGCGGATCAATTATTGCAAAGTACTTAATGTAAAGCTGCATTTAGCTATCACTTGCAACGTCGGATTGTGAAGAAGAAAGCATGGCTGTAGTCAATATTCTTCTCGTCGAAGACGACGAGGTCGACGTGATGGCGATCAAGCGCGCCATGCAGCATCTCAAGATAGCCAACCCCCTTTTTCGTGCGTCTGATGGTATCGACGCCCTCGAGATGCTCCGTGGCGAGAACGGCAAGAAGAAGCTCGGACTGCCACACATCATCCTGCTCGACCTGAACATGCCACGCATGGGGGGCTTGGAGTTCCTGGGTGAGCTGCGCAAGGATTCCGATTTGCAAAGATCGGTCGTCTTCGTGGTAACGACTTCGGCGGCGGACGACGACCGCATCCGCGCCTACGATGAATGTGTCTCCGGCTATGTGCTCAAGCACAGCGCCGCCCACTCGTTCCTCGACGCGGTGAGCATGCTCCAGCACTATTGGAGGATCATCGAATTCCCCGACAATTAGCTCGCACCTTCCTCCTGGTCATCGATGACGACGAGACGGATCGCACGGCGGTCAACCGCGCCCTCAGGGAGCTTGGGCCGCAATACGATTTGCGCGAGGCCGCCAACGGCCGCGACGGGTTGAGGCTAGTGTCCGACGGCGAATTCGACTGCATCCTCGTCGACTACCAGCTGCCGGACATCAACGGCCTGGATCTCCTGGTGGAACTGCGCGCCCGACAAAAGCGGCCGACCGCAACCGTGATGCTCACCGGGAAGGGAAACGAATCGATCGCCGTCGAGGCGATGAAGCTGGGGGCCCACGACTATCTGCCCAAGTCGGCGCTGGGACCAGCCGCCCTGCACCGCGTCATCTCCAACGCCGTGGAGAAGTGCCAGCTCCTGAAGGCTCTCGCCGAGGCCCAGGAGAAGCTGGAAAGCCTGGCGCTGTTCGACGCCTTGACCGGACTTGGCAACCGCAACCTCTTTCATATCGAACTGGCGCGCGCGCTGGCGATCTCAAAGCGCAAACAAACCGCCTTCGTCCTGCTGATGATGGACCTAGACAGGTTCAAAGAGGCCAACGACACATTCGGTCACGAAGCCGGGGACGCCGTCCTCGCCGCCGTTGGCCAGCGGTTGCGGGCGAGCGCGCGCAGCGCCGATTCCTATTTTCGCCTCGGGGGCGACGAGTTCACCGCGATCCTCGACGCCGGCTCCGATGGCGAGGCGGCAGCGCTGCGCATCATGGCTGCGGTCGCCGAGCCTGTGTGGTTCGGGCCGCACGAGCTGATGGTCGCGGTGAGCATCGGCGTGGCCTCGTATCCCAAAGACGCGCAGAGCGCTGAAGCTCTGATCCGGGCCGCCGACGCCGCAATGTACAGCGCAAAGAACTCACGTCCCGGTCGGATGTCCGCTGTGGTCTCGACTGGACGAGCAATCGCATGATCACGAACAGGCCCGCCGCTGAACGGACGATCCGCTCGCGTATCGATATGGCCGATCACCTCATCGCGGCCAACCAGGCCGGGGAGCGCGGTGAGGTCGATCTGGCGACGTCCGATCGAAACCTCCTCGAGGAGGTTGACGACCACGGCGCGGCGGGCGCCAGCCCGCTGGCCTCGGTGGAGGCGCAGAGGATCAGTCAGGCCGAACTGGCCATCTCCAACCAGAAGCTGACCGAGGAAGCGCATGAACGTGACATCGCCCAGGCGAGCCTGTCGAAGTCCGTCGAAGAGCTGAGACTGAGCGAAGCCAATCTCGCCACCTCCAACAGACAGCTTCTCGAAGACGTTCGTGAACGCGACGTGGCGCAGGCGAGCCTGTCGAAGTGCGTCGCGGAGCTGAGGCTGAGCGAAGCCAACCTGGCGACATCAAATCGGCAGCTTCTGGAGGAAGTCCACGCGCGCGACGTGGCTCAGGCGAGCCTGTCGCGGTCGGTGGCGGAACTGAAGCGAAGCAACGCCCAGTTGGACAGCTTTGCCTACGCCGCCTCGCACGATCTCAAGGCTCCGCTGCGCGGAATCCGCAACCTCACCGAATGGATCACGGAGGACCTCAAGCAGACCGCCGGGCCGGACATCTTGCAAAACCTCGCCCTTCTGCACAACCGCGTGGAGCGGCTCGACATGCTCCTCGATTCATTGCTTCAATACTCGCGCGTGGGGCGGGGGGGACGCCCTCCCGAGACGATCGACATCCGCGCTCTGGTCGGCGAGATCACCGACTACATCGCCCCGCCCGCCGGCTTCACGGTGACCTTCGAGGGCTCGGCCCCTGGCATTCACGTGGACCGGGCGCCGCTGGAGCAGGTGCTCCGCAACCTGATCGCCAACGCCCTGAAGCACCATGACAAGGACGCCGGAACCGTAACGGTCAGCTCGCGCGACCTGGGCAGCCTGGTAGAGATGCGGGTCGAGGACGACGGTCCGGGGATTCGACCAAATTTTCATGCGCGGATCTTCGAGATGTTCCAGACCCTCCAGTCGCGCGACACCCTCGAGGGCGGCGGCATGGGCCTGGCCATCGTCAAGAAGTTGGTGGAAGGTCACGGGGGGTTGATCCGGGTCGAGAGCGCTCCACCCAAGCGCGGAACGGCGCTCGTGTTCACCTGGGAGAAGGATGAACTCTCGATGGCGGCCTGAGGGCCGGCCGTGCTTTGGGGCGCAGAGGACGGCCTTAGGCCGCTGCGAGTTCCCGCCGGTTGCTCGAGCCCGAGACAACCCCATAGCCCACGGTATCCTTGGTGTAGAGATTGCTCAGCGCCATGGTTATGAGGTCCGGCCTGTATTGCGGCGGGATGCCCTGGAACTTACACGCCGCCCGGACCTGGTCGATGATGAACTTGGGCTGGAAGCTCGCCAGCGGGAAATCATTGCGCTCGCAGAGCTCGGCGATGACGAAGTCGACGACCTGGTCCACCGCCTCGAACCCCGCACCCTTGGAAATGGCCTGGAATATCCGGCGGTATTCCTCGCGGGTCGGCGCCAGGATCGCGGTCTTGTAGGGAATTCGCCGCAGAAAAGCCGGGTCCATCAGATCGCGTGGCAGCATATTGGTCGAGAAGATCACCAGCTCGTCGAACGGAAGCGAGAAACTCTTGCCGGTATGGAGCTTCAGGTAGTCGACACGACTTTCCAGCGGCACGATCCAGCGGTTCAGGAGTTCTTCCGGCCGTACCAGTTGACGGCCGAAATCATCGATCACGAAGATACCGCCCAGGGCCTTGATATGGAGCGGGGCCTCGTAGAATTTTGCGTGGGCGTTGAAGCTCAGATCCAGCATTTCGAGCGTAAGTTCGCCGCCCACGACGATAAAGGGGCGGCGGCACGGGACCCAGCGCAGGTCGAAGTCCTCCCGCCGCACCGAGGCCACCCGGCCCGCAGTTTCAGATTTGATTTGTACGGGGGTGTGTATTCCCGGATCGAACACCTTGATGATCTGACCGTCTACTTCGAAACAATAAGGGATGTAAACGACATCTGTAAAAATTCGGCCGATCTTTTCGGCGACTGAAGTCTTGCCGTTGCCGGCAGGCCCGTAAAGCAGGATCGCACGGCCCGAATTGATCGCCGGGCCGATCTCCTGGACGAAGTTCGCGGAAATCACCAAGTCCGCAAACGCGGTGTCGATCGCCGCGCGATCGATGCGTTCGTTGGTGATCCGCTGGCGCGCAATACGTTCGCAGTAGACCGAAAGTGGCACCGGGGCCGGACCGATGTAGTGGCTTTGCTGCAAGGCGTCCCGCGCCCATTGCCGCCCCTGATCGCTGAGCGTGTAGCGCAGTTCGGACACGGCCTGGACGCCTGCCGAGCCCAGCACGCTCAACAGTTTGCGCTCCTGAGCCTCGACCAGAAGTTGCCGTATGGCCGCGGGCGGCAGCTTCAGAAGATCGCCCATCATCGAGGGCGTTTCCAGGCCGCCCGCGTACATGCCCTTCATCAGGAGATTCAGCAGCGCCGGCAACGATGACCCGGTCTCGGCGATCGAACGCGGTGATGGCGGCGCGGCGTGAATGACGGCTTCGAGATCAGCAAGTTCGAGCTTGCCCATCGTCACCAGAATGTCGCCGACGCGACCTCCCTGATCGCGCTGCAGCTCCAGCGCCGCGATCACATCGGCATTGGTCACCAAGCCGTGCGCGACCAGTATGTCGCCTATGAACATGAAGGCCCTCCCCCGCCCGTGACCGTTTGCCCGGCGGTGGGCCGCCCGCCGGCGGGCGCCACGAAGGGATCCCTCCAGCGGCCGGACCGGGCGTCAACGACGACGTCCGTCATCCGTGCGAGGAACTCGATCGTTGTGGACATGAAGTTCTTTCAGGTCCGCCGCCGCCCCTCGCGTTGCACGCGCCAGCCGCTGACCTCGAACGTCCTATAGCCCCTTGCCGTGAAGGCGGCGTTAAGTCGCGAGCCTGACGCCAGCGCGCCTCAGCCCGATTTCCGCTCGAGCAGGGCGTGCTGCAGCGTCTCCTGGGTAGCGGCTGTGACGGCGAGCGCGGCCCAGTTGTGAGCCGTCGCCTCCCAGGCCTGTTTC
>Ga0302325_10015036_pt1 | contig 16466 bp, 16 predicted proteins | sample Palsa_T0_2_FD_201948 | JGI IMG/M metagenome (GOLD analysis project Ga0302325, IMG submission 201948) | Peat permafrost microbial communities from Stordalen Mire near Abisko, Sweden - Palsa_T0_2 | ecosystem: Environmental > Terrestrial > Soil > Palsa > Peat permafrost | place: Sweden: Abisko... | reverse complement strand
CTGTTGAAATTAGCTAATTGTTCCGGAGGGAGATACGTATGACACCAACAGGAAGCCAAAGTCTGAAACGAGTTCATTCACGTCTGCTGCCTCTCTTCGTCTAGCAGCTTTTCCATGAATAGCAGCGCGAATGGTTGCAAGGGAGTCTTTACGGTCAGGAGCTTCAACGGGCTCTTCTCCATCATGCATTGCCACAGATGCCTTTCGAGACCTGGCGTAGGCGAGTCTCTTCTCGAGTTTTTCAACGCGGGATTCAAGAGACGCGACATAACTGAGATGAAAACTCAGTAACATCAACAAGAACTCATCGACCTTTATACTAACCTTCTCTCCTTTCCCTTGGCAAACTGGTCATTGGCACTCGAACATTCACCTGCTCGTCCTGCTTTTTCACATGCAGTACAGGCTGGGAGCTTGCCGTCACACTTTTGCAAGTTAGATTTCGTGTCCGGCTGCCACGGGAGTGATTCATTCGAACCTTTATCTTTGCAAGTCTACCTGCTCCAACAGTTAAATCACAATCATCAGGCTCACACACACGAGAGTTTTGTGCTTACATCTTGAGCAAGCAGAAACTGGCCTCGACACTCTCAGGAGAGGGGTATCCGCAGCGTTTGGGCCTGAACGGGTCATTTTGTTGTATTACCACTGGAACCAAGGGTCAAGGGGTCCTTAAAGCTGTATCGATGCCACAATTCCCATCTTTTCTAGTTCGATGATCTTGAAGACAACGTCAGCCTTGTGGCCCGAGCAGCCGGAGTGCTGGCTGTGGACAAGGACAGGAGCACGGGAAATACAGCGCTTCATGCGTCTGGCACATCTATGGAGACATCCAAGGCCTCCCGTGTTCTGCAGAGGGGCATAACGTCCTGATCAAGCAGAGTGACATGTGGGGCAGGCCTTGCGCGGGACTTATGAGCACTCGGGGCGGCAATGGAAAGAACGGCCGGCGATGTAGCCCCGAGCAGGAAGACTACAGTAGAAGAGAAGAGTGTGATTTGTAACTCACCGGATCAATGCTCTGGTCTGTCCAACGTCAAGGCGACGAGGGGGGCTGCAACGCTGAATCGCTGATTTGGTGCCGGGTTTCTATCGGCGTGTCTACATAGTCCTCATCGACGGCTTCTAGAACTCGCTGGCGGATCAGTATAAGTACGTCGTTCAGGGCCTTCCGTCCGATGGCACTATATAGAAGCCGAGTCTCTGTGGGATGTGTGCGCAAAGAAACTCGCATCGCACTCGCTCAGGCTACAGTCCCGTGATCTCGAGGCCAGCCCGACTCGCCCGATAAGCAGATGCAGGGATGGTGTCGCGGCCATGGACGCTTCCAATGGGTCCAGCTAGCGACGGCGGCGGTGTTGGTTTCACGCTGACGCTGGTCGGAGGGAAGGGAAGGGAAGTGCTGAAGGGAAGTACGCAGGTTACGGAGTAGGTAATCAACCAGCGCTCAAGTCGTATTATTATCGCTCTCTCGAGTCCCGAGTCCTGACTAAGGGGCATCCATTGTCCTCCTGGTGTTGGTGCCAGTGCTTAGGTTGGCTCTGGCTCTGGCTCTGCTCTGGCTCTCGCGCCCTCCACGCTGTCAATCACACGAATTTGCGCCTCCTCTTCCCATCCCCACCGCTGTGCTGCACTGCCTGCGCCTCTTGGGTCGCACAAATACTCAAAAACTCTGTCTCCTGGTCCTCCACCAGAGTTGTCTGGACAAAGCTCGGAAATGCATTCTTGATTGCCATTCAGAGCCTCGTGTTCCCCGCGATTCTTGGACCCTTTTATCGAGACCTTCCCTTCCCAGCCTGCTTATGAACAAGGCCCTAGTGGATATAGAACATTCGATCTGAGACTGCCTTCGATGATGCTGCAGCCCACGAGTTTGCGCACAATACCACTCCCACAATCCCGCTTCTTTGGAGAGGCGTAACAGTGTCGATGGATGCTGCAGACTTATTCCGACAGGCCCAGAGCTCTGTCAACAGAGCTCGAGAGGCCAAGTCCATTCGCGTCCGAGAGAGTAGTCATGAAAGCGATGACCATTCGCCGAGGATCGCACACACTCTGACGGCCTGTTGTCGGTGTCGACAGGTTCGTAGCACTTTTCTTAGCCTCTTTGCCTTAGATTTATGTTGCTAACAATCCTCAGAGGAAAACAAGATGTGACCCAAACCTTCCGCGCTGTCTACCTTGCGAGAGAGCTGGAGCAATTTGCGAGTATTTTGATACGACGAAGGGAAAGAAGATATCCCGTACTTATGTGATACGACTTCAAGACAAAGTGCGGGCATTGGAGGCGGAACTTAGCCAATACACTGAGGAGGAGGGATTCCCTCAAAATACTGAAGACATTGTCCGACCCGGCGGCCTGGTCCGTCTGAACGAAGACGATGAGACGCCACGATTTTTGGGACCTTCAAGCGGTATTGCCATGACAAGGCTAGTCATGGAAGAGGCGAAGAAATATACAGATTCGAGAACTATTCGAGAACTAGTGCCTGAGGTACGCAAGCGTAGGACTCCTGTGCAGTCTCCCGAATCCTCTACGGGACGCACAAAATCGTATCCTATGATCAGTGCCGTTCCCGCACAGAACTTACCAAGTAGGTTGGTGACGGACAAGTTAGTAGAAGTTTTCAATCAAAAAGGTAAGTAAGTGCGAAATATTACCACCCCTAGATCCCCTTATTAAGCATCCCCATGATTTTTCAAGGGAGGACTCCTAACATTATTTCAGCTCAGTATCTTATGCCCACATTACATGAGCCATCATTCCTCAAAGACATGCAAGAGGTATATGAGGGAAGCACCGATCCTTACCAAAATTTTGTGGTACGAATGATGCTGGCTATTAGCATGCAGAAGCTGGACCCCCAGTATGCTGGCTTGGCAGATAGTTATTATCTGGCTGCGATGGCTTACATGGAGGACGTAATCCGCCCGAAGGATTTGAAGACCCTTCAATGTTTGGTCTTGGTTGCTCAGTATTCCTTGCTGACTCCGACCCGAACCGCCATTTATTATGTCGTGGGTCTTGCAACCAGACTCTGCCAACAACTAGGATTAACAGAAGAAAAGACCATTACTCAACCTTTGGGAATGGTTAATCCTCTTCTACTTGACATGAGACGTCGTCTTTCTTGGATTATTCTTTCTATGGAATTCGGTCTTGCACACAGTATGGGACGTCCCAATGCATTTGCCACCGGTCAAGATCACGTCGACGTTGGCTTCTTTGAACCAATAGATGACGAGTACATTACTGCGGAAGGCATACTACCTGGCCCTGTCTCAGAAAAGAAGACCATAGCTATCCATTTTCTGCGAATGAGGCTATTGCAGGCAGAGATACGGCGCGTGTTGTACCAGAAGAAGCGACCCGAGCCAAAGAGTGAAGACCATCCATGGTATGCGCAGATGCAACAGAAAATGAAGGATTGGCTCAATGCTTGCCCCCAGAGTCCTGCTTGGGCCCCGCCATGGTGTGTTTGCATCCCAATACTTCCATGATTTTTGCTAACAATTTAACTAGGTTTGCCGGAAGATGCAACACCATGGTTGTGACTCTCCTCCGCCCCTCTCCCCAGGTTCCTAAACCGTCCGTACGATCGGCAATAATGTGCTATGATGCTTCGTCGACCAACATCAAAAATCTCAGCAAGCAGATGGAGACGGCCATGGTTGATATCACGTGGATTTTCGTTTTGACTCTTTTCCAGGCCGTGAACACTATACTCTGGACAATTTCTTATCCCGAAGTACGCGCGTTGCATGGCAAGGAGGAGCTCGAGGAAAACATCGAAATTGCGCTTGATATCATTATAAAATGCCGGGAACGCTGGCCGGGAACTTCTGCTGCTTCAGAACTCTATTCCAAGCTTGCAAAAGCTTGTTTGAGGAGCTATGATGTGAGAGATAGTTCTCATCCACCATCATCTCTCTCAGCCAACTCTCCATCGTCTCTCACCGACGCCAATTCTCCATCAGCATCCGAACATTCTAGTACCACAACCGGCTCGCTTGCGTATTCTCATAAAGCTTTCCACTCGCCGCCGCCCCAGTTCGGATATGTCTTTGATCAGATGCCTGAACCTGTTTCAAATTTCGACTATGGACCCCCTCAACCATCATTCCGGTCGAATTCTATATTTGCAAATCCATCCAGCATGCAAGCGAATCGTCGATTTAGCTACTTCCCTCCCGAGTTTACCCAACCCGGAACTCTCTCAAATGCTTGGAACCCGATGGTCACAGGAACATCATCATCACAGGTGCCTGCACCACCAGCAGCAAGCGCGCCACAACCTGCTATAGCCGATCCGTCTTACTTCATGCAACCTGGGGCGTACTCATTTGGCTCGCATCTATATACAGACAGAAATCATGACACAGAGATGAGAAATGGAAGTCTCAGTCAGCAGCAACAAATCGAGCTGATGCAGAGTCTTGAGACGGATGGGTTGACTGAGATTGATAATTTCATGAATCTCACGAATTCCGGGTACGAAAATTCCATCAAGCTTGAAAAATATAACTTCGCCGATCGAATTTAACCTTTGGGTCAGGTTCTGGCCACAAGAATAAAAACAGCGAGAAGTCGACTGGAACCAGTGGCAAGTCGAGTTAGCCAGAGCTTACAAGAGCTTTCAATGATTGGCAAACTCGAGGCTATGTCCAGTCTACTCGATATCCGGACACCGCAGCAACCTTGGAGAGAACCATTATTTACAACTGCCTCAATTTGGTGGGTAGGGGGCGTGGAATGCTTCTGGGAGAAGTCGGTGCTTAGAAGGAGTTGCTGCTGCGAAGCATAAATCTAGCGAGGAGTTGTGCAAATTGGGCGGGGCAGACCTAATTTTCAAGTGCAAGTCAAAACATCGACTACGAACTCAACAGACGTCTAACATATCATGAATTCAATACCAAAAATATCGTTTATCCTTACTTATTCTCCTGAAACGCTTTCTCTACTGCCTCAGCCATTTCTCCCATGCTGCTAAATCTCCAGGTGAAATTGAGCTTGTCTTTCAGTTCTTGCATCTTCGCTTCTTGATCCTCCCTATCGATCCACGTTCCGTGCAACCCCATACTTTTCGCCGGCACCAAATCATGTGTAAGACTCTGCGCGGTATGCAAAATCTCGTCCTTCTCCACTCCCAACTCCCTCTTCACCCCCTCAACCAAATACATAAAATTCCTCACATCAGGTTTATAGCTGCCAATGTTTTGCGCTGTGAACACAACATCGAATTCCACTCCTCCCAACGGACCAGCAATCGTCCTGGCAATAGAATCATTGTCGATATTGCTGAGGATCGCCAGCTTGTAGTGCTTCTTCAGAGTTTTGAGGGCGGGGACTGTGTCGAGGAAGGGGGGCCAGCTGCCGATTTGGGACCCGAACTCACGCGCTTCCTGCTCTGAGGGTTCAGGGAGGGATAAGGAGGAGGCGAAGGCTTTGTAGGCGAGGGGGAGGAGCTCGTTGTAGCGGAGAGAGGGCTGCGTGCGTTGGATGTCCCATTCGAAGGCTTGGAAGATAGAGAGGGTATGGAATTTGTCCTCTATATAGGGGTTTGGCGTTTGGAGACGGGAAAGGAGAGGTTGTAATCCTGCGAACATGCCGCCTGGAAAATGTTAGGCTTTTGTTAGGACTTAAGAGGTCCGTTGCAAGTAGAAGGGTCTATTGAGGCGGGTGACGAGTTCACATGAAGCAGAAAGCGATGAGGGGGAGGTCCGATAGAGTGAAGATACCTTTCTCGTCAATCAATGTAGAGTAGACGTCAAATGACAACAACTTGAAGTCAGTCAGCTTTGCTATGTCGTCATCTCGAAATTTCCCCATGGGAGCAATTCAAATACAGTTTTGTCTTATTGGTAGGGATGCTCAAAAGCGAAATAGACTGGAATGAAAAGTTCATAGTTTGGGCATTGGAAGCCCTTTATAACTTCGAAGTTATTCTTCAATGTGAGTTACGTCACTGAGGCGGAATGTACTTGTAAGAATTTCTAGAGTGGGATGCTGCAGCCAGCATAGCATAGAGATCACATGTTGTACGAGTTGCGCAAATGATTCGTGCTGGATAGAGGGAAGAATTTCAACAACGTTAAAATGGCCGTGTTCTACGCTTAAGACTCCCAGAAGCGGGTGGGATGTCAAGTTAAGGGCGGGGGGTACGATCATGCGTGCAGGAGCTCCACAAGGCCATGCAGATCTCAGCTCGGCTTATGACTTTCATAGGTTGGTTGCTTTTACATTGACTCCATACTTTCCTGGACTGGAAGCTCTAATCGACTTCTTCCTCAACAGGCTCAAAGTCATTGGCATCATCAATGTTCAATCCAGACATTGAGTCCTCGACCCCAGAATTGGTCTTGCCCTTGCCCTTTACGCCGGCCTTGGAGCTCTTTTTCTTCTTACGAGGACCACCAGTTTCGCCACCGATAGGAGCTTCTCTGACCCAGCGCACAATGGCGGCCGCTCTCTCAGTACTGATAGGATATTCTTTCCCATCCTCCTGAGCCCAGCGCTTGGGCATTTCTTTGCCATCAGCCTTCCTGGCCTCTTCTTCTTGACGGCGCTGTCTGGCTGCAACTGCCGCATGAAAGCTTGCCTCGTCATGAACTCGATCATCTTCTAAAGCTTCCATAATTGCCTGTTGTTTGAGGCGCTCTTTCTTCTCTGCAGGGGTCTCTTTCTGCGGATTTTGGGATGCTTGGCCAGGCAGGGGAGCTGGAGCACAAAGTGACTCCCAAGGTTGTTGCAGCTGTATCCAATTATCGCCGCGTCGAACAACTTCTATCCAATCAGCACGACTCGGAGAGCGGGCAGCCTGAAAAATAGGATAGCCGTCGCATACACGAGCAAGTCTGGCTACCATATGGGCATGACGTTGCAGTTCGCGTGCCGAAGTTTGGACAAGGCAATGGCAAAGAAGCAGGGAATGGAGAGCATCTGTGAGAAGTGGATGGTAAGTCAACGCCTCGTGACAATCTGTCTGCGCGAGAATAGCCTTTGCAGCCTCAGTCTGCGTCGACTGTAATTGCTGCTTGGTGGTAAGTGCAGTGGCAGTCTCCGGATAGGCAGGAAGATCCGCAGGAGGAGTCGCGGAGAATAATGCTGAGATTTGATAGACGACTGGAGGTGGAAGACTTGGGAGCTCAGCATGAGCTGTCCCAGACGGTTGGCGGTTACGATTGCCGTGAAGCCCATTCTGAGGCACAAGAGCATCAGAAAGCTGACCATTACTGAGAGAAGAATTGCTCTCTAGGTCAAGGCTTCTACTATGATTCTGTGGCCTGGGGATCTTGAATCCATTCGCCGCTTGATTCACCTTGCGGACAAATTCCTCGGTGATCTCGGCAGGGAGGCCGGGCGTATAGTCGAAATGTGAGAGATAGGAAACGTAATCCCGAAGAGCTCTCTTTGCATTAGTCTTGACGATCTTCCGTGCCTCAAAACATTTGTGGTTTGCCTCCTTTTCAGCTGGGGTCAGCTCGACTTCCTCAGCTTGGGTTTCTCCATTGCCATTCACATGCTCAGCTTTTGTGCCGTTTGCTCCATTTTGAGGTCTTGGCGGGAGAGCTTCATTGACATGTTGGCAGGCAATTGTCAGATATACACCAGCTCGATGAAATAGAAGTTGGGTCTCAAGACTGCTCGGATGATCCTCTTCATCCAACTTGATCTCCTCCTTCCATCTGCTGTTACGTTGTGCTTCAGCAGCCGCCTCACTTGCCAACTGAAGTTGCTGTCTTCCTGCCTTGTGCTGACTCTGAAAATATCTACACACTTGTAACGCTGCTGTGAGGTCTTGTGCTGCGCCAACATAGTCGTCCTTGAATATCTTCGTAACCGCACGGGTTCTCAAGATTTCACCCTCACTAGGGCGCTCCGCGATGACTTCGTCAAGAGGTTGTAAACTCGTACATTCAGCAAGCTGACGTGATGGTATCTTTTCATGGAAGAAATGAACATATTTCGCATCTGCATCGAGTGGGTTTCTCTGCAAGACGAGTTGAGCAACATCCTCTAGCGTCGAAGCTGATTGCATGGTTGCAACGCTACATGCAATCTCATCCAAGTGATACGCCTTTGAAAGTTTTTGAGTGGCCTGTTCCCTCATGCGGTGCTTTCGTTCTCTACTCAATTTGGCATTGCCACCTCCCCCACCAAGTCCAAGTCCCAATGCTGCCCCACCATTACCCAATAGCCCATTGCCAGCATTTAAGGAGTTTGTGAGGGAAGATGAAGTGACGCCACTCGCCGCACGTACGGCAAGGTTCGTAGCCTCGTCGACGAGTTGTCGAATCTTGAGGAGATCGAAAAATACCGCAGGGTCAATGGGTCGAGGTCGAGGGAGGTTGTAGTTGTTATTCGCAAGACTCTCGAGCACCTCAGGGGGCAACTGTAGCCATGGACCGTGGAAAGACGAAATATATCGCCAATGCCTACAATGATATTATCGTTAGCAAGTGGAATTGAACTAAAACTTTGCGCAGCTTGTGCAATGCGCAATGCGCCTCAAAGAGCCATAGTCGACGTCACAAATCGATTAAATGAAAGCGCCAGCCATAGGTATTTGAGACCAGAACTAAAACGGAACCCTGTGAGACGGATTGGATAGCGTACTTGTTCCGACAGATTATCAAAGCCGAAGTTGATGGCTGCGGTGTCTTTGTGTCTTTCGGTTTTGGCGCGGATGTCGAAGTTGACGTAGCAAGACTGGGAGGAATGGCATTCTCTGGAGGATCAGCAATATTCTGGCTCTTATTCTTCTTCTTAGCCATAGCTTGGAGGGTGTTCGCAATAAGAAATATTGAAATAGGGTCGGCAATGAAAGCAATGAAGGGCTCAAAATTAGAACCTCTGCCGAAACATTGAAATTGTTAAATGTGCTCCCTCTGGGTTTCTCGGAGGAAGGTTTTCCCGAGATTCAACCGCCGGTGAATCAACTGCACATTTCGAAGCTTGTACAAAAGAAGTTTTTAAATTTAACTGCTACAAAATTGTGAGTTCTGCTTTTTGCAAGCAAGCTTTGCTTGAGTAACCGCTTCACTTAAGTATTAATTATCGCTACTATGTAATTTATCCTCTTAGTCGAATCTCTATGCTGCCGTGACTCCCATCTTGAGTCAACCGCTCCAAAAAAGGCTATGGGACATCAGAAGAAACGCCGAATGCTACGCTCAAATCAAAATGCTAAAGTTTGGTTCTGTTGCACAGGCTCAGCCCAAGGATGCTATGTATTTCCTGCATATGTCAAACGTCGGATAGTCCATTATGAGCTCAGCGCAAGGCACGCATCTACTGCAAGACCGACCCTAGAACACGTCAGCTTCGTAGCGAAAAGATAGACAAAAGTGACCAACCTCCCATCTTTCTGTGTGACCACATCACTAATAATTTCTCTATCCAAATCTGGAAACATGCCAGCCAATGTCTCCACGACATTCGAATGTTCTGCTCGCTGTATGCGGTGAGCTTCGGCAGCTTCCGCACTCGCCTGTCTTGCAGCTGCATCCTCTGCTGTCATCCGGGTCCGAATGTTCATATCTTGGGAATTTTTCTGCTGCTGGGTTCGTGAATTGTCTAAACTTGCTCGCGGAGCTGGGCTTAGACGGGGTGTATTACCAGGCAGAGGTGTTCTGGCTGGACCCGATTGAGAGATAGTTGGATCTTCAGAAAATATCCGGCCAATGGAAGACAAAGGCCGCTGAATTGACCGAAGTAGACCGCTCATGGCAGCTTTTTCATCAAGCCCATCACCACTGTCATACTCATTTGAAGAGGTCGACTTTCTTGGTGTCGAAGACTCTCCTTCCATCGAGTGCCGAGGAGTCACCTCCGGCCGGCTTGGACCTGACTTTTCGGACAGTTGGGAAGGTGGAGGCGGTTCAGCAGCTTCTGCCTGATGTTTTTCAGCAATCGCGGAGACCGCTTGTTCAACATTTCGCTCAAATTCTTCATCCGATATGGTCAATGTGGTTCGGTCCAGGTTCTCAATGAACTGCACAGCACCCAGCTGCGAAATTATAGTAAGATCAGTCATAAGATGAATCATTGCGGGTGAGATAACCTACCAGTGATGAAAGATAATATCCGGCTTCTCCACCCAATTTCTCCTGATTTCTGAATCGTAGAATGTATTGCACATTTGATACCAGGTGTTCCGGATTAGCTTGGAGGACAACATAGATCAATAATGGCATGAACGAGTCCGCAGATGAATCAGCCTTAGAATGTTTGAGAAGCCCTGGATCATGTTAGCATATTTTACGAGGAAGGAGGAAATGTTCCTCACCAAATATGACCTTGCAGCAATTTAATACGCAAATTATTTTGTCTCGAGGAGCTCTGTAGGTCTTGATTTTGAGAAGTTCTATCTAGATTAGCTCCAAATTGTATAATATCATTTTGGAGAACGTACCTGCTTGAGCGAGAACCAAGAAGCGTTTGCCACTGTCGCCGACTGCTGGAATATCTAAATGTTCTTCTCTGATCCAACCATAAATGCTGACCTTTTGCGCCAGGACTTCGTCACGTTCAACATCTTCTTGATGCTGACCTCTTCTTCCAGGGCCCATTGGACGTTCAGCCCCTCTCCGTCTGGGTTTGGGCCCTGGAATAGGCTGTGGAGGCGGGATTGCAGGGGAAAAAGTTTGCGTATATAGCCGATTCATGACCAATTTCTCCATTCCTTCTCGAGCATTGTCAAACTCTGCATCTGACACTTCACGCCAAACTTCACATTGCGCCATTCTGTTCGTTATGAAGGCCAAGAAATCGGCTATGATTTTCACCTGCTCGTGAACCATCCACTGCTTTTTACCAAATTCTGATAGGAAAGATCTTAAGAATTTAGCTACTGGATCAGCTGTTTTGTGCCTGAGTTGTTCCAGAAACCGGTGAAAGTCGAAGGGGAGGTCGGGTTCGGGTTCAGGGTCTGGGGGCGGAGGCCGATGTAGCGGTGGTGACATAGGAGAATCTGAGTGTGGGTACCGATCATTTGGCTGTCCAAAGCTACGAATTGAACCTGGCTTTGGTGGCACAGTGGGCCCCACATCCGATTGATCCAGAGATTGGTGGCTTAGTGATGTGCTCGACGAAATCCGGAAGTCCTGGATGCTTTGAGAAATGCTGGTAGAACTAGAATTCAGCGGTTCGAGGCTAGACTTCCTTGGTGGATGCTGAATAGGACTTGAGAGTAATGGTCCAGCAAACTCCAACCTGGGCGACATAACTTCTTCGTGGCCAGGCCCTTGGCCCTCTCCACTGAACTGATCCATTATGCTCTGTATTTCGGACCTTGAATTGGTCTCTCGTTCATCCTCGCTCGCAGACGTCTTCTCGTCAAATCCAGAATCCGATCTGGTTGGAGATCTCTCTGGTGCTTCATTCGTACGAGAGTAATGTGGTATAGATGCAGCACTAGAGGCAGACCGTGAAGGAGGCTGCGATGGGAAGGGAGTCTTTGGTGTGGGATCTAGATATGCCTGGTCCTCTGAAGAAAGACTTTGCTCGGTACTTGGCTTCGCAGATCGTACAGCATCCGGCACCAACGTCGCGGTCGAGGATTCCATTGCTTCATGCACAAATGGCGTCTCATGGTCTGTGATCGCAGTTGTCGTCTCCGCAGCTGCCGCCTTGACACCTTGAGGCTCCTCAACAGCAGCTTCCGCGGGATCATGAAGATGCTCAATGGCGGTTTTGGGATCAGCCATCATGGGAGCATCCTCTTCAACGCTGTCTTGACCATCCTTGTGCTGTTCCAGAGTTTGGTGAGCCTCTCGAGGTTGCCCATCCACTCCCCCAGCCAAGTTCCTTAGTCCCCAATCAGGAAGCTCATCTAGGTGTCCGATGTTTTCTGTTGGCTGTCTAGGAGGAGACATACAATCCCGCCGCGCCTCGAGAGGCGTGTGATTGTGTTGCTTATGATGTTGGTGGGGTAGAGCTGGACAGGCGGGACTCTGTATATGTTTCAGGCAGACTGGGCGCGTCAAAGAGATTATCGAGCGTCCTGCATTTGATATCGACCATCGGAAGACGCTGGGGTATTGGCCGTCTCCGATGCCGTTGTTCGAGGTCGAGTTCTCGGAGGTCCAGGTCCTTTTGTGAGAAGACCGCTACGGTTCTGGGTGGACTCGCCTCGCGTCGACATCATCTCGGGAAAGGCTGAAGCGAGACAATTTCAGCATCCTCAACACGACAACAATTTTCAAATGCTCACCAAATTGCCAGGTCTGAACAACTCCAGAATGATTTCGACTTGGTCATGAGTCACTATTGACACGACATGTGTGGAATACATGCCTCAATCTCGACTCGAGGCCTTCAAAGCCCGAGTGAGGAATTGAAGCATTTGCTTTGCTGCCGAGGACCAGATCATACCGGGCAGTCTTACGTGGAGGTCACTCCCCAAAATGGAATTTCCTACTGGATCTCGGCCATGTCGACCGTCTTGGCTCTGAGAGGGAACCATGTCACCGTCCAACCGTTCGTTAATCCTTCGAACGGTTCGATCTTGTGTTGGAATGGAGAAGCCTGGAAGATTGGATCAAACTCAATCGAAGGTAACGATGGCCAGCTTCTCTTTGATTTGCTGATGAGAGCAAGTTCTACTCAAAAGTGTGCTGCCGAGTCTATTGTTGCTATTCTCAACATCTTGCAGACGATTTCAGGACCTTTTGCTTTTGTTTTTGTGGATAAAATCCACAGCCAGATATATTTCGGCAGAGATTGTCTTGGAAGACGCTCTCTTCTCTACAAAATTGACGGCGACTCTCACACCTTGCATCTCTCCAGCGTAGCTGATCCTACCAGTGGTCCCTGGCTGGAGGTGGAGGCTGATGCCATTTATCAACTATCATGCGACGGTGGTGTTGGATGGGAACCTGGAAGTTCGACCGATGGCCTGCTTTCAACACCATTTGCATCGATCTCCAAGCACCTATGGGATAATCCAACCTCAGGCTCATCTGTGTGTAGCCCTTTCTTGCTCTCGAACCTATCGGACTCTTAGGCTGTGCTCTTTTGGTAAGTTAAGGCTGACAATACGTTTAAGGGGCTCGCTTTGGGAATATTCAACGTTGCTCATCCAGCAGAGCATCAAAGTCTGAATTGCCATACAGAATCAGTACAGCTTTTGCGCCGCCATCTTTGCGAGTCTCTCAAACTCCGGATTCTGAATATTCCTCTACCACCTGGATCAGATACCGGGCACCATGTTCGAGTTGCTGTGCTTTTCTCTGGCGGACTCGACTGCACGGTTTTGGCGCGCTTGGCTCACGATATATTACCATTGGACCATCAAATTGATCTGATAAATGTTGCTTTCGAGAATCCGAGGGTGGTGAAGGCTGCCAGCAATCCAGCAAAACCAAGCGATGGCGGAAACAAAATTGCTAAAAATGGAAACGGGTACACAAATTATCAAGTCTCAGCAGTCCAAGATGAATGTTCGAGTGAATATTCTCCGTTTGAAGGTTGTCCAGACAGGGAGACGGGGAGAAAAGCTTTTCGAGAGTTACAGAATATATGTCCTGGCAGATGCTGGAGATTCATGGCAGTAAGTGTCCCTTTTGCAGTTCAATTCTCCAGCTGATGGGCTGCAGGTCAATGTCTCCTATTCAGAGACTATGGCCCACAGGACCACTGTTGTGAAGCTCATTCACCCTCACAATACCGAAATGGACCTTTCAATCGCTTTCGCATTGTATTTTGCTGCTCGTGGGACAGGCGTAGCGTCTACCAATTCTGAGATGACGCCAATTGCCTACAGCACACCTGCCAGGGTCCTTCTTTCAGGACTGGGCGCTGACGAATTATTCGGGGGTTACACACGGCATGCCACAGCTTTCAACAAAAGAGGCTTCACAGGACTTCTCGAGGAACTAAAATTAGACGTTGAAAGACTTGGAAAAAGAAATTTGGGCAGAGACGACCGTGTCATTTCCCATTGGGGTCGAGAGGCACGATTTCCCTATCTGGACGAGACAGTAGTTAAATGGGCAGTAGAATGTCCAATCTGGGAAAAGTGCGGCTTCCGTTCAAATGTCTCAGGGCAGCGAGAGGTCCCAGAGTTTGAGCCAGGAAAAAAGCTACTACGTTTCCTTGCATACGAACTGGGGATGCATTCAGCAGCGCAGGAGAAAAAAAGAGCAGTAGGGTTCCCTACCTCTGAATAGTATCTATCTAACAACAAGCAGATCCAGTTTGGTGCAAGAACAGCGAAGATGGAAATTGGAAGGATAAAAGGAACAGCGGTAATATCTTGACATGGCTGGCAAGATAGCCTTTCTCGCTATGATGATACCCAGATACTGCTGAATTGTAATGCATACCTTCGGGAGCTCATCCAACTGTTCTCGTGTGTTTCTGCGTCAGTGTTAACCTGAGAGCAACCATGGATGCCGATAGGATCATATACATGCAATGATGAAGTAGTAAAGGCAAGTCTGAGCGATTGGCGAGACTACAATTTTATGTCATTAGTGGCCAACGTAGTATTTTCGTTCTACTCATCAGTATAAGTTGAACGAAGACTTCACGAGGGGAATCTCACAACGGATATCTTGCTATTCTGACCCTATCCTCCCCTTCTTCCAATACACTGTGAACGTAGGGGGTGTTCTGTGTGTTGAGAAAGTTTCTCAAGTCGAGTAAGAAGTACTCCTTAGACCATGAAGTTGGAAGGCCCGACATACTTTAGATACTATGAGTCGTCTCAACCCAAATCGAACTAGAAGTCCCCAGCACGATTCTGGCCATCAGAAGCGAACGAGTGGCGCATAGTCTAAAGTTGTAGAAGATATGGAAATACCCACAGGTGGTTTGCTTCTGTTATCAGATCCATTACCATCTACATAAATCTTCAAAAATTAGGTATCACCAACAGTTGACCCAACGGACAACTTAAACAGCTCAATCTAAGATTATCAAACTTCGAATTGATGCTGATGTTCTCTTTGTATCTATCACTGGTCACATTTTCTTTGTAGCAAATTCTGAGCCCAGACATAATTTAGAGTCCAGCAAGCTTCACGTGATGTTAGGATACGGAATACGAAGTACGGAAGCATGGCTTCCTTTGGGGTGAATTTAGAAATATATCGTCAAGTGGATCATAAGAGGAAATACTCCGATTCGTGCTTGGTAAGACAAATATCTTTGCACACCCGTTCCCCGGACCGTCCCCAACGTTGGGGAGTCGGGCAAAAGTATCCAAAATAGATACTTTACTGTTATCTGGGCCATGGATTAATGACGTACCCTGTATCACTCAGAGATAATAGAGAATCTATCTCGTATCTTCATGTCTTGGGACTCTTCCCTGTGGGGACACCCTCTTCACTTATGATTATTTCCCGAGGCAACCACAATCCGGTGAATGCAGCAGATCTCCCGTCGCTTCCTGAAGAAAGTTCTCGCATAATTATTGGCATGATTAAAATTTAAAAGTCTTCAAAGCAAAGCTTTGACTTGTTCAAGGCTGGCTGCTTCCCTGATGGACAGGGATAAGTATGGCGGTGGCAAAACGCCCCAGCCATCCAGAATGCACAGCCCAATGTATGTTCTGCATATGGAGCCAACGGAGAGCTGTAGCCGCCGAGGCTGGCAGTGCTGAATGTGGGTTGACGCAAGCACGGCAGCGAATCTGACTGAAGTTCTGGAGACGGACGCAATGCACCACACCCTTACGAAGCATACCGACAAGGGTCCTTTCCCAAAGACTGCCGCCGTGTCTTAGTGCATGGGATGGTCACATGGCCCCAATGCAAAGCAAAGCGGCTCTGCCCGCAATTTTGAAAGATCTCCCGCCGTGCGCTGAGCTTTGTCCACCGTTCGAGTCGTCTGTTTGATGCCGATCGGATGGAGAAGCATACGGGGATAGCCGCCACGATTTTGGCCTCAACCGCAATGTCCAGGATCCAAAGGTCCTCTCAATACTGGAATGCTGCGGCTCAGAAGATCAGTTGCCTAGGATGGATTGACCAACAACTAGCGCAACGACTGGAAGAATGTACTCAGCAGGGCAAAGGCCAAGCTAGTTCACCACAAGTGCATAAAAAGTCGGGCGGGCCGGGTTAGTTTCAATGCGGCAATAATAAACTGGGAAATCGGTTTTCTGATGAAGGAACGCGAGAAAGGCTCGACGAGTCGACTTTGAGGAGAATCCCCGCGTTTACTCCGTAGATGTTCTGATCACACTGCCAGTCTGCCATGCCCAAAGCTGATTCCAGTCCCCCCATTACGGAGGTACTCCGATACTCGTGCTGTGCCGTGAGCTCTAGATGAGTTGACATTACCTTCTCCATCCCTACATCCCTATCTAGCGTATGGATTTGATTTTTACCATTACCGAATCCTGATAACCTGAGGAATGACAAAATCGACCCAGCAGCTGTGGCGCCCGCGTTCAAGGCCAATGAGTTGCGGGGCCCGCTAGCCATGACCAATCACCTGTCACATGAACAGAAAT